>Ga0224506_10001977_pt1 | contig 14316 bp, 16 predicted proteins | sample SF_Jan12_sed_USG_2_FD_169108 | JGI IMG/M metagenome (GOLD analysis project Ga0224506, IMG submission 169108) | Sediment microbial communities from San Francisco Bay, California, United States - SF_Jan12_sed_USGS_8_1 | ecosystem: Environmental > Aquatic > Marine > Sediment | place: USA... | reverse complement strand
GCGCGCTCACAAAAATTAAGGTAACGGCTATGATAAACAATTCCACCTGCATCGGTATCTTCAAAATAAATTCTAACCGGAAAGGTGTGGACCCTTTGCCCTTCACTCATCACCTGCGGTTCCTTTTATAAGTTCCAATTGTGCCGCACCTTTGGGTGGTTTTAGCCCCATATGCTGATAGGCGCCGGGCGTAAGTGCGCGCCCGCGGGGCGTGCGCATTAATAAACCTTGTTGTATCAAGTATGGCTCAATCACGTCTTCGATGGTGTCGCGCTGTTCAGACAGGGCAGCGGCAAGGGTTTCCACCCCCACCGGGCCGCCTGAATAATTTTTGGCTATACAATCAAGATAGCGCCTGTCCATGGAATCAAGGCCGGCTTTGTCGACCTCAAGGCGGTTAAGCGCCGCGTCGGCTGATTTGGCATCAATTGTTTTGTTGCCATCTAGTTCAGCAAAATCGCGCACCCGTTTTAACAATCTACCAGCAACGCGCGGGGTTCCCCGTGAACGCTTGGCAACCTCCATGGCGCCATCTTCGTTCATTTTTATTCCCAAAATCCCCGCACCGCGCTTAACAATACTAACCAGTTCAGCTGGTGAATAAAATTCAAGACGCAACGGAATACCAAAACGATCACGCAACGGCGTGGAAATAAGGCCCGAACGGGTGGTCGCCCCAATCAGGGTAAACGGTGCAAGATCAATTCTAACACTTCTGGCGGCTGGCCCTTCGCCAATTATTAAATCAAGCTGGAAATCTTCCATTGCTGGATAAAGTATTTCTTCAACCACCGGATTTAGCCTGTGTATTTCATCAATAAACAAAACATCGTGCGCTTGCAGGTTGGTTAGTATCGCCGCTAAATCACCGGCTTTGGCGATTACTGGTCCTGATGTCGCGCGAAACCCAACGCCCAATTCGTTTGCTACAATCTGTGCCAACGTGGTTTTACCCAAACCCGGGGGCCCGTAAAAAAGTGTGTGGTCCATGGCCTCGCCACGGTTTTTTGCGGCCTGAACAAACACCGATAGGTTTTCACACGTGCCAGATTGGCCGACAAAATCGCTTAAAGATTTTGGGCGCAAGCCAGCATCAACCACATCAGAGGCGTCTGCTGCGTCTGCTGTATTTTCATCCGGGCTTATTATTCTGTCTTTGCTCAATTTGTTTTCCGTAGTTTGTTTAAGTATTTAATTTTTATCAGTGCCCGTGTTCTTTAGGGCCAAGTTCGGCCAAGCCACCCTTGACCAAGGCTTCGATGCTAACCCCATCGCCGGCCCGATTGGCAGCGTGGCTTACGGCACTAAAGGCATCTGACGGTGAATAACCAAGATTAACCAACGCCGAAACCGCATCGCGGGTCATGTCGGCGCTGACCGTGGCCGCACCATCACCTATTGTGCTTTTGTTGGTTGATGCTGAAGGTGTGCTTAGGCCTGATGCGCCTAGCGTAATTTTTGCAACTTTGTCTTTTAATTCGGTTGCGATGCGCGCCGCCAGCTTAGGCCCAACCCCGTTGGCGCGACCAATTTGTGCTTTGTCGCCGCTAACAATGGCACGACTAAGTTCATCAACCGAAAGGGATGATAACATTGCAATTGCAACCTTCGAACCAACACCTTGAACCGTGGTTAACAAACGATACCATTCGCGTTCAACCGGGTCTATGAACCCATAAAGATGAATATGGTCTTCGCGCACATGGGTTTCGATATGCAACATCACGGCTTCACCCACCGCCATGCGCCCGATTGTTCCACCCGGACAAAAAACAAGATAGCCAACCCCGCCAACATCAATCACGACAGTGCCGTCTTTAATGTTTTCAACCATTCCTTTGAGCATGGCAATCATAGGCCTGCGCTCCTGCTGGCATTAATTATGCGCATATTGGTCTGGGCCAAATGGGCATGGCATATGGCGATAGCCAAAGCATCGGCAGCATCGGCGTTGGTAAATGTTGCCTTAGGCAAAATTGTTTTCACCATCATCTGAACCTGTTCTTTAGTGGCGTGCCCCGAACCAACAACCGATTTTTTTATCATGTTGGGTGAATATTCCCCAACCACAAGCCCTGCCATGGCAGGTGCCAATAACACCACGCCGCGGGCTTGGCCAAGTTTCAGCGTAGATGCCGGATTAACGTTTACAAAAGTTTCTTCCACTGCGGCCTCAATCGGCTTGTATTCATTGATTACTGCGCTGACACCAACAAATAGCTCACCCAACCGTTCGGCCAACGACAGTTTTGAATTTGTTTGCACAATGCCCTCGCCAACAAACGAAAGGTGATTACCATCAACCTCGATGACACCCCAGCCGGTTGTGCGCAAACCAGGATCAAGACCAATAAGGCGCATAGCCACTTTATTCCCTTACCCAGCGTTTAGTATTTTAAACACCAAACACATACGCCATCAGGCGCTTAGCTTTGCTAATATTTCATCCGATACTTCAAAGTTTGCTGAAACCCTTTGCACATCATCATCGTCTTCTAGTGTGTCAAGAAGCTTGAACAAAGTTTCCGCTGCATGTTCATCAAGATCGGTTGTAACGTTTGGTTTCCAATCAAGCCGCGCTGCCGTTGGTTCACCAAATTTTTGTTCCAAGGTATCGCGCACTGATGCAAAATCATCCGGGCTGCATGTTATTTCATGGCCTTCATCATCCGACGCAACATCATCGGCGCCTGCTTCTAGGGCTGCTTCAAAAACGCTATCGCTATCGCCGACATCTTTTGCAAAACGAACAATTCCGACGCGATCAAACATAAAACCAACTGAACCAGTTTCGCCCAAGCTGCCACCATGTTTAGAAAATGCGGTACGCACTTCGCTGGCGGTACGGTTACGGTTATCGGTCAATGCTTCAACAATTATTGCAACGCCCCCGGGGCCGTACCCTTCGTAACGAACTTCGTCATAATTTTCCCCACCGCCACCTTCGGCTTTTTTGATGGCACGGGTAATATTGTCTTTCGGCATGTTATCGCCGCGCGCTGCAATTATAGCGGTTCGCAAGCGTGGATTTTTATCCGGATCGGGCATGCCCATTTTGGCGGCAACATATATTTCCTTGGCGTGCTTGGAAAAAGTTTTTGCCCGCTTAGCGTCCTGTGCGCCTTTGCGGTATTGAATATTTTTAAATTTGGAATGACCTGCCATTTTTAATTTTACTCTTCGAAAATAATAATTTCACATTAAGTTAGCTGGGCTGAGTAGTAACACAGCAAGTTAGCTGGGCTGAGTGCTAGCACAGCAATAAATAACCAGATAACCGAAACGAATCGATTAAGGCCCCGAATACGGAGTTTTTATACCATACGGGATTAAAATAAAGGACACCTGCCCGCTTTACCCAATAAAACCTATGCCCGTAATATGGCAATATGGCGGCATAAACAGTGTTTTTAAGGGTTTTGCGGTGCCAATCTGGCGCCACGACGAACCGGGGATATGCGTTTTGCCAGCCCGGTTTGATCATCACTTTCAACAAATACGGCACAAAAAGTACCCTCACCCGCTGCCGGCTCTAGGCGCTGGGTGCGCATCTTGGAAATAAACCTGTCAACTGCGGCTTCTTTTTGCATACCAATGACCGAATTATAATCGCCACACATTCCGGCATCGGTTTGATATGCGGTACCTCCGGGGAAAATCTGGGCATCAGCCGTGGGAACATGGGTGTGGGTTCCAACGACCATTGAAACCTTGCCATCGAACCTATGGGCCATTGCCATTTTTTCACTGCTGGCCTCGGCGTGAACATCAAGCAAAATAAAATCAACCGTTTCGCCAAGTTTTTGATTAAGCAATGCCTTTTGCACCGCCATGAACGGATCATCTAATGCTTCCATGAACAGCCTGCCCATGGGGTGTATTACCAAAACTTTTTTGCCGCCCTTAGTTGTAAACACGCCGCTACCCAAACCCGGTGTGCCTTCGGGGTAATTTATCGGGCGCAACAGGCGCGGTTCAGTCCCGATGTAATCCATTATTTCGCGTTGGTCCCAGACGTGATTGCCGGTGGTAATGACATCAACACCCATTGCAAACATGCTTTCGCATATTGCCGCGGTTATACCAAAACCATGGGCAGAGTTTTCACCATTAACGACTATAAAATCGAGATTGAGCTCAGTAGCGATATTTGGAAGATGATCTTCCAACGCTTTTCTTCCACTTTTTCCAACCACGTCACCAACAAACAAAACATTCATTTAATTTTTATTGCCTCTTTTTCTGTAATTATCCAATTGAGCGTCTGATCAAATTCATCATGAGGCACTTCGTCAACTTCTTGTGCACCATAGGCAGCACCTACCGCTACCACATTGCCAGATTTTCTTAATGCTTCAAGGGTGCGGTCATAATAACCCCCACCCCAGCCCAACCTGTAACCCTTTCGATCAAAGCTCAATAGGGGAACCAAAACAACATCGGGGCGCATTGGCGGGGCTGATACCAGCGGGTGGGCCGTTCCGTGTGCGCCCTCAATTAAGTCTTCGCCCGGAACCCATGCGCGAAAACGCAAGGGGCGGTTTTTTTCAACCACTTCGGGTAGCGCCGTCAGGCAGCCAACCCGGTCTAACAATACCAAAGCCGGGCGCACGTCCATTTCACCAGACATGGGCCAGTATCCGGCAACCACTGAATCGGCACCAAAAATATCGCCCCAGTTTTTAGCGAAAGTTTCGAGAAAGCTTTTTATTCCATCTTCGCCCAACTGCAGGGCTGCTTCTGCCCGGCAGGCCTTGGCCGTTTGGCGCATGGCAGATTTATCTTTGGTAGAATTCATGGCTTTTTCATTCTTGGGGCGGATTTCAACAATATAAATATAAATGGGGGCGGTGCCGCCATGGCCGTCAGCGCGATCAGTCCTCTGTGACCTGCTTGTACAGGTGGGTGCCATGTAACGGGCCCACGGGCCCGGCAGGGACAGCTCCCGAGATAGACTTATAGCCCCAGGGATTGTGTGAGGCCAACGAACCGGGCAGCGACCGCCCTTAGGCCGGAACTTAAGAGGCTTCGATGCGCTGTGCAATGCTTTCCATGCGCTTGGCCGCTTCGCTTAACGTTTTCAAGGTCATGGACTGTGTTTGTGATTGGTTATTGGCATATTGCAAACGAATTTTTTCTTCTGCGTCTGCTACCCGTGCATCGGCCTCGGCCTTAATTCGTGCCTTGTCTTTTTTAAGCTCTTGTATTTCATCGGCCATAAGCAGTGCTGCCATCACCAACGATCGGGACTCGCCCACGTGACCCAAAGAGCCAACAAGCTGGGATACTTTTTCATCAACGCTACTGGCTAGGGCAAGCACACTTTGTTCTTGGCCTTGTTCGCACGCAATTTCATATGATTGTTTATTGATTGTTACTGAAACGCGCGCCAATTTTTTTGCTCCTAAAAAAATAAATTATTATTTTTTATTTTTTATTTTTTTGTTTATTTTCTAAAATTAATTCACTTCAGAAAGATGTGCGCTCAAACTTTCGATTGCACTATCTAACTTGTTGCCAGCCACGTTAACAGCTTGATGTAATTCACTATTTTCGCTGTTAAGTTTTGCAATTTCAGATTTAAGTTGGGCTATTTCTTCGTTCAATAAAGCAATGGCCGGATCGGGTGTGTTTTTTTCATCTTCGTCGCGTTTAAATTTTTCATCTAACGCACGTTCAATATTTCCAATAGCAACTAACATACGTTCGCTACTCATTTGGGTTTCGCGCAAGGTGGCAGAAGCATTGCTATCATCAACCGATGATAACGCTTCGTCTGTTGCGTGCATGCTTGATCCTGACACTGTTTGAAACCCCCCGATTAAAGATATGTTTATTATCATTAAGCATAAAGCCCTCCCCCAAAGAACGTCAACCACCGCCTAGCAACAAACTGGTAATAATCGAAAAAAAACATCGTTGACCTAGCTGTGCCAACACTCCATTGTGCCCCGGATAAATGGCAGTGAGGGGCGCTAAATTCTTCTCATGTAGTTTTTACCCTCAGGGCAAAAAGTGGCGTGTCGGGTCAATTTTTAGCCATATGGTGCTAAAAAAAATTGTGTCCCACCCAGAAGGGTACACGGCCGCCCCCCACCGGGGTGTTAATGGGTTGAAAGACGCTGTGGTACAAAGCGCCAACATAATTTCAGGTAATTTTAGTGAGTTTCGGCCATCTTTTTGGCCAATATTATAAATAAACGTTTCAGGGAGAGATAAATAATGGCAACTCGTATAGGTATTAACGGTTTTGGCCGTATTGGCCGCATGGTATTTCGTGCAATAGCAAAAGAATTTGGTGATCTTGAGGTCGTGGCAATCAACGATCTGCTGGAAGCTGATTATCTTGCATACATGCTTAAATATGATTCAGTTCACGGAAATTTTGATGGCGATGTTTCATCTAAGGGCAAAAATCTGGTTGTTAATGGCAAAGAAATTCGCCTAACCGCCGAACGTGACCCAGCAAACCTTGCGTGGGGTGATGTAAATGTTGATATCGTTATTGAATCAACCGGGTTCTTCCTCACGGAAGAAACCTGCCAAGCCCACATTAAGGCAGGCGCCAAAAAGGTTGTGCAAAGCGCACCTTCAAAAGATGCCACCCCAATGTTCGTTTTTGGCGTTAACCACAAAGATTATGCCGGACAAGCAATTGTATCGGCTGCATCTTGCACCACCAACTGCTTGGCACCAGTAGCTAAGGTTCTGAACGATAACTGGGGACTTAAACGTGGCCTGATGACTACCGTTCACGCTGCTACTGCCACCCAAAAAACTGTTGATGGCCCATCTGCCAAAGACTGGCGCGGTGGCCGTGGTATTTTGGAAAACATCATTCCTTCATCCACCGGTGCGGCCAAGGCCGTTGGCGTGGTTCTGCCTGAACTAAACGGCAAGCTAACCGGCATGGCATTCCGCGTTCCTACATCGGACGTTTCGGTTGTTGATTTGACCGTCGAATTGGAAAAAGACGCATCTTATGATGACATTTGCAAAGCCATGAAAAAAGCATCCGAAGGCGAAATGAAGGGCACGCTCAATTACACCGATGAAATGGTTGTTTCGACTGATTTCCGTGATTGTTCTGCGTCTTCTATCTTTGATGCCGGTGCCGGAATTGCGCTAGACGGAACCTTTGTTAAGGTTGTGTCATGGTATGACAACGAATATGGCTACACCTGCAATATGTTGCGCTTCGTTCAACACGTTGCCGCTAACTAACAAGTTTTCAAAATTAAAATTAAAGCGGGGCTTTCTTTTCGATGGCCCCGCTTTTTTATGTGTATAATCACCATTATGACATGTGGCCTTTATCTAATTACCCCACCTCAGTTTGATGTGGCTGAATTTAAACCCCGGCTAATTGCAGCACTTGATGGTGGCGATGTTGCCGTGGTGCAATTGCGCCTTAAAAACGCTGATGGTACCCCAGCCCCCACCCAAGATGTTGCCCAGGCCGCAAAAATATTGATGCCATTGGTGCAAGAGCGCGACATCGCCTTCATCATCAATGATGAAGCCCATCTGGCAGGTGAAATTGGTGCCGACGGCGTGCATATTGGGCAAAGCGATATTTCATATAATGATGCCAGAAAAGCAGTTGGCGATGATGCCATTGTTGGGGTTACCTGCCACGCCTCAACCCATTTGGCCATGACGGCGGCTGAACAAGGTGCTGATTACGTAGCCTTTGGCGCATTTTTTCCGACCAACACCAAAGAAACAACCGCGCGCCCCGATGTTGAAATATTAGAAAGCTGGGCCGCCGCAACCAACGTGCCGTCAGTTGCCATAGGCGGCATAACGGCTGAAAACTGCGGGGAATTAGCGGTTGCGGGGGCTGATTTTGTGGCCGTGGTTAACGCTGTATGGGGCCATCCAGATAGCCCGGGGGCGGCAATTAAAGAATTTAATGCGGTTCTAACCAGATTGTGAAAACTGCGACATAGACAGAAAAGACCAAACCTGACATTTTGCGCCTCTGAATTGTTATGGTGTACTGGTGGGGCGCTGGTTTTTTTCATAGGTGATTTGATTTGAGCAACACAAAATCCGATTTTGAACACAGCATAATCGACCTTCATGATGGTGCGGGCCGCATTAACAAAAGCCTTGAAGATATTGTAGGCGTTATTGACCAAGTTGCCCGCGACAACGAAAGTTTTATCCAATCAATGGATAAAGAACCCGATAGCGAGCACAGCGCCGATATCCGCAAGCTGCTGGAAAATGTGCGCGGACAAATAAAAGACATTGTTGATTTTGGTCGCAAGTTCGAAGTTCGCATCAACGAATATTCCGACGAAGTTATTGACCTTAATCGCCAGCTTGAGCATACCAAAAAAGTTGCGATGATTGACCCGACCACCGGCATCGGTAACCGACGTCGATTTGAAGAATCATTAAAATCAATCATTGAAAACATCGAAGATTTCAAAGGCAAGGTTTCGGTGTTGCTGGCAGATGTAGATAATTTCAAAACTGTTAATGATACCCTTGGCCACAATGTGGGAGATCAAGTTCTGCGCCAAGTAGCAGAAAACTTTGTCACCAATCTAAAGGGCAGCGATATTGTGGCGCGCTGGGGCGGTGATGAATTTTCGGCAATTTTGCCCGAAACTGAATTAGTCCACGCAATCAAAGTGGCGGAAAATGTGCGCGAAGGAATAGCCAAACGCTCTATCCGCAACAAAGAAACCGGCGAAGAAATGGGCCGGGTCACCCTTTCGATTGGGGTTTCCACCTATCATGAAGGCGATAACCCGCATAAACTTATCTTCCGTGCCGACCAGGCCCTTTATGAGGCCAAGCGTGCCGGGCGCAACCGCACCCAAGGCGAACTGGATGATGACTAGACCTTCTTGGTTTTTTTGATTTTTAGGCCATTTTAGGCCCTATTGCGGGTCTATTGTTCCATTGCACCCGAGGGCCGCTGGTGGTAGCTTCCGCGCCCATGGATAATTCCATATACACTTTTCTCCTTGTTCATTGAAATGGGTCAAAGAAATGAAAATTAACGGCAACGCCATTCGTCCCGGATACGTAATTGAACACCAGGGCCGTCTTTGGCGCGCGGTCAAAACTGCACACACCCAACCCGGCAAAGGCGGTGCCTACCTACAGGTAGAGCTACGCGATATTAAAAGCGGAACCAAACTTAATGAACGCTTTCGTTCATCAGAAACGGTTGAGCGCGCCACATTGGAACAGCGTGATTATCAATATTTGTATACCGATGGCGAAACTTACACTTTCATGGATACTGAAACTTATGAACAAATGCCCATCAGCGCAGAAATGCTTGGTGAGGATCAAATTCCGTATTTACAAGAATCAATGATGGTTAGTATCGAAAGCCACGAAAATAAACCAATCGGCATTCAATTGCCGGAAACTGTGGTGCTTGAAATAACCGAAGCCGACGCCGTAGTAAAAGGGCAAACCGCATCATCCAGCTATAAACCAGCTATGTTAGAAAATGGTATTAAAACGTTGGTTCCGCCGCACATTGGAACCGGAACCCGTATTGTGGTTAACACTGCTGACGGCTCGTACGTCGAGCGGGCTAAAGACTAATGGCACATATTAATTCATCAGCGCTTATGAACGTAATGACCGCAGCTGCGACCAAGGCCGCGCGCAAGCTAGTGCGTGATTTTGGCGAGGTTGAACACTTGTTAGTTTCAAAAAAAGGCCCGGCCGATTTTGTTTCCATTGCAGATAAAACCGCTGAAGATACACTTGTCCGTGAACTTAAAAAAGCGCGCCCTGATTATGGTTTTATTTTAGAAGAAAACGACAACATCAAAGGCAAAGATGAATCCAACACTTGGATTATTGATCCGCTTGATGGGACCACAAATTTTCTTCACGGTATTCCACATTTTGCAATTTCAATTGGGCTTATGCGTGATAACGATATCTTTGCAGGCGTTGTTTACAACCCGGTTCAAGATGAAATGTACTGGGCGGAAAAAGGCCAAGGTGCATTTCTTAACGGTCGACGCATTAGGGTGTCGGCACGCAAAGAAGTTTCAGAATCGCTTTTCGCCACTGGCATCCCATTTATGGAATCGGGCAAAGAAGACCGTTTTTTAGAACGCCTTGAAAATGTAATGAGTGTATCAGCTGGCGTGCGCAGATTCGGTTCTGCCGCCCTAGACTTGGCCTACGTTGCGGCCGGGCGTTACGATGGATTCTGGGAAACTGGCTTAAAAAAATGGGATATGGCAGCGGGAATAGCCCTTGTACGTGAAGCGGGCGGTTTTGTTACCGATATAAGTGGGCGCAAAAATATGCTGGAAAACGGCGATATTGTCTGCGCCAATGACAAGCTTCACTCAAAACTTCTAAAAATGGTAAAATAACAGCCAAAATCTGCCATTTTTTATGCTTAGGCTTGTTCTAAATCTAGAAATGCAGATTAAGTTACGCCTTACCCCTTAGGCCCGATAGGCTGTTGTCTATGGGCTTTGCCTTGGTTATTGTCTGACTACGTGGATTTGACCTTTGTTTATATGGTCTTAATATTCCGGCAAATGCTGCCCGGGGAGAAACTGATAAAAATGTATGCTGGAATTAAAACTGCTTCATTAGATCTTGGCCATGCCAAGACATCACAAAAATTAGTACTAAAATTAGGAAGCGCCTTGGTGTTTTCCTTTGGCTTAGGTGTTTATTTTATTGCAATGCCATCTGCAGCATGGGCGCAGGAAAGTATTGCTCTAGATTATGCTAATCCAAACGTTAGTATCGATTTTTCAGTTTTAGATGACAACGGCCCCACCCCAGGAATATCAACTTCGCCGATTATAAAAAAAGGTGGGCACATTGTTCCCGGAGCAAAAGCACCTGTTTCAACGCTTTACATTACGCCTGCTGGTAATTTTGCCAAAATCGAAGAACCAACAGAATCAAAACCTGCACAAACAGCAATGCCAGAAGAACCATCTTCGCCGATTGACGTGCCTACAAATGAAACAGTTGCCAAAGAAGATATCCCTGCTGCACCAGCGCCAAGCGTTAGCGCTGAGCATGAACAAGAGCCTGTAAAAGAAACCCCCGCATCGGCACCTGAGCTTGCAAAAGAAGAGGTTGCCCCACCACCAGAACCAGCGCCAATTGAACCACCTAAAGAAATAGCTAAAAAAGAAGTCCCTCAAGAAGCCGTTAGCGAAATGGCAAAGGCAGAAGTGGAAATGCCCACAGCGCCACCGCCACCGCCCGAACCAGCGCCTGCACCCGCGCCAATAACACCTGTGGTTAACGCCCCAGCCGTAGAAATGCCGACACCTGCAAAACCCGCTGAGGTTGAGCCGCTAAAACTTGATGCCCAAAAAACTCCAGAAAAAATTACAGAAAAAGCGGCTGACCCAATTAGTGCACCACCACCGCCACCAGTTGTTGAAGCCCCAAAACCGCCAATGGTAACTGCGCCATTACCAGAAAGCACGCTTACGCAAGAAAGCGAACCAACGCCAAGCGCGCCATCGGTTGCATCTATACCGCCAAGCGGGGGAACGGTTGGCGATGGATATTCCCTTCGGGTTTTGTTTGAACCAGATACCGCAAAACTTGCGGGCTTGGCGCGCGATGATTTAAGCGCACTTGTAAAAAATATGGGCGACAATGAAAACCTTCGCCTGCAACTGTTGGCCTATGCCGGTGGGGCGGATATGTCTGCCAGCGTAGCACGCAGGCTTTCCCTATCGCGTGCTTTGGCTGTTCGTTCTTATTTGATCGAAAGCGGCATTCGCTCAACCAGAATTGATGTTCGCGCACTAGGCAATAAAACAACAGATGCCGATACCGAACGCGTTGATATTACGGTGATCGAACGCTGAGTTATTTATTGCAACTGCATTAACAGTCTGTTTTTTAGTCAGTTTGGGCAAATACGGTTGCCTAAGGGAAGTTAAACATGACACCGCCAAGCAGATATCTATTAAGAATGACTTTGTTTCTTGCCGTTGTTGCGGCTGGTGCGGTGTTAGTGGTTTTGCCGCTTAAAACCGCGTTCATGGCCAATGCGCCACTTAATGGTCTTATTGTTGGTGTGTTTTTGCTGGGCGCGATTAACAGTTTTCGCCAAGTATTTCAGATTAGCCCCGAAATTGCGTGGATAGAACATTTTCGTAGTGGTGGCGCCCGCGCGGCAACAACATCATCTGAGGTATCTACCCCACGCCTGCTAGGGCCTATGGCGGCAATGATTGGCGACAGGTCGGAAATAAAGATTTCATCCATTGCCATGCGTTCAATGTTAGACGGGGTCGCATCAAGGCTTGATGAACAACGTGAAATTTCCCGCTACACAGTCGGTTTGTTGGTTTTTCTTGGCCTGCTTGGAACATTTTGGGGCTTGCTTGATACCTTGGGTGCCATCCGTGGCGTGATTTCCGATATATCAGTTGGCGGTGGTGGAAATATATCGGCGGTGTTCGATGGGCTTAAAACCGGTTTGGAAAAACCGCTTGCCGGAATGGGAACTGCTTTTTCATCTTCACTTTTTGGCCTTGCCGGTTCGTTAGTGCTGGGGTTTTTGGATTTGCAAACCGGGCAAGCGCACAACCGTTTTTATACCGAACTTGAAGATTGGCTTTCGGGCCAAGCTAAACTTTCTTCCGCCAGCGTTTCGGCTGAGGGCGAACAAGGTGTTCCGGCATACGTTGAAGCATTGCTAGAACAAACAGCTGAGAGCCTTGAAAACCTGCAACGCACAATTAGCCGAGGCGAGGAAAACCGTCATAAAACCCACGAGGCACTTTCAGAACTTTCTTCGCGCATGGGAACATTGACCGACTTTATGAAAACCGAACAAGCGGTAATGAAAAAGCTAGCCGAAACACTTGCCGCTGGGGCCACTGCTGGTGGTACAGGCGGCATGGACGAAGCTACCCGCACCCATATACGAAATATGGATTTATGTCTTTCACGCCTTTTAGAAGAAAACAGAACTGGGCGCGAAGAAACGGTTTCGCAATTACGTAGCGAAATAAAATTACTGGCGCGCACGGTTGCCGCTAAGGATGATTCTTAAAAAACAGGGGCTGATTAAAAAATGCCTGGCCTTTCTTCACGCTATCGCCAACGAGCGGATATATGGCCGGGGTTTGTCGATGCCTTGGCGTCGCTTCTTATGGTAATAATTTTTTTGTTACTGGTTTTTGTATTGGCGCAGTTTTTTCTGGGCGAAGCATTATCTGGTCGTGAAAATGCATTACAAAAACTAGATCGTGAAATGGCCGAGATGGCCGAATTGCTGGCATTAGAAAAAGACACATCCAAATCATTGCGCAGTGATGTAAGCAGGCTATCGGGCGAATTGCAGGCATCAATACTGGATCGTGATCGCTTAAATGAAAACATTGAAAAAGGTCAGGGCGAAATATCAAGACTAAGCGCTGATATTGAAAAACTTGATGCATTAAAAGCACGGTTAGAAAATGATATTGGCAAGCTGGCGGCAAATCTTGAAGAAAAAGAAACTGCACTTTTGGCGGAACAAGAAATATCGGAAAGTGCGCGTGCCGAAATTGCACTATTAAACCAGCGCCTTGGTGCAATGAAAGACCAAATAGCCGCCCTCAACAAAACGCTGGATGCATCGGAACAAAAAGCCAAAGACCAAAACGCCCAGATTGTTTCACTGGGCAAACGTCTTAATAGTGCGCTGGCTGGCAAGGTTCAGGAGCTAAGTGAATATAGGTCAGATTTTTTTGGTCGTCTTAAAATTGCATTAGGTGATCACCCCGGCATTCGCGTTGTTGGTGATCGGTTTGTTTTTCAATCAGAAGTTCTTTTTGCCAGTGGCGACACGGATATTGGCGAGGCTGGCCTTGGGCAAATTTCCAGACTGGCAGAAACATTAAAAGATGTAAGTGCGCGTATTCCTGCTGATATTGACTGGGTGCTTAGGGTTGATGGCCATACTGATTTGGTGCCAATTCAAAATGAACGCTTCCGTTCAAACTGGGAACTTAGTGCCGCGCGATCAATTTCAGTGGTTAAAAAACTTATTGCCGAAGGAATTCCGGCTAATCGTCTTGTTGCCGCCGGATTTGGTGAATTCCAACCAATTGACAAAGGCAGCGATGATGCGTCCCTTAGGCGAAATCGCCGCATCGAGCTAAAACTAACGGGGCGCTAGCATGAATAATTTTTTCCGGTTATAAGAAACAGCAAAATAAAGACATATAATTTAACAATCTTTATAAATATCTATTCCCTAACAGCGCACAAATTGAAAAGAAAATTATTTTATGCTCGTAATATTTCTGATCGTATTCATCGATCTGGTTGGCTTTGATATTG
>Ga0224506_10001976_pt1 | contig 14320 bp, 11 predicted proteins | sample SF_Jan12_sed_USG_2_FD_169108 | JGI IMG/M metagenome (GOLD analysis project Ga0224506, IMG submission 169108) | Sediment microbial communities from San Francisco Bay, California, United States - SF_Jan12_sed_USGS_8_1 | ecosystem: Environmental > Aquatic > Marine > Sediment | place: USA... | reverse complement strand
GGTGAGCCCAGCCATATCTGCAGTTATAATGACTGGTACCGTGGTGGCGTTGATTAGCGTCGCGCTTGTCTTCGCCAATAACCTTCTTTCGGTTAGAATGGCTGAGAGTGAATTCAATTCTGCTATTCAAGTTATGCAGACTGTAGGGCTTCAAATAGACGATGTTGCGTGGGTGATTGGACGTACCGAAACGGTGCGCTATTCAAGCAGATACGGCGATGTTGCTTTTGAGTCAGCGTTAAATTATACGATTTACATTAACACAACTACACAGTCAAATCAGAGACTTTACACAGCCACCACTGGCATCCTTTGTTTTAATATGCCTATTTCTCAATATTCCGTTGGAAACAACTACTATGAATTGATTTATCCATCCGTAGGCGAAGGGCTTTTGTTGAAGGGCGCTTCGGCGCCTGTTGCGAGAGTTTTTGCTGTGGAGAAGTTGCCAATGGGCGGCAAGAGCTTCGTGAGGGTTGTCGTGGCACCAACGATAAGAATGTTGAATTTAACCATAGGTGAAACAAACTATGTTCGGCTATATCTGCCTGTGCTTTCGGAAGGAAACTCCACTAAACGTTATCAGTCTATTACCCTTGCCGGAGAATCTGTTTCCAAGGTTGGGGAAAGCGTAACAGGCATCAAAGTGGAAGTAGATTTCCCCTTGCCTGGGTTTGATAATTCCTTCTTTCATTTTTCTGAAACTGTGGAGACAATTTCGTTGACTGAAGAGACGGTTGTTGAGCTTTATGTGGGTGAGGTTGATGTGGCGTTGGGGGTGCACCCTTAACGACCTATAGAGGATGGTGCTGTATGTGCCGAATGTAACTATGGAATACGTCATTATGGTTCCGGTTCTTTTGATGCAGGTTATTTTGGTTCCCATGGCTGCGGCGTGGATGATGGATGTTTGGGTTGATCAGCGGAGAGAAACAGCCCTCCAAGACGTTGCCAGTCATCTGGGAAGCACTATTCAGCAGCTTTACTTGTCTCTGAATCGTGAAGAAGCGGGCGCCGGAATTGTCACTCAAGTTTCGAATGTTCCCCCGTTTATTGAGTCGATTCCATACGTTGTCGATGCTTCGGATAGAAGGGTTGAGAATGGTACGATAATAGATTTGCATTTGGCTTTGATGGGAACCAGCATCACCGCGACCACGCATGTTACGTTGGGCTCCAACGCTTTGTTGGGAACACAACGTACTTTCATGAGTAATTCAACGAGCGCATGCATTATGGTTGAAAAGTTTTCTAACGGCACTCAGATGGCACTCAGATTTTCGTTTGGGTGATGGAGGTGAAGAAGACTTGACTGGACACACGATTGACCATCTAGTTGCGACTATTGCTTTTATAGCGGCGATGTTTTTGTTCCTAGGTCTTTTCACCCAGACCTTGCAGGGTGCAGTTTTGTATCAGCAAAATAGGCATGTTGCGCTTAAAGCCAGCGATCTATTGGACAACATTTTGCTCAGTCCCGGTTACCCCTATAACTGGGGCGAAACAAATACTACCCTATCTTGTTTTGGGCTTCAGCAACCTGGAACAACTGGCTACACCATTAGCTCCTTCGCTCTAATGAGGCTGACTTCTCTCTCCGGGGAGCCAGTGGAATATCCTGTTGGTTCGGGAAAATGGTACAGCAATGTTAGTTTAGGACCTTGTGGTTACTTGTTCTTACCGCTTAGTGATGCCATAAATTATGAGACAGCTGCAATGCTATTAGGGGTGAATGGTACTTATGGATTTCAACTTAGCATTACGCCAATAGTTAACGTGTCCATATCGGAATATCGAACTGACCCTCTGATTTTGAAAGTTGAAGTTGACGGCCCAGGTTTTCCTCTGGGTGGAGCCAATTTGGGGTATTATCTTTACCGCACCTATAAAGCAGGTAAATATCCCAATTTGGAGCTTTCTACTGGCACGGCGCAGACGGACTCAGCAGGTGTGGCATATTTGAATTTCCCTTTTGATGGAGCAGCAGAGACATATTGCATTGTTGTGCATGCAGGTCTTGGCGGTCTTAAAGGTTTTGGTTATTATATTCATAAGGCTTTTACTGGAAGTACTGGTGTTATACCCTTCATTGTAGACTATGACGAGGGAAAAGTTTACCTTGCTCATGATTGGGATGTGCAGGGTGAGGGGGGGCCACCTGTGCCCAATTATTTTTACACAGCCAAATTTTATGTTTTGACTGAAGAGTTTGAGTTCCAGGAGTGGTCTATAGCTAACTCTACTGGGCAAATTAACTATGGTGGTGGCGGCGGCACATTCCTCTACGGTGAAACAACACTTCCAGTTGCTCACCCGGGATTTTTGCTCGTCACGTATAACGATGTCGCAGGCGGTTATGGAATGTCCATTATGCCGTGGGGTGTTGGCTCCCCCTTAGCTGCTTCTATATTATTCGGTGGTGTTCCAGCTGGGAATGTTTGGGTTGCTAGTGATCTTCGCCATGTGACTGTTGGCCAATTAAGTTATCAGGCTAGGATATTGTGCTGGAGTCTGAAAGGCTATCAGACTCGGACGCCGAGTGGATGGAGGTAGTAGGCTTTGCTGCGGACAGTTGAAGTGATAATGGTTATTCTCATTTTAGCGGGGGCGTTTATTGCCGCCTCACTTTTCGCCGTCTTACCCTCTCCACGGCAGATTTCTTCTCCAGACCTTAGTCAACTCGGTTTGACAACCCTTCAAATGCTCGACACAGACAAAGATCTAACCGAAACCGTCTTCAAAGACCCGGCAGACCCATCTTGGATAGATTTGGAAATAGTACTTTCCGCCTGCCTACCACCTAACATCGTTCACAACCTAACGGTCTACGATATAGTCACTTTGTCCGACGGCACCGTCTCCTATCAGGCTGCGAATTCAATCACAAACTCAGAAAGCGGAATTGGAACAGACTCAGAGGCAGCCTCATACCTTGTTACGTCCACAAACGTAACGTTCATGGTTGCGCCACAGAAAATCTCAGGAACACTCTATATTCTCAACTGCAGCGACGCCAACGGATGGTGGATCACAGGCTACACGAGTCAAAGCCTTGCCTCAGATCTCTATAATCTGCTTTCCCCATACTTTCAAACAACCATTCTTGTAAACTCTACTTATCAGCTTGGGCTTCTTCTCAATGGTACGGCACTCAAAGGAGAAACTCTGCGAGATGCCGTGGTGATAAATACCTTCGGAGAAGCAGTACCCATTCCCGCAGGATACTATACGACTCAGGGCTACGCTGACGGATCGTATGCAAAGTATGCTTGGATTTTGGGTCAGAAAGTCAATTCTTATAATTGGACTTGGGTTAGTATCGTAGGCTACCCATTCTACTATGTTACTAACACGGTGTTTTTTGCCAGCACCCAGAATAATTGGGGGATCTATGGGATGAGAATGGTGTCAGAATATGGTCTCGGCTGCTTTTTACGGGGTTTAGCTGGTCGATCCTACTCTTACAGCAGTCAATCGACGGGAAGCCCAGGTGTTGTCTATTTATCTTCTGTGGCGCTTGATCGCTGCAACTACTACGGTATTTATCCAGCTCCCTATCAAACATCGACCCGCGCGCTTCCCACATCTATTTTGAGCACATATGATCTGACTCCCACCGAGCTATTTTACCGTGTAAACAACTACATTGCAGGCGCAACCTACCGTCATACAGGGGGTGGCGCTCTTACGGCGATAGGGCTGACAAGAATTCCGGACATTCGTGTTACTGTTCTTGCTCTTCTCATGTATTATCATCCAATTCTTTACAAGTCCGAATTCACGCTCAGAGCGGGTGAGAGACCAACGCAGAGGCTTGTGGTGTTGCAGCTTGGGCAACAAGGAGGAAGCTAGCATGAGAAAGCTTCTTAACAAGAAAGGCCAATTCTCTATAGTTGCTGCGTTGCTAGTTGCTATCGTGCTTGTCACCGCCGTCGTCACCACCTATTCCATAATACGCAACAACCCCCTCGAAGAACGCCCTCAAATTTTGGGGTCAGCAGACGAGATGAACCTAGCTATAAATCACATTCTCGAATTTGTAATCGGATACTATGGCTCGATTTTGCAGGTTACCGGGAACACAACTTATGCTAAAAGCCTTGCTGCAGACTATTTGCGAAGTGGCCTAGAAAACATAGCTTATATACATCCCGATTGGAGTCCCTCCTTCCAACTCAACTATTTTGAAGTCAGCGCCAGCTGGTTCAACCGCACAAGCCACAGCCAAGGCACCATCAACTTAACCTATTCTTTGTTAGGAATGGGCCTCTCAGGAATACAATATGCGACTTCAGCGGCACTAAAAGTAACCGCGAACCCTTCTAACACAAGTTCTGTGCTAATCAACGTGACCCGAGACGGAAACAAACCCTGCCCAAATCTGAGCAAAAACAACTTCTTCTTCTACAACTACAGCTACACCGAATCAACATGGGAGTTAAAAAACACAGGCATCGCAATCAACTCTGTTTCCTCCAACGACACCTATTCGGTTTATAACATTACAATTCTAAGCGGCCTAGATCCAACAGCTTACATGGTTCAAGTTGCTGACCACAGAGGAATAACGGTTTCAGCCTCAACGTTTTCACATTACACTTACACCTTCACGTGGAACCAAACACTCTATTCCAGTCTAAGCAGAGACACAATAGTTGTTGAAGCCCTCCAGAATGGCACCCTACGGTGGCTTGGCCAAAACCTGCAACTGTCAACTCAGGGAAAGCCAATTCCACCTCTACCAGTCAAGGCTTTGCACATTAACCGAACCGTTGACGGACTGAATCATGAAGTGCCGTTTCAAGTAGAGGACTGGGGATCAAACTACCGCATGCCCCTCGGTCTCTCCAGCAACGCCAGCATCTTCAACGGCAGAAACATGCTAGTGTTTTTGGTAAATCACGAGGTTGAAAAGGTTACCTTGTGGTGGGACGGACGAGACATAGCAAACCAAACATCCTATGCTTGGACTAACAGATACTTCACAGGAGACAATCCTTCGCAGAGGAGATTAACAAACGGAATCCTCACCATAACAATAAGTTCAGACTATAGAACCATAACTTCCTCAGTGACAGGTGGAAGCATCACCAGCACTGCAAGCTTTATGCGAATCAACAGTAGAAATCCAACGTACGGGTCCGGTCCTGCCTATGTCATTTATAGGGGCATAGTCAGAGACATCGTACAACAAGAAGCGGAATGGTCTAGCGGAATCGCAAATTGTCCAAATGTGTACTCACAGATCTATTTGACACTTCCCGCCAACGCCACATACTACACCTATGCTTCAAGACTTATCTTCGTGAGTTCCTCCCAAAGCAGAACTATAACAGACTTAAGCGCCATTCAACTTTCAGTCTCAGGCGGGTCGCAACGCACAGAAAATGGAACAAGCGGAGGCTACCCCAACCCCTCAAGCGCCACTGGCCTATTCTACAACTTTACAAGTTTCCCCAATGGCTGGGCGCATCATTGGAGCGAATTCATTTCAGGAAGCTCCGGCGCTGGCATTATGTTCACCGACAGCGATAACCAGAAACTTTACATCTTTGACAATATTGCAGGTCAGAAGACAGGCGCACTCAATGTGATCAGTTCAAGCAGAACAATTGAATTTAACCCACTCGCTCGATCTCAGTATCCCGCGTCTTTCACCTATCCACTTGATGTGACTTGGCATGGCGCAGTCGCCACATTCGTTAACGAGCCAATTTATCCAACTTCAGGAAATATTGGTCTCTGGGCAATTGTGGAACGTCCACCCATCATTGCGGTAAGTTGAAATAGTAAATGGGGACCTCTGAAAATCTGGGAATTGCTGTTCTTTTGATAGGTATGGTCCTCCTAACAACAACGTTTATTGATGCCTACCTATTTCTTACGGAAAACATCAGCATCTTACCGGTACCCAACCTCATAGCCGCCTTCGGCGAGGCTTTAGCCCCTCTCATAGAAGCCTGCATCCGGATGCTGTATCTCGGTGTAATGGGTTGGATCGGATCAACAATAACCATAAGGGGAATAACAGTTCTCCTACAGGTCAAACCTGAAACAAAACTGAAGACGCCGAAGAAGAAGACTAAGGTAGAAGCTGAGCCAAAGGATTTGGAAGAAGCTTGGGAGAAGGCTTTGCAAGAGGCTAAGCTAGAAGTTAAGTCAGCTTAACGCTTGAATATTCGTCATCCTTTTCTTTCTTAGCTTTTTAGGCGTTTTTCGTGCGGCACCGCTTCGCCCACAGCCACAACATTCCGTAGGTCGTGATGAGTGATATTTTTAGGAAGAAAAGGATCCAGAGCAGTTGGGTAGCGTTCATTTTCCCACCGATTAAAGGTATCATTGGCATTTCTTAAAAACTAAGCTTCCACAGTGGAATATGTCGATTGAAGCAATAAGCCATATATTCTGACCGTGACAACTATGGTTTGAAGTTGCCGAAGAGAGAGAGGAGTTTGGTTTTCACTGGGAGACGACGCCTAAATCGTCGCCCCCTTTCCTACACCCGCAAGACCAAGATTCAGTTCCAGCCTTAAGTCAACAGCCAAGAAACGTAAATCGCCTATCTCACGGATTAGTTGATGTCAACCACTTGTACAAAGATTGAGCGAAAGATGATGCCTCGCGCGCGCAAGGTTTTCGGCTTGCTCCCATTGTTGGCATCGTCTATAACCCTATTTATGTGGATCTCCAGTCTGTTCTCCATCCTGTCAAGCCTAGCCGAGAGGGCATAGAATTGATCTTGTGCGAAAAGGAATTTGAACCTAGACTTTCTTTGCGCGTGCGACATTTGATTTGCCTATAAGGTCCCGACTTTTGGCCCGCGTTTTGTATAAGCCAATTGATTGTGAAACAAACCTCTGATGGAGGATGAGATCTCTGGGTCATGTGCTGCTGGGTTGAATACAAATAGAGCCGTTGCGTTGGGTGAGGAGACTGCTTCGAGAAGAAAGTGCATGAAGCTGTAGGTTTTTTCGAATCCACATCTGATTATGATGCTCGAGATATTGTCAAAGAGCATGTTTATGGTTTTTTCTTTCTCCTCTTTTAGAGCTTCAACAGACGCGTTCAGCAGGATCGAAAGGTCGTGTGCAGGTAGAAGAGTTACCTTCTCGTTGATCTGTTGAAGAGAGGATGCGTTGGAAGTTAGGAGAAAAAACTTTACATTTTCGGATCCAGGTAAAGCTGAATGCAAGGCACTGTTTGTACTCGTAAAGATGAACAGCGGCTCGCTGCTGTTTCTTGCCTCGGAAGCAAAGTTAAGAAGGGCTTTATGATAGTCTGACGTTGGATCAATTTCTAACAGCATTTTCTTGCCGATCATTTGCTGGTGCGTCATTCCAAACAGTTCAGAAAACGTGTCTATTTTCTTCCTACGATTGAGTTTTACAGCTGAGAAAAACACAAGCCCAAAGACCGCCAGCAAAGCATACAAAATCGCCCAGTCGAATGGCTGTGAGGGAGTTTCTATATGGACTCTAAGTGTGCCGTCGACATAGGTGTTATCTGCCGTGTCGGTTTCGCCTGGAACATTGTCGGCTATTGCCTTAATCGTATACGTATCCGGTGCAACTCCGGTAGTGTTCCAGTTAAACGTTAAGGTTGTATCGGCGCTTGGAGCTAGACTGGAAACTAACTGTTTTCCGATTTCGGTGTTGTCATAATAGAGAGTCACATTAAAGGTTTCTGTTATTCTCCCTTCATTCTTGACCGTGACATTGATCCGTACGATCTCGCCAGGATGTACGCTTGTTAAAGACTTGGTGACATTTAATACTGCTACGTCAGGCGGAGCCGCAAAAGTGATCTCACACTTGATTAAGTCAGCTTTGAAGTCAAACGGTGTATCTGTCGTCTTAACTCCCTTAACTTTCACTTTCCAGTAACCTGTAGAATTTCTAAAATGAGTCGGGTTGACAGTTATGGCCTGATTTTTCGTTTCATCTGTGTTTGCTGTGGCGCTTGAAATGTAACTCACATATCCATTTCCGTTTGTTGGGTAGTCGCCAAGGGAATAATTGTAGAGTTGCAGTGTGACACTAACTGAGCCAACCGTCCATGCACTGTCAACCGACCACTCCAATTGAACCCATGTCTCTGTGTCGCTTAAACCAACGAATTCGACTTCCGTTGTGTATTCATCCGACCAAACATGCAGCAGCGTGACATCCATATTCCAGCTGTCTTGAGTGGCATCGCCTGCTTCTGTACCTCCTTTGAATCGGATTGTTAATGTTGAAGAGGTTAAATAAGAAGAAACTGAGATGTTGTTCCATCCATTCGTGAGATCTGTGAAAAGGTTTTGCCATGCCGTACCGTTCCAAACGTCTACTCGAATGTTTTCGGTGGGTGGTGCGTCGAAGGGCACGTCGGAAGAGAACGAATAGCTTCCAACGCCTGAACCATCATTGTTGTCGGGTCCCATGTCGTCAAAATTGTTGTGGAGGTTGAAGTAAGACCTGAGGTTTGTTTCGGACCCAGTGAGCTCTGTATCGTAGTCGCTCTGTATTTCCGTCAAGGTTCTGTAAATGTTCCAATATCTTAAGTCATCTCCATGTCCGTCCGTTGGATCTACACCACCTTTCGACGCCATAAAATTGTTTTCGGTGACACCTTCATCCGACACTGTATCTGTCCATCCTGTGATGTGGGTGTCTTCCGTAGGAGCATTATCTTGGTCTCCCACGTGTAAATATAAGTCGTCCGTGTTTTCATCCCATGCGATGGCTATGAAATACCATTTGCCAGCGGTGAAGCTTGTGCTACTCGTGATAGAACCAGCAGCCCCCCAGTCGACAACTATATTCAAACCAGAAAACCTGATTTCCATGTTTTCATGTTGACCCCACGGTCTGTTACCAACTGAGTTCCACTTGATCCAGAATGAAATAGTGCCTGTCGTAGAACCCCAATTGGCGGTTCCATCGCCAATCATCATATATCCACCTGCGGCGTCCAGAGAATGTGTGTTGTTCCCCTTGTCGGCGTAGATAGCCACCTCCTCATTCGTTTCGTCGTAGTCTGCGTTTGTCCATTGGACTTCTAAGTCCAATTCATAATTATACAGTCCTACTTCCTTTTTTACGGTGACTAAGTCGACATAAATGTGCTCACCATAGAGAGAGCCAACACTCACAGCAGACCATCGCACCTTAAAAGTTGAAACAAAATATCGGCTGTCGGTAATTTTCTGTTGATAATGGAGCCACTGGTTTTCCTGCGTTGTGGATCCTAGATCGACAATGTTGTCCCAATTGCTTCCATCATAATACTTAAGCAAAAAGTCATCGGCGTCAAGGCCATCATCTCTATACCAGAAGCCTACGTAAATTGCGTTTGCATCAGAGCAATCCAAATCGGGAGTATCCAAATCTCCTGACGATGTCCCAAACAAAGGGCCATCAAAATCCGCTGAAGAGGTTCCATAATACGCTTGATCAGTTTCGTTGTTCCAAGCATCAGTTTCAATCCAACCCGTTGGAGGCCACGTGCCTTCAAAGGATTCGGCGTCAATGAGCGTCGTATTGCTAGTACTAGCAGTGTTCTCTTCTGTCAACGTGTCATAAGTTGAGTCTGGACCAGATTGTTGTGCTGAGAAATTGTCGTGTGTTCCTTTGTCGGCAGAAGAGTCCACGTCAGATGCATCGTTGTCCACAAAATCCGATGTATCTGTTCCTGAAAAATAGCTTCCGAAACTCATGTAGACGCTGTCGTCAGACTGTAAGTGGGTTAACGCACCCGAAGTGTAAGATGTCGCGCCGATTAGGTTGTATCCAGATGGATGGTAAGTGCCCACTGTCTGTGAAGAGGCTATTTCTATGGATAGTAGTAGTTGGATGCTGAAAATAATGAGCAATGCCGCTGACATGAATGCTTTACCTTTTCTATACACGGTGTAGTCTTCTCCTTTCACCCCGACCGTATTGTGCCATCGATCCATTCGTACTCATTGGGATGCAAACCACCGTACTTGACGGTGTTTGAGATCTGCTGAGTTGCGTCACCTCTACTTTTCATTCTTCAGCTTCGTGTTTTTGGCTTCGTAAAGTTCGATGGCCTTTCCTATTTCTTTAGCAAATTCGAAGTTGTTTTTGGTTTCTTTCGGGTCAGGCAATTGAAGCCTCATGCATAAAACCTCTAAAATTCTCTTCTCAATCACCATTGCGCCAAATCCAAAAATGCGCTCTAAGCCTCCTGCGAAGGTTTTGATGTTCTCGATGTTTGATGTTGACTTGATTGAACCATTTTTCTCTAGAAAGAAAAGAACCGAGGACGCGGCTGAGCTGCAAATGCTTGATAAGCCTTCATTTACGGCCTCAACAAGAATCGCATTTATTCGGTCTTTTTCCTTCAATGCCATCCATCTTCACCCCATTTGCTAGGTCACGTATGGCATCAATGAGATTCCCTGGTCTGAAATCACGATGTTGCTATAGTTTTGGTTATGATTCGTTCCTCTCATCTTGCGTATTATTGCCCGTTTCTTGATGCCGATTTTCTCTTCAATTGTTTCGAATAGAATCAGTCCATCAGCGACGAACTCTTCAAATCCAAGTCCCAACACGGAGTTCCCCGTTGGAATCTCCACTAGCAGTAATGTGGTAGAGCCTGTCTGGCGCATCATTTTTTCGAATGCGTGAAGGATAACTCTAGCGTCTATCTTCTTATCAAACGCTAAGGCCATTGCTGAAAACGAATCTATGACCAACCTTTGAGCTTTGATTGAAAGAGCTTCTCTTATTAAAACATTGAGTGTTTCTGATATCCCGGCTTCGGTTGTTGTCGCCATGTCTAGGAACTTGAACTTGCCCTTCTTTTCCAGGTCAAGAAAATCGAGGCCGAATCTCGCCATATTATTCATAAAAACTTCTTTTTGCTCTGCAAAGGAGACATAGACCCCATTCTCATCACATTTGGTTGCGCCATGATAGAGAAACTGAGCTGAAGCAATTGTCTTGCCTGAACCTGGAGAACCCGCCAGAAGAACCATACTGCCTCGGGGAAAACCTCCCTCAAGAAGACCGTCTAAACCCTTTATGCCAGTTGTAACTCTGTCAATCAACATCATTCCGCTGCAATCCTCAGAGTGCACCGTTATATTACGCCTTGCTAACTTTCCCATTGCTTGAACCACCGGTGTCTTACATCGTGTTACTTACCACAGTGATTTTTCTAAGTGAAATGGTTTGTGAATCTGAAAACCATATTGTAAATACTTACATCAGATTTGCGAATGACCACTCTTTTACGCATGTTACATACACCTCACATTAGAAATAGGTCACGTCATTTCCAAGTTCTTTCCTTCTTTCGTAAACATCCAACTCGATGATACAGTCAACGCTTCCCTCTAGCCTACGTCTAATGCCGGATCGAACTGATCCTCTTTTAACGGTGAAGAAGACGTCGTTACTAGCTCTATTCTTGCACTGTAATCTTGTAGGAATTTTGTTACTTGTATGCATGCGTACACATGCATTCGCAGTATACCGGTGTCTTCTTGCGCACGCGCATCATGGAAAAAGGGGAGGCTAAGCCGACGGATTTTTGAAATGGATTCACAATTCATAACTCATATTAGATATTGGAGTGAACGTTAATCCGCAATGTTGAACCAGGAATGTAAACACAAAGAATGTGCGCGCAAGAGCAAGGTTGACAAGAGGATTGAAGAGATTAGGGCCGAGCTCGAAGAGGTTCTGGAGAGGCTGGGGCAAATCGAAGTTGGGGAAACGTGGATGAAAACGTGGCGCACGCGTAAATAAATGTGTATAAAAAAGAAGGGAAGATTGAGCAGAGCGCACAGCCAAGGCTAAAGTTCGCTTCTTCAGAAACTCTGTTACAGCTTGCTACGCGCGCGGTTCTTACGATGAATCATGTGACACCTCTTTTTTATGTGAGGTTTGATTAACAGAGGTGCATAGAATGTGAGAAGGAGATTGAAAATCTATCTAAGTCATCCACTGGGTCTAAGGCATGAGATTAAAGAATGGGCTAAAGAACTAGAGGAAAAACTTCATGTTAGAATCTATAATCCCTTCTACAATGTGCGCGCACGCAAGAGAAAAGGTATTGCTCTGTTCGATAGAGGAAAGCTAAGACCATACTCGATGGAAGAGAAGAGAAAGAGTGAAGAAATAGTGGAAAGAAACCTAGAAGCAATTAGAAACTGTGATGTGTTAATTGCTGTATTACCCTATCCGTCTATAGGTACTATCATGGAGATATTCTATTCCGGATACGTTCTACAAAAACCTACTCTGGTGCTAGCCTACCTAAAAGGTCATCCTTGGTTAAATGCAGTAGCTAGAATCTATAACACTAGAAAAGAAGTTGTGAATGAAATTAGAAGAATTAGAGAGGTGATGAATTATGAGTAAGAAAATAGATGCGCGCGCTACAAGCTACGTTAACCTTCAAAATTCTCTGCGCGCGTAAAGCAATTCTTTTGTCTTCGAATCCTTGCGCGCACGCATTGGCATGAATCAGGCGCTTTCTTCACTTTCTTCTCTGTTTTCTCTAGGGTTTTCTTTGGCGGATCCAATATGGGGGAAAGTAGCTACTGGGAAGGCGTCAACCACGCCTGGAATCTGACCTATCTTCGTGTTTATGAAGTCTATGGCCTGGGCAGAGTTGTCAGAGCTAAACCAGACAGCTACGTGCCAAGTTCCGAAGATGTTCATTGTGTGTTCCAAGTCAACTCCCGAATGCGGTTTCTTGGGAAGTTTTCTCAAGGTATCTATTGTTTCTAACAATTTGTTTTTGTCGAGTTTGAGAAGAAGCAGATATTCCGGCATACCATTTCCAACCTCCGTTCAGTTCTATAAATGATTATCAAGCATTTGAGAGCATTTATTCCTTATGAACCGTGAATAACGATTACAGATAACAGGACGGATACTAACATCCACTCTCGCCCAAAAATCACCTTTTTAGGATGGAAGGATAGAAAAGGCGAATCCTGAGCATCTAAAAACTTGAGCTTGCGCGCGCGGAATTTTGGTTCATCTCTACATTTTTACTTCAAAACAGAGCTAAGCACAGCCCACACGATGTCTCCGTAGGCTAGGGCAACAATTAAGCCGGCTGTGATGAAAATGAGCATGGGTAAACCAGGGGTTGCCCACACTTCGTTTTCGAGTTTTCCTTCATCTGCAGCTCCTAAGATTCTTGCAACAATTTCTTCTCTCTCTTCATCTTTCGGAAATACGAGTAACTTTCTTCTGCTTTCTCCTGTTTCGTTCACATAAACGTCTTCAAGGGGGTAAAGGTGTTCCCTCTTTTCCAGTTCAGCAATCTTCACCTTGTAGCCGCAGAGAAGCGTCAGAATCTTGCGACCAACAGATTCCTTCTCCAACCCCTCAAAGATACCCTTCTTTGTTTTGCTCTTCCAGAGAAGGTTGCGGAAGAGAGCGTAGACCACGCTCAGGGCTGCCAAAAGAACTCCGTTGGTGAAAACGGTTATTGGAAAAAAGGGAGAAATAAACCAGGATTGTTGAAGAAGATGCATGGGATAGGTAGGCAAGGCTAGGGAAAGACAAATCAGGGCCTTGGCGTCTGCTCCCCCGAAGGCTCCGGCGTAGAAGAGAGCTATGGCCAAGGCTGAGGTTATCGCGAAAGACAGAACGTAAGTGTACAGTGATTCTGGGGCGAACATGAAAAACTGGAAGGCGGTTAAGGCGAGGGCTGAAGGTGCAAGGATCGCCCAAACCATGTTGCTTACTTCTCGCGTTCTATAATCACTCCAAGAAGCGTAGGTTAAGAAAGCCAAGCAGACAGCGACTCTGGCGGCATCCAATATCTCGTTTATGGTGTAACTCATTAGGTTTCCTCTGCTATTTCAAATATCTTAGAGTGAGGGAGAGAATAAAAATAGTTTCTAAGAAGCCGATGGAAGAAGGCAGGGATGAACGTTTAGGCGCTTGGTGAGCTTTCGGTAAAGCTTAGGCGTTCGCCCACTTTTGGCGAAATCTGAAAGCGGTATTCCGTGTTTGGCGTCCATGAGAACGTAATCATTATAGTGATGAGACCACCGTCTTTTGCGACAATTTTCGATGACGGGTCGTATGTTACTGTGGTTTGTGGTGCCTCGTTTATGTAAACTATGTCGATTTCTGCGTCTGAAGTTCCGGTGTTTCTGACGTATACTGTGACGTTGCCGGTTTTCCAGAGACAACCTGCGTCCTTCTTAAGGAATACTCCTGCCTGACTTGTTGTGGATGATGTGAAGGTCATGACCCAGGCGTAGGTGACGATGACGGCTGCGACGGCGATGACGATTAAAAGGAGTGTAGCTAGAATGGGTGATATTCCCTCTTTCGAT
>Ga0224506_10001975_pt1 | contig 14328 bp, 12 predicted proteins | sample SF_Jan12_sed_USG_2_FD_169108 | JGI IMG/M metagenome (GOLD analysis project Ga0224506, IMG submission 169108) | Sediment microbial communities from San Francisco Bay, California, United States - SF_Jan12_sed_USGS_8_1 | ecosystem: Environmental > Aquatic > Marine > Sediment | place: USA... | reverse complement strand
AATGTCATAAAACAACTGGTTCTGGTCGGGTGGAAGCTCGCCCATCATGGCTAAAAGGCCTCAAAAATTTTATCGAGACCATTACACCAATCATTAATCCTTTGGGGAAGAGTTTTTCAACACTATCTTGCATATACCGGCCATTATGCTCAAGAGTGTCAAATGTAAGGCCTGACCCCTTTTGATAGTAGGGCATTAAAGCTATAATCGCACATAGCAACATAACAACCCAATCTCAAATAACTTATTTCAACTAAAACCATATAAAAATAATTAAGTGCGGAACAATATATATAATGAAAAATAATTTACCCGTTACGGATAAAGAAATAATTTTAAATGATAGTCATAGAATAATTTCAACCACTGACTTAAAAGGCCGAATCACCTCAATTAATGCTGACTTCCTTGAAATTTCAAAATTTACTGAAGAAGAACTCATAGGTCAATCCCACAACATTGTTCGCCATCCCGATATGCCTACTGAAGCCTTTGATGATCTGTGGAATAGTATATCAAATGAAAAACCATGGATGGGCCTGGTAAAAAATCGGTGTAAGAATGGCGATTACTATTGGGTCAATGCGTATGTAACTCCCATATTTATTGATGACCAGCGAGTTGGATATCAATCTGTTAGAACAAAGGCAAAGCCAGGATACAAACAACAGGCAAGCTCTTTATATAGCCAACTACGCCAAGGCAAAAAACCTTCTCCAATACAAAAATTATTAGCATATAAAAATCAAATAGTTACCTCTATAGCAATTGCAACCCCCGCTTTGGTAACCATGTTAGCAACACAGGGAGCAAACACTACCACTGCCCTAGGCATTATTGCAGGCTCAATATTACTGTCATTTGTTTTAATGCGTACATTAAATAGCCGGCTAACCAGGCTCGCCGCCCTAGCCAAAGAATATTATCATAATGATGTGTCTAGTCTTGCCTACACAGGAGAGACAAATGAATATTCGGAAATTGAAGTGGCCATGCTTGCGCTCAGTTCTCAACAAGTCACCCTGGTGGAACTCATCAATCGAAGCTGTAATGAACTTGAAGACCAACTGAGCAACCTAAGCCAGGCTACCTCAATCACCCATAAAGGGCTGTCTAGTCAACAAGACGAACTAACTCAGGTTTTATCGGCTATACATGAAATGAGCACGGCTGTTTCTCAAATTGCGTCTAGCGCTCAAAATGCCTCTGATAGATCCAGCGAAGCTGGAACACAAACTGAAATTTGCAGTAGCTCTATCAAAAACAATTCTCAATCAATGGTTGAATTGAATGATAGTATCAATACCTCGGTTAACCAGGTTGAAAAACTAAAATCTGATGCCGACAGTATTGGCCAAATTATCAAGGTTATTAACGACATTGCAGAACAAACCAACCTATTAGCCCTTAATGCTGCTATTGAGGCTGCAAGAGCTGGAGAAATGGGTAGAGGATTCGCGGTAGTTGCCGATGAAGTGCGCACTCTGGCCAGCAGAACACAACACTCAACCAGTGAAATTGAAAATACAGTAAAATCATTACAAAGCCAGGTTGGTGAAGTCGTAACTGCTATGGAACATGGACGTAAATCAGCTAATAACACAACCGATGAGTCAAATAATCTGGAGAGCTCAGTTAACACAATTTATGGCATTATTAATGAACTAAATAATATGAATGATCAAATTGCGACAGCAACTGAAGAACAATCCTCTGTTACTGAAGAAATTAACCGCAATGTTACTAGTATCAATGATGCTTCTACAGATATCACTCACGGCTTCGAAAAAGTTAACTCTGCAAATGAGTCACTTCATATAACATCAAAGAACCTGGGTTCTGTTGTTACCTTTATGAAAAAAACAACTTTAATTTCAAGTTTGTAGGGGTCAGGCCTTACATTTGACACATAGGTGCTACAATCGTTTGAATCACGAGAGGCTACTTTTGCTGAAAAGCCTTGAGTGATGAAAAAATAATGAAACAGGTCACCATTTAAGGTGATAGAGGTACTATATTCTGAAAAGTTGAAAACGGAGTTTTGATGCAAAATATAGGAATGAATACGGAGCGGCCGTTCAAATGCGGCCACTCCCTTTGATTTTAAAATTCCAAATTCCCGTTATCACGGAAGTGCCAGGATAACCTTCATAAAACAACTGGCCGCCTTACCCAGGGAAAGCAGCCAGTCAAGCCTGCCAGTTTACCCTTATTTTTTCATCGAAACTAAAATCATTAGAGAAGCCACTCGTCTTTTTTGGCCATAATAAAGTCGATAAATACTCTAACTTTGGGTTGTTCAATTTTGCTCTGATGGTAATAAACAAACGCATCTAAATCTCTGAACCAGTAGTCTTCTAAAACAGGGACAATTCGTCCTTCAGTAATTGATTGCCTGTATTTAGGTATATCTGGTGCTCCATTCACAAGCCCTAACCCTTGTTCTGCGAGTTCCAACATTCCTTGCACTGTTTTGATCGGTGCCGACATTTCAATTGCTGGCAATCCAGTTCCTTTATAATTAGGCACATTTATGATTAACATGTTATTCGGTTGATTATATAAATAACTGATCATTTTATGATTGGCCAGATCAGCTATGTTTTTTGGTTTTCCATAAAATGCCAGATATTCTGGAGAGGCATAAATACCAAATACACTATTGAAAATAGTACGTCGTCTTAACCCAGGAAATTGTCGCCCTAAGTATTCTGACATGCCCCAATAGATATCAAATGACTCTTTTTCTATATCTACCAGCTTCTCGGACACATCAATCTCCAATTTAATATCTGGGTATAACCGGCAAAATTCACCCAACCAAGGAGTGATTGTCATACCTAATATTTCCGATTCCTGAGCTAATATGCGTAACACGCCTGCTGGGCTTTGTTGACGCCCATCAACCCATTCAGCTAAATCTTGATGTTGTTTCAGTATTATCTGTGCTTTGGGTAAAAATTCCCGTCCTAGTTCCGTTAGTCTAATTTTCCGAGTGGATCGTTCAAATAAGGGTTCTTTTAACAGATTTTCCAGAGCAGCAACTTGCTTACTCAGCGCCATTGTAGATAGGTCTGCTTGTCTAGCCGCTTTACTGAAACTGCCAAAATTGGCTACTGCAACAAATCCTTTCAACCATTCAGCTTTATACATTCTGCACCCGCCTAATTAATGCCTTTTATTGTTCATTTTAAAAAAAATGTTTATATAACCTAAATAATTAAACTATTTATTTATTATTGATGGAGTCTAGACTTGAATGCGTAGAACATCAATCAGGGGAAATTATCGTGAGTTTAGTTCACCGGTTACAAATTCAAAAAACATTGGCTGGTCTAGGGCTGGGATTGTTTATCGCAGTACAGGGGTTGGTGTTTCTTGAAAAAGGCTTTACAACATGGCACATCGGAATAGCATATGGTGTGTTTGCTATTTCTGCGGCGTTGCTCGAGTTACCTTTGGGGGCCTTGGCAGACATTAGAGGACGCATTCACGTTTTCCGTTGGTCGCTATGGGCAGAAGCACTGGCCTGGCTAGTTGCAATATTTGCCTCGCAATTTTGGCAAATTATTTTTGCCATGTTTTTACTGGGATTTGGTAGAGCATTAAATACTGGCACCATCGATGCGTGGCAAATAGAACAAATTAACAAACAAGGCCTGAACCACAAACTCGCTCAGCTACTGGCCAGATTTCAATCTACCAGCTCCATTGCTATTGGAATTGGTGCCGTTTGTGGTGGCTATCTTCCCGAATTTATCGGTAACCAATATGGATTACAACCAACTGAATGGAATATGGTCGCCTGCGTATTATTCGTTACATCACAAATGATATTGCTTCCATGGTTGTTTCAAGAAGGTGATCAAGTTGAACATAAAAACAAATCAGGGCAAGTACACCATCAAATCAAAAAAACATTAATATTTGGCTGGCAATCTCAGATCATTCGACCGTTATTTTGGGTTAGCTTTGTGATCGGAATTATCGTGATCTGTATCGAAGCGTTTTGGCAAGTTCAGATTAAAACGATTAGTCCAGATGTCAGTTACCGAATATTTGGCTGGTTGGCACTAGGTTATTTTTTGTCTGGTGCGATAGGCCCTATATCCATTGGTTGGTTGATGACTCGCATTAATCTATCGGAATCGTCCTGGATCAGTTTGATTTGCGCACTCATTGTACCAACACTGTATTTGCTCTCAATCCAAAATACAGTAGTGGGTTTTACCGTGTACTATTTGCTATTTATGGCACTATTCTCCATGACTCACATCCCGCTTGACACACTCTTGCATAATCATTTGCCAGATAGAATTCGCAGTAGCATGGGTAGTGTTATTAGCTTGGTCTTGCTCGCAGGAGCCGCGATATCATCTATCGGTTTGTCTCTTTTGATTGAGGTGGTGGGAATCTCGACTGTTTGGCAATACCTTGCTACATTTATGCTTTTTTTTGTCGTATTTCGCTTGCTATCTGTTGTATCAAACCGAAATAAAAATGAATCCACAGTGTTGAAAATTACTAATTGATTGTTAAATTAATATGGAATCTAGAAATCATATAGTTGTCTGTTTTTTTATTTTAAAAATCCTCACATAAAACAATGAAAGCTTCCAATGACACCCATCACAGTACTTCTCCAACAAGGCCAAGTCGGTCATCTACAGCCCTTTGTAGGTGATGAACGTATAGATATGCCTGCTGGTTCTCAAGGACTATTTGGAACTGATTCGCATCCATGCCAGCGCTGCATTAGTGCGTCCATGCACGTTACTGGACAGGATGATGCTGTGGCAGTTAAAGAAAACTGTGCCAGACAAGGCTACCAACGAAGTCCCGGAATCGGTAATTGCAGGACGTTGTTTTGTTAAAAAAGCTTAATTCCAGTCCGATTTTTTAAAAACCGATTGATTTAAATTGAAGCCTACACATTCTATTTATATTGAAAATTATTTTCTGTGATTTATTGAGCCTTTTTACAATGGGTGACTCGGTGTAGTGGTCCTCAACGAATAGCGGTAAGTGAGTGTTGGCGAATTGAGAGGCCAATAGATTGCATGTACCGGCCATTGTGCTCAGGAGTGTCAAATGTAGGTCTGACCCCTTAATTCGACCCCCTTCACTCCGTTAAATAGCACTTTGATCTAGCCTACACCGATATGTATTCCTATATATTTAGCAATCGAACTTGTCTTAGACCGACCGGTCTACTATGTTAGGTAGACTGATCGGTCTAGTCCGAATTCAGCAAACTCACTAATAATAGGATGAAATTATGAACAATTCTCTTTTTGATCGTCTGGGCAATTCAACCGGTATCCGTTCTTTAGTAGATACTATAGTTTCCCTTCATCTAGACAATCCCACTATCTGCAAGCGATATGAACCACTTGCAAAAGACCCTGAAAGGTTAGAGGTAGTCACTCAGCACTTGTGTGATTTTCTTGAAGCTGGATCTGGTGGACCTGCTATTTATAAGGGTAAAAGCATGGTAGACACTCATCGAGGAATGAATATCAGCGGTGAAGAATATATGGCCGTGATCGATGATATTGTCGGAGCAATGCGAGTACATAAGGTCGACGAAACAACTCAGAAAGACGTTTTATTCATTGCATACTCGCTTAAAATGGAGATTGCGGGGTTGTAAAGGAAATACTCAAACCTTTGGGACGGCGGCATTAAAATAAAAATCCAACATTGCCATGAGCGGTTCGGGAGAGCGTTGTAGCCTGCTTCTTAATGCCGCCCCTTCCCAACAGTTGACTAGTAACACAGCAAGCTGGTGTGTATCTGCGTCTTCAGGTAGATCACCTTGTTCCACCGCTAATTCAAGGCAAGAACCTACTCTGTCGCCAATGATGCCTAAGCAGGCATCTATACGGTGACGAAAGACATCATTCACACCTGCTAATTCCTGGCCTAACCCACCTAACATACAGCCCAAATAGCCGTCCTGGCTGTATTTGTTGCCGGTGGCTTCAAAAAAATTCCTGACTCGTTGTATAGGAGGAACCGATTCCTCACCCAGACAAGCATTCAGTCCGGAATGCACTTCATCCATATATCGATCAACTACTTGAAGGGCGAAGTCTTCTTTACTCTTAAAATAATGATAAAAAGAGCCTTTAGGTATCCCCGTTTCAGTTAGCAGTGTTTGAATCCCGAGGTGGTTGAAGCCACATCGAAGCAGTAAGTCGAGACCTGCTTCAAGCAACCGTTGTTTAGTATCTAACATGCACAATATCCGAGAAAATAGTTTTCAGTAAAACATACCTACTCACTTTACTGATTTCTTCGACTAATCATAGGCCAAAGTAGCGATTAATCAGGTTTATTGGTGATTTAATAGTTTCCCTTCCGATGGTCGAACTATGTCATTCCATTGATTCATTCCATTGACACCCATCCAATACTCCTCCAACAAGGTCCAAGCCTACATCTACAGCCAGTTGTAGGTGATGCGTTGGCAATTAAAGAAAACTGTGCCTGACAAGACTACCAACGAAATCCTGGAATCAGTAACTGCAGGGCATTGTTATGTTAAAAACTCATTAGCGGAACAATAAGACAAATCAGTGCCTGCTGAGAATATTTGACGTCTTAAAAAGCCCATTTCCCACCACTTTTTTTAAAAAACCTGATGATTTACATTGAGTCCTGCACATTCGATTTATATTGAAAATTATTTGCTGTGATTTATTGAGACTTTTTACTATGGCTGGCTCGGTGTAGTGGTCCTCAAGTGAGTGTTGGTGAGTTAATAGGCCTATTCACTGCATATACCAGCCATTATGCTCAGAAAGTGTCAAATACAAGGCCTAATATTTTGCCTAACGTAATAAGTATAGAGGCAGTTATAGTGCTGGTTAGCCGTAGATATCTACTCTTCGTTCACTCAGCATTTTATAAAACCCTTCTCGGTGTTGCTTTTGTAATTCTGGATCAATAAGTGCCAAGGCATAACCTGCCTCGCTGTTGAGTTGGCTTTTAACGTTACCTGTAGGGTCATAAATAGCAGACTTACCGGCAAACTCAAATCCAGAACATGTTCCGATACTATTGCTCACTACAACATGAATAACATTATCAATCGCCTTGGCTTGCGAGAATTTATGCATATCCTCTCCGTATGGATTCTCCCAAGCACTGGACGCTACGATGAGGTCGCAACCTTGTAATGCTTGCATTCGAACCAACTCTGGAAACGCCAGATCCCAACAGATTAACAATCCGATCCTTCCTAATGCGGTATCAACAGTAAGAACCTCCTTGCCAGCCGTGAAGGTTTCTTTCTCAAACTCTGTCATATGAATCTTACGATAGTTTGCAAGTCTTTGACCCTGATCAGAGATCAGGGTCAAAGAGTCATATATATGACCATCAGAATCTCGCTCTGCATAACCATAAATAATATGAACACCAAATTCTGCCGCCAACACTGCCAGCGACTGAAATTGCTTTCCATCCATGGATTCCGCAAGTGCTTTAGCCTGCTTCCCTAGAACAAATCCGGTAGTTACAAATTCCGGGAATACAATCAGCTTCAAGTCTGCGTGTTCATTACACAAACGCTGCACCCACTGTCGCATGACGGTCAAATTTTCCTCTATGTCTCCGGCGGCAGAAGCCATTTGAACTGCTGCTGCTTGAAATGCTTTAACCATTTTTTTGTAGCACCAAAGTGTTTGTCTCCTTATCAAATATGCGCATTAATACAATATATGCCAACGCCGAAACTAGGAATGTAGGAATTGCACTACCAACAGAAAGTGGATTTACATAGGTATAGTAATAACTGAATGAAGCACCTAAGGCATAAGCCACCATAGATACCAAATTAAACCCGCCAGCATAGTAATAAAGCTTCTGTTCATTATTACAAATATCTTCATTGTTATAGCTTCCACCTTTTAAAATGAAGAAGTCCGACAACATGATTGCAAAAATTGGAATAAACAGTGTTGAAATCAATAGGATGAAATCGAAGAAATTTGTCATCAAGGATTCTTTTAACATAGCACCAAAAACAACAGCTATACCTAAAACAATAACAATAACCTTGAAGTTTAAATTTTGTTTTACCGACATCATAGAATAAGTTGCACTGTACAGAGCCATGACGTTGGTGGATACCACAGATAAAAACACAACAATCGCAGCGACAAATCCATAAAATCCAAACCCAGCATTAGACAGCAGGATGGCTGGATCGTATGTTGGTTCCGCACCACTGGTTATACTAAACGCAGCCACAACAAAGCCTAACATCATAGCAATTACCGAAGCTAATACATAACCCATATAGGTTCCAGTGACGCTAGATTTTTCTGTTTTACAATAGCGGTTATAATCGCATACTGAAGACATCCAAGAAAAGGCAGTAGCAATGACTATGTCAAAGGCAACAACCGTTGTAACGCCTGGGTTTTCAACCAACTGCATGGTAATCAAATTATGGACATCGTAGTGACTAAACATCACTGCAAAAATAACAAAAGATAACACCAGCATGACATTAGCAATGGTTTTTTCCAGTTTTTCAATGAGCTGGTGACCATTAATTGCGATATAAATTACGACTAGCTCAGTGAGAATGACAAACAAATTTACGTTATCGTAACCAAACAGATAGCTAACCGCATAATTTAAACTGACACCCGCTAAGTAAGCCTGGATCCAGCTCCATGCGACCAATATAAATACGTTAACAACGGCTGGGAGGATAGCACCATTTTGACCAAATGCTGCTCGAGCGATTGCCATTGTTGGTAATCCGGTGCGAAAGCCCATAACAGCCGTCAAAGCCAGAGGGATTGAACCGATAAGTGAGCCTACCACAACGGCAAATAGACATTGATACAGGGTGATTTGCTCCGCAAATAACATACCTGTTAGTACTGTAGTGATAACAACGTTCGCTGCGATCCAAAGGCCAAAAGTCTCTTTAAAACCCATGGTTCTGTCTGCCATAGAGACAGGATTAACTCTTTCTAATTGCATGATTTTTATCTCTTTTTGTATTTATTTTTAGTTAACATGCCATCTATTTGGAATAACTTACTCCGGGTAGAACGCATAGCATTTCATATAACAAGTTTGCGGCAACCACCGACGTGTTGCGTGAAACATCGTAGGGAGGACTTACTTCAACAAGGTCACCGCCAACAACATTCAATCCGCGGCATCCTCGAATAATTTCAATACCCTGATGCACTGTTAATCCCCCAACTTCCGGGGTGCCGGTTCCTGGCGCGTATGCAGGATCGAGACCGTCAATATCAAAACTTATATAGACAGGTCCATCACCAAGCTGCTGACGAATTTCAGCCATTAAGGGTGCTAATGATTTAAACCAACAATCCTCTGCAGTAACAACTCTTGCTCCTTTCTCTTGTGACCACTTGTATTCATCAGGAGAATATCCGGTTCCACGTAAACCAATTTGAGCGACACGAGAGCCGTCTAAAAGACCTTCTTCAAATGCACGCCGAAATGGCGTTCCATGCGCAATTTTTTCGCCAAACATATCGTCATTTACATCGGCATGAGCATCGATATGAATCAGACCGACTGAACCATATTTTTTCTTTATGGATCTTAATATGGGTAAGACGATGGTGTGGTCTCCACCAATGCTTAACGGAGTAATATCTTTTGCTAAAACCTCATCGTAAAAAGATTCAATAATCTCAATACTTTTTAATAAATTGAATGTGTTAATGGGGACATCACCTATATCGGCAATTTGAAGGCTATTGAATGGATCTGCCCCTGTTGAAACATTGAATGGTCTTAACATTCTTGATTCATCCCGAATTTCCCTGGGAGCATGGCGTGCGCCAGGTCTATTCGACGTGCCAATATCTAGAGGAACACCTACAAAACCTACATCCAACTCAGAACTAATGTCTGATGAGGGAAGTCGCATAAATGTCGCAGGTCCGGCAAAACGAGGCATTTCATTGCCACTCATAGGTTGATTAAACTGTGTTTTAGCCATGAGTTCTCCAGGATATTAAACGGGTAACATACTAATAGATCCAACCTAGGAATTAAGATTTAAACCTAATATCAAAATGGTTAATCGAATTAACCATTTAATTCAGTTAATCATTTTGAATGGCTGTATGTCAAGACCTTGATTTGCTACTAATAGTGTCGATTTCAGTAGAGCTGAGTGTTAGGATTTGATTTCAAATAGCTTAAATAGTAACTAAGTCCTACAAATTCAAATGGATACTGAAAAGAAAACACCATGACTGAAACACGAAAAAAAGAGGCAACTAATTTTCAGGCTATTCACACTCGAGAGCTCATTTTAGACGAGGCCGAGCGATTGATTGCTCAAAAGGGAGTCTTTGATTTACAGCTAAAAGACATAGCGCAACCTCTTGGCATTCGCGTCCCTGCTATTTATAAACACTATAAAAATCGCGATGCTGTGCTTGTTGGCGTATCTAAAAGGTTCATAATTCAATTAGCACAACAATTTCAATTTGATACGGAGGCGGACGCTCTGGATGGATTGCGAAATGCGTTAGATATATTCGTAGACTTTAAAATCATGCATCCGGCCTATGTTAGGTTAGCGTTAATTGATTTTGCCACACCAGAAGGGGGAATGGATTACGTAAAAATGGCAGCTGGTGGTGACTTCGCTCACAATTTAACAGAAGGACCATTGGCACACATGCATAAACGTATAGCCTTGTTAATGGAAATGGGGAAAATACAGGGCCATTTCCGAGAAATCAATGCCTTGAATTTCTACAGAGTTATGTATTCAGGGATTCTTTTGCAACTTGTATTCCCTGACGATAGGCTTTTAACCAGCCCCCCTAATCGCACTTCCGTAGACAGGGTTAAGGAATCAATTCGCGATCTCTGCTTGCGCTATTTATGTAAATAATAATTTTTACCCATTGATAGGCAAAAATATTCTAGGATGTTACATATTAACTGCTGGACATGATTTATTGATATTAGAATTCATGTCGTGCTATTTCCACTTCATTCCCGTAAAGCTGTTACCCAAGTGATAACAAACAAATTTAGTCTCTTGATGACCGAATGCTTTCCTCTGTGTCTTGGCTCTCAAATCCACGACCTAATCCCGCCGCTATTCCCTATCATCAGACACAAAAATTCCAATTTACCTTTAAGTATTAATTGATCTACTTTTCCAGGACGATTTAATAGCTTACCGGGCAACAACAACGAGAAGGGGAAAGTGGGGTATTGTAAATTATGAGGCTCGTTCTTGGTTAAAACGGCCTCAATGGTCAGAAAATATCAATTTTAAGGCCTGCTCCCTTTTCCTAATTGTTCAGGAATGGATGGTGGCTATTCAGAAGGCGGCGAAGGCACCTTCTTTGTCAATAAGCTAAGAAATTATGATTAAAACTCTTTTACAAAATACGTTTCAATTGCTCTAGCAGAACCAGAGCTTTCTTTCTCACCGTACTTAATAGCTAACCTATCATTTCTTTCTAAATTATCCCAATAGGAAGAATTTCCATTTTGTAGAGTTTTAAAGTGTACAAAAAAGGATTCTCCATATGCGTCGATAGCAAATACAAATCCTCGACCAAGCCCATCATCATTTTTTGGTATATTGGATATTTTCACCATCGTTAGCTGTTTCTCTTCATATTCAACTTGTGAAATTCCGAACTGAAACCCTGGATTAGATCTAACAGACCATTTGTGTTTGTAAAAAGGATTGTCGGTAGAATCAATTTTTCGAAGATTGGAAATTACAAGTTTCTTATCAGTATCTGTTTTACCTGCATCGATAAGATCCAAAAGATTCTTGTCGCAGAAATTTAAAAACAAACTCTTTACATCAAGTGTCAGTGAACTAGGTTTTTTAAGAACCAGTCTTAAGACATCTTCGATTGCCTTGAGTGACTCCCGTCTAACCGCATTAATATAACCGGACCTGTCAATAACTGTTTGAAATATTTTGAAACAACTGTTCAAAATATTGTTGATTTCAGCTAAATCTGTATTCCGTACCAATTCGAGCTTTTTACGATAAGCTGCAGCTCGATAAGCACCGAGTATATCTCCAAAGTCATTATCTTTATCCCAATGCTTTGTAAATGAAAATATTGTTTCTAATTCATCTGAAAATAAAAGCGCAAGAAAGTAACCGTTTAATGTAACTGTCCACATTATTTTATCTTCTTTAATTTCCTCCGATAATTCTGACTCTATAACGTTCAAATACATTTTATGTGCTAAGGCGTAATCGCGTTCTTCATGGTGAAATTTTGCCATAAGAATTATAGCTGAAATATCATCTGGATTTAGATGCAATGCTTTTTGTAAATGGTTTTTTTCTTCAACTTTATCACCCATTCGGTTATACAAAATTGAAAAGAATCTATGAAATGTAAACTCACCATCGTAGATTCCAGTCACTTCTATAAAACTTCTATAGAGGGCTTTAAATTCTTCAGGATTTTCCTTTCGTTTAGCTAATTGATTAACTGTGCCACCTAGCAAAATCTTAAGCTCTTCATTAGTATTCGATGGAATGTATAATTCGCTAAAACAAGATAAATTCCTTTGACTTTGTTTCTTTAAAATTTCCTGAGCCTTATCCTTATTTTTATTAATCCTATCTCTTACTTTTTTTCGAACTTCAATATTTCTACCATTCAACAATAAAAACTCTCTTACTGAACCATTCAGTTGGTAAAACTCTCGGCTTTCTGAGGTTAGTCTACGAATTAGAGATGTTTTAGATAATTCAGCGATTGCACTTGCAGACTCATCAATAGATATTTCCAAATATTGGCAAATTTCACGCCGACCAACACTGTCATCAATAAATAAAACTTCGAGTGCACTTACAGCAGTTTCACTCAAACTATCAACTAAATTTCTAAAAGAAAATTCTGCAATATCTGTACTAACTTTCGATAATGAAGTAGGTAGCTCATTTCCACCAATAAAATAATCCAGTGTTAATTTGATTGCTAAGGGGTTGAAATTGGTTTTATGTGCAACTAAATTAATTTGAGATTCATCCAGTTCACCCCCCCTTTTTCCAATATAATCCCTTGCTAAAGCAACTGCTGCTTGGCTCTGCAACTTTTCAAGAGGTAGAGTATATGAATTGGTAACATCTAATCTACTCGTTATTAGTACTTTCCAACATCCAGGGAGTTCGAAATTAAACTCATTAAACTCCGTTTCATCATCTCTTAATAATGTTTCTAGGTTGTCTATACAAAGTAATAGGTTTTTCTTTTTGCTTGATTCAATTAGTTGCTCAAAATCATCATAGCTTTCATCAAATAAGACTGCGTATTCAATGAGTAATTCATCTTTTAAAGCAGTAATCGTGTCTGCAGCTGAAAGTATCTTGATACCTTCAACTGTCTGCTCTTCTAACTTTAATGATATAAATATAATTCCATCATAATAGTCAGCCATATCGGGCATTTTAGAAAAATTTAAAAGTAGGTCCAGTGCAATTGCAGTTTTGCCCATCCCACCAGGTGCAACAATAGCTACAGTACTAATCCGCTGGTTTATTAACTGCTTTTTAAGTCTTTTTAACTCTGTATTTCTGCCAACTAAACCTGTTAAATCATGGTCAAAGGATTCAGGAAGATTATTTGGGATTTCAAACTCAACTACTTTTAGCCAGTCGTCTGGTGGATCAATTAATTGATTATTTTCTGCAGCTATTAAAGCTTTTTTTATACCAGCCAATTCGATATGGTCTACCAGCGGGCTAGAAGCTGTTAAAGCAATACTATACCAATCAGACAAAAGAAATTGCCTATTTGAATGGGCTAAGCGGTTACGAATTTCGTGTAACTTTAATGAGTTAATCAGACTTCTAAACTCTTTCCATGAAGTTTCAATTGAGAGGTTAGAGCTGCATTGAACAGCAATATCAATAAGTTCTGCGAAAAAGGCTGCCTGTACAATCTGAGCAACTGAATTAGAATCAATTATGCGTCCTTTTTTTTGTTCTCGAACTTTAATGATTTCGACTAACTCTGAATTTATTGAGTCAATATGATTACTAATTACAGACTCTGCTATGCATTTTTCAATGCTATAAAACACCATCAATGACTTTCTAAAATACTGGTCTAATTCCATTTTATGCATCCCTGGCTCTCAATTAATCTAGATAGTAATTGTGTAAGAGGGCTGGCATCACTTTAAACCAAATATGTAGGTGTAAGTGCCCCACTTAATAATTCAGTCCACTCTATATGAAAAAGCAGCCACTTTACAATTCTAATCAGCTGTCCCTTATTCCCTAAACCAGGTAATCCCCGAAATCTTTAATCG
>Ga0224506_10001974_pt1 | contig 14333 bp, 21 predicted proteins | sample SF_Jan12_sed_USG_2_FD_169108 | JGI IMG/M metagenome (GOLD analysis project Ga0224506, IMG submission 169108) | Sediment microbial communities from San Francisco Bay, California, United States - SF_Jan12_sed_USGS_8_1 | ecosystem: Environmental > Aquatic > Marine > Sediment | place: USA... | reverse complement strand
CCAATAGTTTGAGAAAATGTAAGATGTGTCAGGTCCTTCTTTGACCAAAAATGGATGTGAAAAAATCGCAGCGACACCGACGCTGAGATTGTTTATGCACGACGGGAAAAAAGCATGCGGGTTATCACGGTCTAGTGGCGCAGATCTTGACGCATGATAACAACCAATAAGTTTATATGAAGCGCAATGTGACTCAATATTGGTCAACAATGATGGTTACACTGACGGTCGAGGCGGACGATTTTAAGTTGACTCAAGTACTCGACAAGTTTTCAAGACAATATAATGTGAGCTATAATCTTACAAGACAGAATGATCACTTCATCCTGCGCCTAAAAACGGATGATCTTGGAGAGCTTATTAGGCGTCTGAATCACATCAAGGGATGCACCTTCAAGATTCAAGAGCTGTCTGAGAGTCGTCCTTTTTCAAGTATAATCAACGTGAACTTGACGAAAACAAACATCGATGCTCTCATCGGCAAGTCCACCGTAGCTCAAACGGACATCACTCCAGTCGACGGAGGCTTGGTCAAGATCATTGGAGAGCTCTGGTTCTGTCGCCCAAAACATGACAGAGTCATAGAAAAGGACACGTCGGTCAAGGTCGTTGGTGTAGAAGGAGTTAGCTTGATAGTTGAGGAGGTGAAGTGAAAAATGCTTTTGGAAATAGTATTAACTTTATTGATAATCTTAATAGCAACACTTGCAATACTCAGCGCAGGGATAAGAAAAGTAAATCAGTATGAAAGAGGTGTAATAGAGAAGTGGAACGCCTACGAAAAAACCGTTGATCCTGGGCTGCACTACATTTTACCCGTTGTCCGGAGAATTTTTCGAGTCAACATGAGGGAGCAGGTCATTGATGTTCCGCCTCAAGAAATCATCACCGAAGACAACGTCGTTGTGACGATCGACGCTGTCGTCTATTATCAGATCATGGATCCGACGAGGGCATTATATGAGATAGAGGATTTCGAGTTGGCAATCGTTAAACTCGCTCAGACCACACTCCGCAACATAGTCGGCGAGATGACTCTTGACACATGTCTGACTTCTAGGGAGAGAATAAACACGGAATTGAGAAAGGTTCTCGATGAAGCAACAGACAAATGGGGAACCAAAGTGAATCGCATCGAGGTTCAGAGAATCGACCCACCGGCTGACATTCAACAAGCCATGCACAAACAGAAGACAGCTGAACAAGAGAGAAGGCAAATACGTCTGTTAGCAACCGGAAGGAAAGAGGCTGCCTTACAGGACAAAGAGGGGACCATACTTAAGGCAGAAGGAGAGGCAAAAGGGATCGAACTCGTTGCCTCAGCACAAGCCCAAGCGGTAAAAGTTGTTTCAGAAGCGGCTAACAAGTATTTCTTAGAAAACGCCCAACTGAACAAAAAACTGGACGTTGTTCGAGACACGTTCTCGCAGCAGACAAAGATAATTGTTCCCTCATCCGCTGACATACTCAGCGTCATCGGTTTGGAAGGCGCCCAAGTACTTCCAATAAGACAAAGCTCACGCGGGGATGAGACAGAAGGAACCAGAAGATGATTATCAAGGCCATCTTGTTCGGAATACTTGTCGCAGAAATCCTGATAATCATCTGGTGGAAATACGAAGGAATTAGGGTACGCGCGCGCGCAACCCCGCAACGTGAAACGGACTTGAGGCTAACGTATAAGAGATATCGAGAACTCTATCCAAACTCAACCCTAGACTATTCTGAATACAAACGGTTGCAGGCTCGAAGCGCATACAAAAGAGCAGTAAGTCCAACGAGAATAAAGAGAATGGTAAGATAGAAATTGAAAAGTCTCAAATTCCTTTCAGTCTCTACTAGACATCAGAGAAGTGTCTCTCCGGGATCTCAGCGTTATCCGGAAATCCTCGGCTTTCATATTGACCTTTGAAGTCGTAGTCCACAACTTCTATGCGAATTAGCCGTTTTATCCATTTATATCCCCACATACTTGGAACTGCCAAGCGTAGTTTTTCGGGTACAGGCTTGCCGTCTTTCTCGTAGGCCAATACTATATCTTCACGCATGGCTGTCGTGACTGTTAGGTCGGTTGTGAAACCATCTTCAGCGTAAAACGCAACCTTCACCGCCTGAGGAGAGACTCCAGCCTTTTCCAGTAAAAGTTTAAGTCTCACTCCAGTCCAGTTTCCATGATTAACGAGAACTCCAGAGGATCCTACAGCTGGTAAGCAGTAGAGTTCAGCGTACACTGTGCTTCTTGGCATTGCAATAAGTTCATTGAGGGTGAGATTCAGAGGACGCTGAACGAATCCATCTACCAGCAAACTCCACTCAAAATCTTTAGTAGGTGATGTTGGCGAGGAGTCTGTGGCCGGGGTTGACAAACTAAGGTAATAGACAAGACCTGCGACGACCGCGATTACTACGATCGCAACAGTGACCGCAACTTGAACCTTGGCTAACGCTTTCTTAGAGAAGAAAAACCGATGCATTTCATTTCCTTCATTTTCGCGTGTGCAGTACTAAACCGCCTCGACCCTAGCTATCTCAGGTATTTTTTTCCTGAGAAAGGTTTCGACTCCCCGCTGAAGGGTCATAGTTGACATCGGACAGCCGGCGCATGCTCCCTTCATTTTCACTTTCACGATGCCATTCTTTACTTCTACGAGTTCTATGTCTCCCCCGTCAGCTTGCAGTTGAGGTCTCAGTTCTTCAAGTGCCTTTCCCACGCGGTCTTTGACTGTTTCTTCCATACAACTCACCCAATATGACATACGGAATACTGACCTAAAAACCTTTTCTGCAATGCGTGCACAAACTTAGACGCTATTTGAGAATATAAAGAGTCTATAGAGAGATTGGAAATGGCTTGAAAGCCTCTGAGGCACCCGCGCGTTTCGGAGAAATTTACACAAAACATACAGCATATTCACGCACTTGGGGGTTCTCAAACTATGTATCTTTCGTTCGGTTTTTCGAAGTCTTTTACGATTTCCATGGCGCTTTTGGGTGCTTCTATTACCCTGAGCGGAACGCCTTTCAAGAGCATCCATGGGCTCTCCTCAGCTAGCTTTGTAACTATATGATCTTCACCAAAGCATTCCTTTGAGATTCTGTAGACTAGAGAACGAACCTCAGCCTCTGATACGTGTCCCAAAGCGTGTAAGTATTCATGGACTAACAAGCTGTAGACGAATGCGTTGACGAGGCCTTTTGACTTTGTGACGGATTCGACGATCTGGACGAGGGTTCTGTTAAGGACCATGTTGTTCGTGCCTAGTGGATGATATGCGCCGAGGTGAAGAGGCAAATCGTCTAAGAAAAGCATCATTCCCCTTCTATGTTTGCCTAGAGAGTCTTTGACGGTGTCCTTGACTATCTCCCAAACCTCACTGAAACCTCCTGCCTTATCGATTCGAGAACTATAGGTGTCGGCCTTAGAGAGTTCTTTCCCAGTCTCAGACTTTCTGTTGCTCATGATCTTTCTACTCCACGCGGGCGTATATTAAGGTCGAGTCTTTTCATTAGGCCTTTTGTTCTGTTTCTTACTGTGACTTCGGTTGAGCCTGCCGCTTTGGCCAAGCGCTTTTGCGTTATTTTTTCTTTTTTGAGTCTGGAGGCTATGTAGAGTGCTGCGGCCGCCAATCCTGATGGGTCTTTTCCCATAGTTGCATGATTGTTTTTGGCGTCCCGAATGATTTTGATGGCTAGCCCTTCCACATCGCTAGAGACCCCAGCTTTTTCAGCTATTTTTGTGGCGTAATCCATAGGATCGTCAATGGGCATTTCCATTTGCAAATCTTCGACTATAAGGCGATAGGCTCTTGAGATTTCTTTTTCTTCTCGGAGGCTAGTTTCCGCGAGTTCTTTCAAAGTTCTCGGTGTTTTGGTAAATCTACAGGCTGCGTAAAGGGATCCTGCCACTATTGCTGGGATGCTGCGTCCTTTAACCATGCCTCTGTCTAAGGCTTTCCGATAGATTACTGCCGCCATTTCTTGTACTGAGGATGGAATGTGGAGCTTTTCGGAGAGGCGCCTAAGTTCGCCCATGGCCATCATAAGGTTTCTGTCTTGGGAAGCGTGAACTTTCGATCGGATCTGCCATCTTCTGAGGCGCCACATCTCACGTTTAACCTTTGGTGATAGCGGACGACCAAAAGCATCCCTGTCAACCCGAATAGTCGTGGATAGGCCTTTGTCAAAGTGAGAGTATCGAGTTGGGACTCCCACTCTCTCTTTTGAATTTCTTTCTTGTTGGGTGAAAGCTGTCCATTCTGCTCCTTGATGCAAGATGTTCTCCTCAATGACAAGACCACAGTTTTCGCAAACTAGTTCTCCTCTTTCCATATCCATGACTAAGTTCTTACTTTCACATTCCGGACAGGTTGTGTAGGTGACGGTTTGTTTCAACAATTCAAATCATCGGGTTTGATGCGTTTCGTACCCAAACTATATGTGGGTGAAGAAAGATATAAATATGACGTATGTCATACCTCCCACTCCCACATCAGAAGACGTCTTGGCGACCTGAGACTGTTTAGCAGCTAAAGATTTCGGTGACAAGGGCTTTTCGTGGGGCCCTCTTCTTTTCCCTGCTAAAACTCCTCAATAATGCGCACACATTGGCTTAATATAGCAATGCTGGGATCCTGTTTGCTTCTTCAGTTATTTGCAGAGCACTGTTCAGTTCTCTGAAGTATTTGAGTATGGTTCTACCTCTTTCCGTGATCGCGTAAACAACTCTTGTTTTGTTTCTTTTCTTGCTCCAAGTCTGTTCTTCAATGAGGTTCCGTTGGATTAAGAAATCTAAGTATTGTTTTAGAACACTGCAGTTTACGTTAGCCTTGTACATGATGTGAGTCAGCTTCAGCGGTCCATGATGAGCCAGAACTTTGAGGATGTCGATATGCATTTCCAGCTTTGACCTTCGCATATTCATCATCCCTCCTAACATGATTTGTTGATTAGCCAAATGAGGCGTGCATATTCCTTAATCGTCTTTTCGTTTCGTTTTTTCTTTGAGTTAATTAGCTGTCTCAAATCAAAAGCACGAGGTTTCATATTTTGAATGTTCAAAAAACGTTTCCTCACTTAGTGCGGGTGTCCAAGTAGTTTTAGCAATTTCACCTAAAAGGCTTGTCAAGTGTTAAGGATATCCCAAACTAATATGTTCGTTGAGATCTAACAAGCTCTTGCCGAATGACTTTGTGGCTGATACAGAAATTGGACAAGATGAGAAGGCGAAGATTATCATCAAAGTGCAAAAATGCGCGCATATATCCGTTTTAGGAATATTTCTTTTTAGGGAATAGATATCTTATATGCAAATATACAAGATATAGCTTTAGAGGCTAGAGAGCCATGAACCAAAGGAAAAGAAACCGCGTCTTCCCGATCGAAGAGAAGCTGGCTGCCGTCGAATGGAACCTAAAGCTATTGAAGACATCCGCTGAAATCACCCATACTCCTCTGCGAACCATAAAAAGCATGATTCAAGTTTCCGTAATGGCCCCCGCTCAGAGCTTTCTACAGGAAATCGTCAATTCTCACTCCACTAAGCGAAGGACTTTCTAAGTTCGGGGGACATGCGCGCGCAGAGTTCACACAAGAATTGAATCCTTCTCCTATCACCCCTCCTCCTGCGCGCGCATTTTTCTCCATACGTGCACGCCTATTCTTTTCGGAAACCTTTGACTTACATTACTGAGCTCCACATTTTCATCGAGAATGTAGCCGGGTCTATTATTTGCAAAAACTCTTGATGGATTCTCATGAATCTTTCATCTTTATTTTCTCGTTTCCAGCATTTTTCAAGATCTGCCATGCTGTCAAACTTCCACATTTCAATGTATGTACCCGCTATGCCACCAAACATCTGAGCGAAGAGTTTCCATGATCTCACTTCTTTGAACAACTTTGGATTCTCTTTTTTGTATTCGAGCAATCTCTGCATCAATGACTTGAACTTCTCTCGTTTCTCTGGTGCTACCGCATATGTTTCTACAACGAAAACACTCATTTTCTCACTTCCTTCTCAAATGCCAATATGTTATTTCAAGTTGCATTGGATATTTGCGCGCCCGCGAAGTGCCTCAGATACCCCAGGGTCTCTCATCTTTTCAAGCGGTTCTTCTCTCTTCATAGGCAAATAGTGAGTTGTGCAACTGCTAAGAAAAGTTTTGTTCTCTGCACGCACATATTTTGTTCTTGTTACAAAACTCTATTATTCAAAATTAGATAAACTGAAAAGTCGGTGGGAGTGAAAAACATGCTTTTTGTAGTAACCGCCAGATGGAAACCAGAAAACATGGCGGATTTCATTAGAATAGCAATCGAAGAGATGTCTAAGCCACCACCTAAGGGAACAACATATTTTGGGGCATAAATACAGCTTGGGCGTTGTCAAATGGTTTCAATAGTTGACGCCCCAGACGAAAAGACGATACTCAAAATACATCAGCCGTATCAAGAAACCGCTGAATGCGATTGGGCACCGGCCATAACTCCAGAGGACGCAGCGAAAGCACTTACTGAATAGAAGTAGACCGCATACGCGCTTGTGGTCTAATCTCCCCTCTTTTCTCGCGTAGAAAAACAGAATAAATAGGTGGTCCATATTTAACACGGTGCTTAACGTGGAAGCATACATTTTCATTAATTCAGATCCTGGCATGTTGTGGAAGATTACCGAAGCGGCACTTAAGATGATTGAAGGAGTAAAGATGGCTCATGCTGTCACCGGTCAGTTCGACGTCATCGCCTATGCCGAATTCGCCAACATGGATGCTCTTGCAAATATTATAGAGAAGTTTCAATCCTTGAAGGGAGTTCAGCGAACTTGGACAGCAGTCGCGATACCCCCCAGACTAAAATAGCAGCCGCGCGTGCCTAATCCCCAGTTTTTTTGTGTCCGCGAATAGTGCGCGATACGTTAAACCCTCATTGAAGCAGCAATGGCTGTCATCGACCCTTCTGTGCTTGGAATCTTGTTTTGAATATGCCGGAGTACCCGTTCAGTGTCTGTTGCGTGTGTGCGCGCGCACAAAATCAGGATACATATTTTGGCTTCATTAAATCTATATCCTTAGACAAATCACGATTATAACATCGGAAAACCAACGGTGAGATAAAATTGCCAAAGACACTCGAACCAATTACCTGTCCAAATCCGAAATGTCACGAGAAGATTCAAGAGCTCGTCATCGTGACTAATGCGTCAAAAACTCCGAAGGAACAGTACTACGCTTGTCCATACTGCTATACCAAACTGGACTGGATTTCTACTCAACCTCAAGAGCAAGAAGACGAAAAAAAGATGGAAAAAAAGGCTCCTTCGAGGTGCCCTCATCATTTTGGATATTTAGCTATGGAAGCATATCTTCGTGGTCAGGATTTTCCTATTCCACGAGAATGCCTGGCCTGTCAGAAAGTGTTGGACTGTGCGATGGAAACAGGTGACTCTTAATAAGACGTACTCGCAAAAAACGACGGTTAAATGGGCGCACGCGGCATATGGAAAAAAAGAGGAATAAGTAGTAGCTTGAACAGAAAGTAGCTATTTCAGTTTTTTCTTTGTCTTCTTGGCAGCTTTCTTGGTTTCTTTAAGCCCCTTTTTTCCAAGTTCTACGCCTTTCTTTCCACCCTTCTTTCCCAGATCGGCACCTTTCTTTACAGCCTTTTCTCCGACATCTAACCCCTTTTTTGCCACTTTTTCGGTCTTCTTTTTGAGTTTCTTCAAGAACGGCAAGTCTTTTCCCTTCACAGAAAAAGTCATTCTATTTTGTTTTTAACCTTTTTCTCGCTGCACGAGACCTGAGATCTTGAATACGCCCAATCTTCCGGGACTAAACGCGTTGCGCGTATACAATTCGCTACTTTTGGTTCTACGTTTTGGAACACGCACGCAACCTCAAAGTATTTGCCTAATCTTCGTATTTCATATATTCGTGCGTATGTGTTCGGCTGATCTCCGAAAGTATAATCAACTCCCATCGTCATAAACATGGTCATTATCCAAAGGGGAAGAAGAAATGGATGAATTAATATATGCATCAGCGGCTTCGCTGGCACGAGCCATTCGTGCCAAAGAGATCTCTTCGGAAGAGGTGGTAGACGCGTACCTGCAGCGCATTGAAGACGTGAATCCCAAACTAAACGCTATCGTACAATTGACAGCAGATGCGGCCCGTGCTCAAGCTCGCGAAGCCGACACCGCTCTCGCGCGAGGGCATGTCAAAGGACCGCTTCATGGCGTTCCCATGACGATAAAGGATAATATAGAGACGGCGGGCGTGATCTGCACAGGAGGTACTAAGGGACGTGCTTCCTTTGTGCCAACAGAGGACGCGACTGTCGTGGCTCGGATGCGTGCCGCTGGGGCCATCCTTTTAGGTAAGACGAACATGCCAGAGTTGGGTCTCGCTTTTGAAACGGATAATCTGGTCTATGGGCGTACGAACAATCCATATGACCTGGCACGTACCCCTGGTGGAAGTAGTGGTGGTGAGGCGGCTATCATCGCGTCGGGAGGTTCCCCCTTAGGCCTTGGCAACGACATGGGTGGAAGCATCCGTCTGCCAGCCCATTGTTGTGGCATCGTAGGCATCAAGCCGACCACAGGGCGAGTCCCCAGGACAGGCCACTTTCCGTATCCTACCGGCTGGCTGGACCCGCTGTGGCAAACCGGACCAATGGCCAGGTTCGTAGAAGATCTGATCTTGACGCTTCCAATCATTTCTGGAGTAGACTGGCGCGACCCGACAGTAATCCCAACACCTCTAGGTGAGCCTAAGACACTTGATCTCGAAAGCCTGCGCGTAGCATTCTACACAGATAATGGCATTATGCCACCCGCACCCGAAATAGTTGAGGTTGTGAAGAAAACCGCAAAAGTACTCTCAGATGCGGGAATGACCGTGGAGGAAAATCGACCTGAAGGCATCGAGCAATCCTTCGACATCTTCCTACGTCTCGTAGCAGCAGACGGCTACGCTGGTGTAGAATCGCTTCTCAAGATGATTGGAACAACCGAAATGCATCCGTGGATAGAGAGCATGTTAGAGCTTAGTCGTGAAGCCGTAATGACGACCGCTGAATTCGGTGGTTTGATGCTGCAGTGGGCCATGTTCCGCAGTTCCATGCTCTCCTTCATGGAAAAATATGATATAATCATCTGCCCCGTCCATGCGTTTGTCGCTATGCCTCATGGCGCCATAATGGCACTTGAGAACCTCGCCGGCATCAGTTATACCATAACCTATAACCTGACTGGGTGGCCGGGCGTGGTCGTTTGCGGCGGCACTTCGCCAGAGGGTTTGCCCATCGGTGTACAGGTGGTGGCTCGTCCTTGGCGTGAGGACGTGGCTTTGGCAGTGGCGCAGCATGTCGAGACCGTTTTGAGCGGCTGGCAACGTCCGCCGCTTTAGGCGTGGCGCGCGCTATCTGAACGTGCTCCTTAGCCGCGTGGTGCAACTATAGACATAATCGGGGCAGTCGCCCTTCTCTTGTATTTCCAAAATCATGTGTGCGTCCGAGCGTATGTCGCACAAAGCGAAGTTCCTGCATGCCTTACATTGGTACCAGTTTGTGTCTACGGCTACGGGTCTGGTCATTCTTATAATCCCACTCATGTGCTTTTTGACCCATGCGCGCTTCGTCGTATTTAAATATTGTTGCATGAGGCAAAGAGGCGTGTGCGCTGCGTCTCTCCCTCTTTCTCCGGTTGTTTTTGTGGAATAGTTTAAGTAATTTCCTTATGTTGCGCGCGCATTATGTCGCCAGTATATTGGCCAGCTTCATTAAGTTCAGATTCAAAGGCTTTTTCGTTTTACATGATTTCTCCAGTTCGATGCTGGTTATTCTTCCTTTTTGCAGTCCCACTATCCTGTTTCCTTGTTCTCTTGATAGAAGTTCAACCGCTTTGTTTGCGAATAGGTTGGCCAAAAGCCGGCTCCTGGCTGTGGGGCTGCCACCTCTCTGGGCGTAGCCCAAAATGCTAAGCCTAACCTCAGCCCCTGTGTTCTCTTCGATTTCTTTTACAAGTCTTGAGGTGTCTCCAATTCCTTCAGCTACCACAATAATGCCTGACTTCTTTCCTTTGGCACTGTTCTCCCTTAGCGTTTTGAAAATGTTCTCCTTTGCATATTTGACTTCTGGAACAAGAGTTATTTCGGCTCCAGCCGTCAGTCCCACTGTTAATGCAAGAAAACCATGTTTTCGTCCCATAACCTCAACTACAAAAACTCTCTCGTGGGAGATAGCTGTGTCTCGGATTTTATCAATCTCATTGACTGCCGTGTTTACGGCTGTGTCGAAGCCTATCGTTTCATCCGTTCCAAAAACATCATTGTCAATTGTCGCCGGAACCCCAACTATTATCGTGTCAGTTTCTTTGCTTAACTCTAAAGCTCCTTTGAAAGAGCCGCTACCGCCGATGACTATTAGACTATCAACGTTGTTTGAGGCAAGTGTTTCAACAGCTTTCTTAATTCCTTCCCTCTTTCTAAACTGTGGAGACCTTGATGTGTTAAGGATAGTGCCACCCAAGTGTAGTAACCCCCCGACAGAGCGGGGGGTCAACACCGCAAACGTATTTGTCATCAAACCTTCCCACCCTCTCTTGAAACCCAAAGCTTGAAAATTCTTTGAATGAGCGATGCGGACAACTGCTCGAATGGCAGCGTTCATGCCAGGTGCATCTCCGCCACTTGTGACAACGCCTATTCTTTTCAACTGTTAATACCCCTCCAAACGAAGGACCACATGAAGAATTAAATTTCAAAGATTGAAATGCAATTACGCCCGCGCATTTCTGCGTTAACTTTTTTTGATCAGTATATTCTTGCCTTCAACTCTCACTTCAAAAGTTGTCTCAGATTTTTTGGCAGGACCTGTCGCTACCTCTCCGGTGGTCACGTCGAATTTTGCACCATGGCGAGGGCATTTCACCACTTTTCCAGATAGGGAGCCTTTGGAAAGGTCTCCGCCTCTATGGGTGCATTTGTTTCCTATCGCGTAATACTTTCCCTCGACGTCAACAATCAAAATCTCTTTGCCATCAACTGTAACCTTTTTCATTTTACTCGGTGGAACTTCCGTCGTTTCGGCGACTTTGATGAATTCTTCCAACTTTTAAACACCCCTGTAAATCTTAGGTCGATTCTGCCATTAAAATTTTTCATACGTGCGCAAATCGATATATTGGACATTGACTGAATAATGTTCTGTGAAGAACTTTTTGGTGGGTTTTGAATGGAGGTTCTCAAGGCGGGAGGGGGGAAGAAACTTGAAGTATTCGAAGAGATCAAAAGTGAGATTATTTTTAGCGGTGGGAAGCTGATGTTTTTGTTAGTTGATTTGAGGCCTGGACAGATTGTTCCTGAGCATAGGCACCCTCACGAGCAGATGGGATTATGCCTAAAAGGCAAAGCGGAGTTCATATCCGGAAAGAACAGATTTCGGGTTGAGGCGGGGATGTTCTACTGGATAAAGCCTAATGAACTGCATAGTGTCAAAGTTGTAGAGGAAAGTACCTTCTTAGATGTTTTTAGTCCACCGCGGGAAGATTACCTTGCTCTAACAAAAAAGCGTGCGCATTTTAAAACTTGAATAATCACATCTTCTGGCATGCAATCCTCGTCTAAGACGCGTGCGTTGTTGGAATTACATGCTTACTATCTTGGGGCGAGTGAACTTTCCGCAAGCTAGACATTTTCTCCGAGAAATCGTTCGGTTTTGGGGGAATCCCATGGATTGTAGATGTGTTTTCGAGAATTCTTCTTTCCATCGATTTTTGCAAACGGTACACTCCAGCGTCACTGTTAGGTCTTCGGTTACTACAGTCAATTCTTCAACATGTTCCGTTCTGCGAGCCAAGAGTAAAACACCTACAAGAATTGCAACAGTGCCCGCTATGATAAGATAGATGAGTTCGAATTCAATGCCGAAGGCTATGGAAAACCGTTTTGCCCAGAGGTATTCATACAGTGCCGAAAGATCTAACAAGGAAATTCCTGAGGTCCAAGCATTCAATAATACAACAATTATTGGTGTCAAGCCTAAAAAAGTGAGTGCCCAACCAAGAATTCTACCGGAATTTCGTGCAACAATGATTTGTCGCACACTTCTTGGCATTTGCTCTTTACCTCTTTCATTAATCGGGTATGAGTGAATCTGATGAAAACAGATTAAAACCTTATGAACTTGGAATATAGTTTCCCAATCTGTGCGCGCACGCGCGGATGTAAGAGGGCATTAAAAGTCTAACGCCTGCCGAAAACAGAAGATGAAGGAAATATGTTGCTTTGACTTTCTGCCTCTGTCCGCGCGAATGCTTGGATCGAGTAAACGCAGTCAAGATAGAGCTGGGGCGAACAAAGGAGTAGTCTCCTTTTTTTCTATATGCTCAATCTGGACTGTTGATTCATAACTTTTTTTACCTCAGAACTGAACGAGATTAACAAACTGTATACGGAGAGACAAAAATGCGCAAAAAACTCCTGCTCGCCTTACTTCCGCTTCTATCTTTGATTTTTGTTCCTTTTGTCGTGCAGGCTGCAACAATCACCTCATGTAGCTTTGATAAGGGCACGTATCACCAAGGCGAAACAGGCTGCATTACAGTCACGATATACAACGATAAGAGCGACAAGATCAGAGTAACTGAACTGACCGCGACCATTGACTACTACTATACTGACGGAAACATCTACCTACAATCCTTCTTCACTGACTCGATTCTGCCTGCCGAAATTGAACGAGGGCAATCAGGCACCTTTTATATCCCGTTCAGCCTACCAACCAACATTGCGTCAGGCTACATCGAAGTTGCTGTAAAAGCCAAAACCGAACTATGGAGCGTTCAAACAGAAAGGTGGTTCCCATCAGAACATCCAACGTACCAACCGACACTCTACGTAGAGTCACCATATAAACCACAATCAGAGGGACGACTATTGATGATGTACCTTCTTGGTGCCGCCTCGATAGTTTTGGCAGCAGTGACAATATTTCTAGTCGTCCTCAACAGAAGAGCAAGATACATTGCGCAACCTGTAGCCTGAACATGTGCACCAAGCTGCACCCTCTCAATTTTTTCTAAAGTGCGCATACAACCGTAGTCTACAGAAGAAAATATTCATTTCAGTAGGTGGTATCCTCTCCAAGCATCAGGATTTTGATATTTCACCTTAGGACCATTGTCCGACAACGCACGTAGAAGGGTGTCAAAATCTTTTCTTGGGAGTTTTTTGGGTGACATTGCTAACCCTCAGCTCATTTGCATCTTAGAAAGGAAGCGTGTTCAGGAGTGTATTTTGTAATTGTTTTATAAGTCGAGGGATAAGACGCTTTTCCTCTTTCATCTGTTCCCCAAGCTTGTTCATGATTGTATTTGATCGGTTTTCTGCTTCAATAGACGAAATCAATCCCAACGAGAACTTTATCAAAGCAGTGGTCTGCTTATCTGTTAACTCCTTGCCTCTTTGTTCCTCAAGCTCCCTTACGAGATCGCGGAGAGCATCAATTGCTTCTTCACCACACAACCTCGGAAACTCTGGAATCTGAATAGGCTGCATTCCCATCACCACCGTTCCTGTTCTTCCCCTTCGAAATTTTCAACTTTGTGAAGGTAGTTCAAGACAGCCAGCATGAAATATCCCAAAACCAATAATAATAAACCTGAAACGCTGAGAACTACAAACATATTCTCGCCCCCTAGAACAGGTGTCTCATATCTTAATATACGGTTTGCTTCACGGACGAATACATATCAAAAATCGATATATGCGTGCGCATTGGCACTTCTTGCGGTAGGGTTCCCAAATCAGTTTTGGCAAAGCACTACACAGACTTCGGCCTTAATAAGTTGAAAGACATCTACGATAGGGCTAAACTCAAATTGTTAGCTAACCTTCCATCATTTTTCTGTTAGTTAAGCGTGCGCAGAGTAAACATTTTTAAGGAAGTATCATGGGTTTTGCTGTAAGATCGGAGGCTATAACTTGGCTAAGAAGAGCAAGAAAGCGAAATCTGCAGATCGGGAACAGCATAGACAATTGAAAAGGGCTAAGGAGATGCAGAGGAAACAGAAAAAGAATGTTGCGCTTCCCGCAAAACATAGGAAAAAGTAGAGCTTAACTATTTTCGCTGCATTTTCTTTGGTTTTCTTTTGCGTTTGTCTATTTCCTTTAACTTTTTCATCCATGTGCCTCTGACGTATAAGGCTCCGACTCCTGGCTCGACGACTGCTTCTATGCCAACTTTCTTAGTCTGTTTTTTCTTACGCTGCTTTTTACGAGGCATCCTGTCACTTTTTCTTCTCAACCACCTATATAAGAAATTGTAATTTCTGT
>Ga0224506_10001973_pt1 | contig 14337 bp, 13 predicted proteins | sample SF_Jan12_sed_USG_2_FD_169108 | JGI IMG/M metagenome (GOLD analysis project Ga0224506, IMG submission 169108) | Sediment microbial communities from San Francisco Bay, California, United States - SF_Jan12_sed_USGS_8_1 | ecosystem: Environmental > Aquatic > Marine > Sediment | place: USA... | reverse complement strand
TTGTAACGCCGCAGATTACGCCGGACAACAACATCATCATGGACCTTCGCGTCAGCAAGGATAACGTCGGTGACATCATCTCGACCGGCGGTATTGGCGGTACGGTACCGAGTATCGATACGCGGTCTGTCGAAACCCAGGTGCTTGTTGCCGATGGCCAGACAGTCGTGCTCGGTGGTATCTACGAGACTGAGCGTCGCGAGACGATCAGCAAGGTGCCGTTCCTCGGCGACATTCCTTTTGCCGGTGCATTGTTCCGCAACAAGCAACGCACGGACAACAAGGCTGAACTGTTGATTTTCGTAACGCCTCGCATCCTTGAGGAAGGCGCCACCATCTACTAAGCTGGCGTGCCGTTTAGCTACATGGAAAGCCAACCTTCGGGTTGGCTTTCTGCTTGAGGGCCCAAGAACCCTGGCATGAAACACCCGAAAAACATATTTCTCGTAGGCCCGATGGGCGCAGGTAAATCTGCTGTCGGTCGGCACCTGGCGCGTACCCTGCAACTGACCTTCGTCGACAGCGACGATGAAATAGAGTCCCGGACGGGCGTGGATGTCGCGTTCATCTTCGAGAAAGAAGGTGAGGACGGGTTTCGCAAACGCGAGGCAGCGGCGATCGATGACCTTACGCGGTCGGATGGCGTCGTGCTGGCGACGGGCGGTGGTGCCGTTGTCAAAGCAAGGAATCGCAGCAACCTGGCGGGACGCGGGTTCGTGGTGTACCTCTACACGTCAGTGGATCAGCAGGTGGCCCGGACGCGCAAGGGCCGGATCCGCCCGTTGCTGGAGAACGACGATCCACGTGGCACGCTCGAAGAGCTGCTGCAGCAACGCGACCCGCTGTACCGGGAGATTGCCGATCTCGTGGTCGACACCGACGGCCGGAAGGTGCATTCCGTGGCGAGTGAGATCATCGAGAGTATCTCCTGACCCGGCGCGTATCCCTGCCTTGGGGGGACACTTCAGAAAGTGTCCCCGCTTCTACGGTCATGTAAGCTATGGCGCGTGAGCTATACATTGACAGTCGAATTGGGGGATCGCAGTTACCCGATCGTGATCGGGCGTGACCTGCTTGACGGTCACTTCGATCTCAGCGAATTTGTGCGCGGCAGCGATTGCCTGGTCGTTAGCAACGAGACGGTGGCCCCGCTTTATTACGAAAGACTCCGGGCGAATCTCCCGGGCTGCGATGTACGCAGCATCAACCTGCCCGACGGTGAGTCGTTCAAGACAGTTGCAACCATGCTCTCGATTCTCGACCGGTTGGTCGAGTCCCGCGCCAACCGCGACGTAGCCGTCGTCGCCCTGGGTGGCGGTGTCGTCGGCGACATAGCGGGGTTTGCGGCGGCCTGTTACATGCGGGGCGTCGACTTTATCCAGGTGCCCACGACCCTGCTGGCGCAGGTCGACTCCTCCGTTGGCGGTAAGACAGGCGTCAATCACGCACAGGGCAAGAACCTCATAGGCGCGTTCTACCAGCCCCGGGTCGTACTCATCGACACGAACACACTCGATACCTTGCCCGACAGGGAACTGGCCGCCGGGCTGGCCGAGGTCATCAAGTACGGCGCCATCTGTGATGCCGAGTTCTTTGCATGGCTCGAGACCAACATGGCGCAACTCCTGGCGCGGGATGCAGACGCACTCGGTTATGCGATTCATCGTTGTTGCGCGCTCAAGGCGGAGGTCGTTGCCGAGGACGAAAGAGAGGCCGGGCGTCGCGCCATACTGAATTTCGGCCACACGTTCGGTCACGCAATCGAACACTGCCAGGGCTACGGCGAGTGGTTGCACGGCGAAGCGGTGGCGGCCGGCATGCTGATGGCTGCCCGGCTTAGCGGGCTTGCCGAGAAGGACATCCACCGCCTCGAGCGTCTCGTTGCCGCAGCCGGATTGCCGACGAGACCGCCGGCGATCGCGCCGGACGACTGGCGGAAGGCGATGGGCATGGACAAGAAGGTGCAGGGCAAAGCGCTGCGTTTCGTGTTGCTTCGGGCGATCGGCGACAGCCGTGTTTCGGCCGAGTATGACGACCGTCGACTCAATGAAATCCTACGCGGCTAGCGAAGCGAACAGCCGCGGCCGACGAGTCGAAGAGCCGCGACCTGCGCATCGCGGTGAGTACCAGCGCGACCGCGATCGCATCATTCACAGCACGGCGTTCCGGCGCCTCATGTACAAGACCCAGGTTTTCGTCAATCACGAGGGCGACCTGTATCGGACGCGATTGACGCACTCACTCGAGGTTTCCCAGATCGGGCGCTCCGTGGCGGTCGCGCTGGGGCTGAATGAGCCGCTGACCGAATCGATCTGCCTGGCACACGATCTCGGCCACACGCCCTTCGGGCATGCGGGCCAGGACACGCTGAATGCCTGCATGCGCGACTTCGGTGGCTTCGAGCATAACCTTCAGTCACTGCGCGTCGTCGATGAGCTGGAAGCCAAGTACGCGGACTTCCCGGGCCTCAATCTCATGTTCGAAACGCGAGAGGGTATTCTCAAGCACTGCTCTTCGCGCAACGCTCGCAGGCTGGGTGACGTGGGAGAGCGCTTCCTCGAGCGCACGCAGCCGGGCCTCGAAGCGCAAATCGCCAATATTGCCGACGCCATCGCCTACAACAACCACGATGTCGACGACGGTTTCAGGGCGGGATTGCTTACGCTTGAGCAGTTGCGTGAGCAGCCGCTGTTCGAGCAGCAGTACGCGCGGGTACGAGGCAAGTACCCGGACCTCGAAGACCGGCGCCTGATCTTCGAGATAATTCGCCGCATGATCGGGACCGTGGTGACGGACCTGATCGAGGAAACGGATCGGCGAATCCAGGCAGCGGGCGTCACGGCCATTGATGACGTGCGGGCGGCCGGCGAACCGCTGGTCAATATGTCGCCGCCCGTCTACGAGCAGCATCTGTCGCTCAAGCGCTTTCTCAACAAGCACCTGTACGGGCACGAGCAAAAGCTCGAGATGACACGACGGGCCCAGGCAATTGTGGCCGATCTGTTCAAAGCCTATTCGCAGGACGTCGCGCTGATGCCGCCCGAGTTCGCGAATCGCGCCGCCAGCCTCGACGGTGCGCCGCGCGCCAGGGTTGTCGCGGACTACATCGCCGGCATGACCGATCGCTATGCGATCGCGGCCCACGAACGGCTCACAGGCTGATATCATGCGCGCGGGATCGGAGCCCTTCCGCCAGGGGCTGCGGCCCCCGTTCCTGAAATCGAAGGTGTACCGTGAAACACAAAGACATACCGGCAAGAGACCGGCTCATATTCGCCATGGACGTACCGACCTGTGACCGGGCAAAAGAACTCGCCGACGAGCTCGGTGACGCGGTTACCTTTTACAAGATCGGTCTCGAGCTGATGATGAGCGGCGAGTATTTCGACCTGCTCGACTGGTTGCTGGCGCGTGACAAGAAAGTGTTCTGCGACCTCAAGTTTTTCGATATTCCGGCCACCGTCGGTTCCGCCGTGCGCTCGCTCAAGGATCGCGGCGCGACGTTCGTCACCGTGCACGGCAACCGGTCCATCATGGAGGCGGCTGCCGCGAATAAAGGCGATAGCCTCAAGGTCCTTGGCGTTACGGTGCTGACGAGCCTGGACCGCGGCGATCTCGACGATCTCGGCTTCGACTGCGACGTCGGCGACCTCGTGCTGTCGCGGGCCCGGCAGTGCCTCGAGTCCGGATGCGACGGTGTCATTTCCTCTGGCCTGGAGGTTCCGGCCCTCAGGGAATTCGTAGACGAGAAGCTGCTCGTCGTGTCACCGGGCATCCGCCCTGTGGATAACAAGCCCGTTGGCGACCAGAAGCGCGTCGTCACGGTGGAAACCGCGTTCCGGAACGGCTGCGACTACATCGTCGTCGGCCGGCCGATTCGCGATGCACAAAGACCGCGCGCCATGGCCGAGTCCATGCAGGCGTCGATTGCCGAACAGGTAGGTGCCTGATGACCGAACTCAAGAACGACCTGCTGCTGCGGGCCCTGATGAAAGAGCCGGTGCCCCGCACGCCCTTGTGGATCATGCGCCAGGCCGGGCGCTACCTGCCCGAGTACCGGGAGACACGCGCGCAGGCCGGCGATTTCATGAGTCTGTGCCGCAATCCCGATCTCGCCTGCGAGGTGACGATGCAGCCGCTCCGGCGTTACGCACTTGACGCGGCAATCCTCTTTTCCGACATCCTGACCGTGCCGGATGCCATGGGTCTTGGCCTGTACTTCGTGGCGGGTGAGGGCCCCAAGTTTCGTGACCCGGTCCAGACGGCCGATGCGATTCGAGACCTGCGTGTGCCCGATGTCGAGAAAGAGCTGGACTATGTCTTCGACGCGGTGCGCACGATTCGCCGCGAACTCGACGGCAAGGTGCCACTCATCGGTTTCGCCGGCAGCCCCTTTACCTGCGGTACGTACATGGTCGAGGGCGGGTCCAGCAGGGAGTTCCCGACGATCAAGGGCCTCGCGGCCGAAGCACCCGAAGTGCTCGACGAACTGATGGAAAAGGTCGCCGAAACGACGACCGAGTACCTGAATGCCCAGATCGAAGCCGGCGCCCAGGCGGTACAGATCTTCGATACCTGGGGTGCCGCACTGGAGCCGGACGCGTTTCGCCGCTTCTCACTGGCGCCCATGCAAAAAATCGTGGATGGCCTGACGCGCGAAAGAGACGGCCGCAGGATCCCGGTCATTCTCTTCACGAAGGGCGCGGGTCCGTTGCTCAGGGACCTCGCCGACACGGGATGCGATGCGCTCGGGGTGGACTGGACCACCGATCTCGCGGACGCGCGTGAGTTCGTGCAGGACAAGGTCGCCTTACAGGGCAATCTCGATCCGGCCACGCTCAGGGAGAGCCACGAAGTGATTCGAGAGGGCGTCGCAAGGACGCTGGCGAGCTATGGGAACGGGCCGGGGCACGTCTTCAACCTCGGCCATGGCATTACGCCGGACATCGATCCCGAAAGTCTCGGCGTACTGGTCGATGCGGTACACGAGCTGAGCCCACAGTACCACGGGAACTGATTACTCGTCGCGCAGCGCGCGTCGCAGGATCTTGCCCACGTTGGTCTTCGGTAGTTCGTCGCGGAACTCGACGAGCTTCGGCCGCTTGTAGCCGGTCAGGTTTTCCCGGCAATGGTCGAGGATGTCCTGCTCGGTAACCGATTCGTCCTTGCGCACCGCGAATATCTTCACGATCTCTCCGGAGCGCTCGTCGGGGATGCCGATGGCGGCCGCCTCCAGGATGCCATCGAGCTCCACAACCACATTCTCGATCTCGTTCGGGTAAACATTGAAGCCCGATACGAGAATCATGTCCTTCTTGCGGTCTTCGATCCAGACGAAGCCGTCGTCATCCATGCGCCCGATATCGCCGGTACGAAGCCAGCCGCCCGGCAGCATCACATCGGCCGTTTCCTTGGGACGCTGCCAATAGCCCTCCATGACCTGTGGACCCTTGATGCAGATCTCGCCAATTTCACCCAGGGCAAGGCGGTTGCCGTCCTCACCGACGATGCACACGTCGGTCGAAGGGACGGGCAGGCCGATCGTCCCTGTGAAGTCGCTGTGCACGGTGCAGCAAATGGCCACGGGCGACGTCTCGGTCAGGCCGTAACCCTGCAGAATCGAAGTGCCCGTCTTCTGTTTCCACTCTTTGGCAACGGCCGGTTGCACGGCCATGCCGCCACCGATCGCAATGCGCAGGTGCGAAAAATCGATCTTGCCGAAGTTCTCTGTGTTCATAAGCGCGGCGAACATCGTGTTGACGCCCGTAAACAGGTTGAACTTGTGGTTGGCGATCTCCTTTGCAAAGCCTTCGAAGTCGCGTGGGTTCGTGATGAGAATATTTTCGCCCCCGAGCGCCGTGACCGTCAGGCAGTTCCCTTCGAGCGAGAAGATGTGGTACAGCGGCAGCGCCGTGATCGCAACGACCTGGTCGACGCCTTCGTACGCATCGTCCTGCCAGATGATGGTCTGCTGTACGTTGCTCACCATGTTGCGGTGACTGAGCATCGCACCCTTGGACACGCCGGTCGTACCACCCGTGTATTGCAGAAAGGCGATGTCGGCGAAGCCAAGATCGACGTCCTTGAGTTTGCGCCCCGAGCCTATCCTGAGCGCCTTGTTGAAGCGTGTCTGGTGGGCGAAACGGTATTTCGGCACACCGCGCTTGACGTAGCGCAGCAGGAAATTGGTGACCGTGCCGCGCGGCCAGCTGAGCAGGTCGCCGACGCCGGTCGTGATGACATGGTCGACATCGGTATCGGCGATGACATCCTCCAGGATGTGTGCGAAATTCTCGAGAATGATGATGCTGCGGGCGCCGGAGTCCTTCAGCTGGTGCCGCAGCTCGCGGGCGGTATAGAGCGGATTGACGTTCACGACAACCAGCCCGGCCCGGAATATGCCGCACATCGCCACGGGGTACTGCAGGATATTGGGCAGCATGATGGCGACGCGCTCGCCGCGCATGAGCTTCAGTTCCTGCTGCAGGAAGCAGGCGAACTGCATGGACTTCTCGTTGAGATCGGCGTAAGTGAGCGTGCGGCCCATGTTGGTGTACGCGGGGCTGTTCGGGTACGCCGCGAAGCTGTGCTCGAACAGGTCTCGCACGGAGCGCCATGGTGGCGCAGGTATTTCCGCCGGAATGCCCTCCGGATAGGATTTAAGCCAGACTTTTTCCACGAAACCCTCTCTTTATTCAGCGCGCGTCAAGTGTAGCGCGGATTATGGGCCAGGCGTTATCCAGGAGCAGCGGCTGTGCTTCAGCGTTCGGATGAATGCGGTCGTCCTGCAGGAGCTCATCGTTCAGTGCGATGCCTTCCATGAAGAACTCTATCCATCGGATGTCGAGGTCGGACGCCACGTCGCTGAAGACCGCTTCGAAGGCCCGCGAATAGCGCGCACCGTAGTTGGTTGGAATGCGAATGCCCAGCAGCACGACCTCCGCACCGGAAGCGCGCGCGCGACGTGCTATGAGCTCGATATTGCTCTTGATGCTGGCGGTCGGAAAGCCCCGCAATCCATCGTTGGCCCCAAGCTCCAGGATGACAAGCTCCGGCGAAAACGTGCCGATGGCCTGATCGATGCGCGTGGCCCCGCCGGCGGTCGTCTCACCGGTGATACTGGCGTTCACCACGCGATGTTCGTACCCTGTTTCCTCGAGCCGCTTTTGCAACAAAGCGACCCAGGATTGGTCAACGTCAATACCGTAGCCAGCACTGAGACTGTCGCCGAAGACCAGGATGGTCGGGGCGTCGGCAGCCTGTATGTTGGCCGTCATTAACAAGGCAACAAGAGAAAGCAAGATTCGCATGGCGGAAAAATCGATCGACAACGTGCTCAATGCACACCAGTTAAGTAAGGAGGTTAGCAGCCCGGAAGGGACTCTGACCATTCTCAGGGACGTCAGTTTCAGCATTGGTGCCGGTGAGTCGGTTGCCGTGGTCGGGCCTTCCGGGGCGGGCAAGTCCACCCTGCTGGCCCTGTTGGCGGGTCTTGACCTGCCCACGCGCGGCCATGTCGACCTCAACGGCTCGAATCTCTCGGAGCTCGATGAGGACGGCAGAGCGCTCGTCCGGGCCGAAAGTGTCGGCTTCGTGTTTCAGTCGTTTCACCTGGTGCCCTCGCTCAATGCGCTCGAGAACGTCATGTTGCCGCTGGAGCTCGCGGGTCATGGCGATGCGCGGCAGGCGGCGCGGGCCATCATCGACAAGGTCGGGCTCGCGGACCGGTGGAGTCATTACCCGGCACAACTGTCCGGGGGAGAAAAGCAGCGTGTCGCGATCGCCCGGGCGTTCGCGACAGAGCCGGCCGTCCTGTTCGCGGACGAGCCCACGGGCAACCTGGATGCCCGCACGGGCGCCAACATCATGGCGCTCATGTTCGAGCTGAATCGCAATTCATCGACGACGCTGGTGCTGGTCACCCACGACAACGGTCTCGCCGAACGTTGCGATCGCGTGATCTCGCTGGATATCGGCAGGCTTGTAAGCGACGTCAGGACAGCTGCATGAAAGCCGTTGTCTTCGCATTGCGGAGCTTTGGCCGCGAGCTGCGCTCGGGCGAGGTGCTGGTGCTGCTCGCAGCTGTCAGCCTCGCCGTCGCTGCGCTCACGGCCGTCGGTTTTCTCACCGACAGGATCGGCAAGGCGGTAGCGCGCCAGGCCAACGAAGTGCTGGCGGCGGACTTGCGGTTGCGATCCCAGGCGCCCGTACCGGATGAGTGGCGCGCGCTGGCGGCCGAATACAACCTTGAGACCGCCGATACGATGTCGTTCCCGTCCGTCGTCTTTCATGGTGACGACAACGCCCTGTCGTCGATCAAGGTCGTCAGCGACCTGTACCCGTTACGCGGCGCAGTGCGGGTTGCGGACGAGTTGTTCGGTGAGCAGCGAGCGGTTGACGATATTCCTGCCCCGGGCGAGGTTTGGGCAGACGGCGCGCTGCTCGCGCGGGTCGGCGCCGACGTCGGCGATGTGCTCGACATCGGCGAGCTGCAACTCACCGTCACGGCGGTACTGACCTATCGTCCGGACCAGTCCATCGGCTTCGCCTCGCTGGCGCCCACCGTCATTATGAACATTGCGGACATCGAGTCGAGCGGGCTTGTCGGCGAAGGCAGTCGGGTTGCCTATGCACTGCTCGTGGCAGGCGATGAGCAGGACGTGGCCAGCTTCAATGACGCCATCCAGGATATCCTGCCCGACGAGATCCGCATACGCAGCCAGGAAGAGAGTAGCGAACGCGCCTACAACGCCGCCGACAGAGCACAACGCTTCCTGTCGCTGACAGCCGTGATCAGCCTGTTGCTGAGCGCCGTCGCCGTCGCCATGTCGGCACGCCGGTTTGCGCATCGGCGCATGGATACGGTTGCGTTGATGAAGAGCCTCGGCGCAACCCAGGGTTTCGTCATCACGGTCGCTTTGGTGCAACTCCTGTTGCTCGGTATCCTCGGTGTCGCCGCGGGCAGCGTTGCCGGTTATGTTGCCGAGGAGTTGCTGGCGAGCGTCCTGTCCGATCTGCTCGCGGGCTCGTTGCCGGACACCGGGTTGCGACCCGTCATACTCGCAAGCGGGAGCGCGCTGGTATTGATGCTGGGCTTCGCGTTGCCGTCCATGATCCAGCTGAGAAATACCCCGCCGCTGCGCGTACTCCGCCATGACGAGATGCCACCGGCTCCTTCGCGGACGCTCGTAGTGGGTCTGTCCCTGGCCGCGGTTGCCGCGTTGCTGTATCGCTCGGTCGGCGATGCCCGCATGCTGGTCATCCTGATCGGCGGCATCGTGATCATCGCGGGCGCGCTGTACCTCGTGGGTCGCGGGCTCGTTGCCGTCATCGGCAGGGCACGCTCGGGCGTAGGTGTTGCCTGGCGTTACGGCCTGGCAAACGTGGCCCGCCGTGGTCGCGACAGCGCGGTGCAGGTCGTCGCGTTCGGTCTTGGCATTACCGTGCTCCTGCTCCTCACGATCGTAAGGACGGACCTGCTGGAAGGCTGGCGGCAGACGCTGGGCGAGAACGCCCCGAATCATTTCCTGATCAACATCCAGCCGCACGAACTCGACGCGGTTGGCGAGAGATTTGCGGCCAGTGACATGGACATGCCTGTCTTTACGCCGCTCGTGCGGGCGCGCATGACGACCATCAACGGTGAGTCGGTGAAGGACCGCGAGTACCCGAATCGCGACGGCGAGTGGCTCGCAAATCGCGAGGCAAATCTCTCATGGGCCGCCGAACTCAGCTCGAGCAACGAGCTTGTGGCAGGTACCTGGTGGCCCGCCGGTTATGCCGGACCGCCGCTCGTGTCCATCGAGGAGGAATCGGCGACAAACGCAGGGCTCGCGATCGGCGATCGCCTCAACTTCTTCGTGGCGGGCAGGAACATCGAGGCGGAGATCGCGAGTATCCGCAACGTGAACTGGGATTCGTTCGAGCCCAATTTCTTTATCGTGCTGTCCCCGGGTTCGCTGGATGACATGCCGACGACCTACATATCGAGCATGCGCATTCCGGACGGCAAGCAGGCGATGCTCATCGACCTGATGCGCGCGCATCCGAGCATCTCGGTCATCGATCTCGGCGCTATCCTGGAGCAGGTGCGCGGCATCATCGAGAAGGCGAGTCTCGCAGTGCAGGCCGTTTTCGTATTTACGCTGGCCGCGGGGATCGCCGTGTTGTTCGCAGCCGTGCAGTCGACGATCGATGAACGTCGTTTCGAAAGTGCGATGCTGCGCGCGCTGGGCGCGCGCCGCCGCACGGTATTTGCCGGCGTCATGGCGGAATTTGCGGCGCTGGGCGCGGCCGCCGGCATTCTTGCATCGGCCGGAGCCTCGGTCCTCGCGGCCATCGTCGCTGTCGAGCTGTTCAATCTGCCGTATGAGTTCAATCCGCTGATCTGGATAGCCGGTGTCGGTGCGGGCATTCTCGTGGTGTGCATCAGCGGCTTCTTCGCGGCACGCGGTGCCGTCAACGCCGCGCCCGTCGACGTGCTCCGGGGGGCCACGGGATGAATGATGTCAGGCTCTCCTGCGGGGTGGTCGTCGTGAGGCGCGCGGACAGTGACTGGCGGGCGCTCATGCTGCGGGCCTTTCATCACTGGGATTTTCCCAAGGGCATCCGCGAGCGCGATGAAGCGCCCATGGTGGCCGCGGTACGCGAGGTCGGTGAAGAGACCGGCGTGATCGACCTGTCGTTCGAGTGGGGCGACCGCTACTTCGAGACAGGACCCTACAGTCGCGGCAAGATTGCGCGCTACTTCATCGCGACGACGGAGCAGGAAGACGTTGTCATGGGCCCTTCGCCGGAAACCGGCGAGCCGGAACACCACGAGTGGCGCTGGGTATCGTTCGATGAGGCCTACGACCTGGGTTCGCCGCGCGTGCGGTCCATCGTGCAATGGGCGCGGCAGATTGTCGGCGCCTGAGACCGGGCCAGGTCAAACGACGCGACAGCGTTCCTCGCCCCTGAGAAACGCGGCAATGTTGGCGGTAAGTTCATCGATGGCGTTCTGGCGAGCGGTCAGCGTCCCCCACGCGATGTGCGGGGTCACAACCAGGTTGTTGCCCCGGTAGTCGAGCAGTGGGTCGCCATCGGCGGGCGGCTCCTTCGGCAGAACGTCAATGGCCGCCGCTGCGATTTCGCCGCTGCGCAAGGCGCTGACCAGTGCTGCGGAATCAACCAGTCCGCCGCGCGCGGTATTGATCAGGATAGCGGTGTTCTTCATTGCCTTGAATTCGTCAGCACCGAAGAGTCCGCGCGTAGCGTCGTTGAGCGGGCAATGCAGCGTAATGGCGTCGGCACGCGCGAGAAGGTCGCTCATGGGCACCCGGCCTTCCGGAACCTCGTCGGTCCCGGGACGCGCAGCGACAATAACGTCCATACCGAAGGCCCTGGCGATGGTTGCGACACGCTTACCGAGCTCGCCGTAACCGACGATGCCGAGCGTCATCGCGGACAGCTCCCTGATCGGGTACGTCAACAGGCAGAAATTCTTCGCCTTCTGCCACTCGCCGGCGCGCACATCTGCCGCATAGGAATCGAAGTTGTGCGCCAGGCTCAGGAGGCAACCGAACACATGTTCAGCGACTGACTGCGAACAGTATGCGCGTATGTTTGCAACAGCGACGCCATGCTTCTTCGCGGCGACGAGGTCGACGTTGTCGGTGCCTGTCGCGGTAAGGCCGATGAAGCGCATCTCAGGGGCATTGGCGAACAGCGTGTCGGAGATCAGGACCTTGTTGCCGAGCACGATCTCTGCGCCGGCGATACGTGCGGCGACCTGGCCGTCGGCCGTGTCGTCGTAGATCTCGAGATCCGGCAACAGCGCCCGCAGCTCACTGACATCGAGGTCCGGACCCATGGTCCCCCAATCGAGTAAAACAGCCTTCATGTGGATATTCGGTCCATGGTGTCGCAAAGTACGGGACGATGACCGAACCTTTCTGGAAACGCAAATCGTTGGCGGAGATGAATCGCGAGGAGTGGGATTCACTCTGCGATGGCTGCGCGCTGTGCTGTTTGCACAAGGTGCAGGACGAAGATACGGACGAGGTCTTCTACACCGACGTGGCTTGTCGGTTGCTCGATCTAGACACCTGTCGCTGCACGGACTATGCAAACCGCGCCAAGGAGGTGTCCGAGTGCCTGGTGCTGGTGGCGGAACGGCCAGAGGCATTTGCATGGCTGCCGGCCAGTTGCGCCTACCGGCGCCTGTCCAGAGGACAGGACTTGCCGAGCTGGCATCCGCTGTTGACGGGTGACACAAACAGCGTGCACGAGGCGGGAATTTCCATCCGCGATTTTGCCGTTGCCGAAAGCGAGGCGGACGGCTGGAGCATCATGCAGGACCTGGGTGCGAATGAAGACTGATGCAATCAGGTGTACTATTGCCTCGCAAACGCGGAGGCAATAGCCGCCAGTGGAAGAAAAAGAATTCGAAGATCCTCTCAAGGCTGAATCCGCGGCGATGGAACGGCTGCGCGATCGAACAGACGAGCTGGAGCTGATCATCTCCAGCTTGACGATCTTTGCTTTGTTCTCGATCCCCGGCTGGCTGTTCGACAAGATTGCCGACATTTACACGCACCTGTCGACGAGCATGGTCATCGCCAGTACCGTGGGCACCGCACTACTGGCTGGCACGAGTTACGGATTGGCCGCGTGTTTCGTGGTGCATTTGATGGCGCGCGCCTACTGGGTTGGTCTCATCGGTTTGCGTACGGTTTTCCCGGACGGGATCAACTGGAGCAAGACGCCGGGTCTGGGGCCGCTGAGCCGGCAGTTCTACCGGGACACGCTGCCCGATCTCGATACCGTCATCCAGAACACCGATCGGCTTGCATCGTCACTGTTTGCGGTGATCAGCATGCTGACGCTGAGCGTGCTCTGGTTCGGCACTATTCTGATCGCCATCCTCGTCGCATCCGGGGTGGTCGGCGCCCGTTTCGGTCTCACCAACACGGCCATGGGTATCGGCATAATCGTGCTGCTCGTGGTGTTCCTTGGCGTACCGGTACTTGTGTACCTGCTGGACCGGCAGCTCGCCGCGCGCGTACCGCGCCTGCGCGACAACCGTTTCTTTGTGGGTCTCGTCCGGTTTTTCAGGCGCATCGCCGGGTTCGCCTACCCGCAGCGTCTCGTGCTGCCGGTGCAGCTGACGCTGCAAAGCAATACACGCCCGGTCGCTTTCTTTGTCGCGCTGACGATCAGCGTAATTGTCATCGTCGCCGTCGGCAATACGCGTGCCGCGGCGTGGCGAAGTTTCACGCTCTCGGGAGAGTTCACCTATCTCGATACGACGCAAGTGCGGGAAGGTTTCCGTAGCACGTACTACGAGGACATGCCCAGTTCGCTGGATCGCTTGCGTGGCTGGCCCCGGATCGACAGCTTCACTCAAAGTGGCCACTTCGTTCGTTTGTTCTTGCCGTATCAGCCGCTGCGCGACAACCTTGTGCTCGATCAACTTTGCCGCAGTGCGGAGGAAGCACCGGACCGGGTCGACTGCCTGCGCCAGCTATGGACCGTCGGCATCGAAGGCAGGCCGGTCTCGATGGCTGGTTTCGAGCCTGCCGAGCGCGGCGACCTGGGAATGCGAGGGCTGATCGGTCTCGTGCCCCTGGCGGGACTCGAACCGGGACTGCGTCACATCGAAGTGGTCTGGAATCCGAACGCGACTGAGGAAGCCGCCCCGCTGGACGATCGCTATACGCAGATCAACAGCAGGTATGTCATTCCGATCGCGTTCTCACCGGATTTCGAAACGCCTCTTGATTGACGCGCGGACTCACTGGTTCGTCGTAGTCAAGTAGCGTCGATGTTGCAGCGCGAGCGCATTTGCATATGGTGAGCAGCGTTCAACTGCTGCTGATCCGGGTTCCCCGAACTCCGTGACAAACTCGTGCGTTATGGCGCCCGGCATGACACAGCGACGACCCTGAACCGCGGCACCGCTAATGAATTTTAAAGCCATTGAGAACAAGTACTAACGATACGGTCCAAATTGCCAAACTTGGCAAAAGGAATATTAGCCCGGTGATGCGATGCCAGAGCGGGTCGCGGAACATCAACCAGGCACAGGCACAAACGGCTGACGCCGGCACGAAGAATATTCCAACGTAGAACCAGAATTCACTCGCGAGAAACGTATGGTTTGAAACCCCTGCTATCCAAACAATGCTTGTTAGGCCAAAAACCGGGATTGAAGAATAGATAAGACTCTTTGGCACTGGGATAGACACCTAACTGGTAACTGTTGAATTATGGTGTCGCATAGCAAGCCGGCATTCACGTAATTGCAAACGTATGAAGGAGATCTGCCAGACACCATCAAGCTTTTTACAAGCGAAC
>Ga0224506_10001972_pt1 | contig 14337 bp, 16 predicted proteins | sample SF_Jan12_sed_USG_2_FD_169108 | JGI IMG/M metagenome (GOLD analysis project Ga0224506, IMG submission 169108) | Sediment microbial communities from San Francisco Bay, California, United States - SF_Jan12_sed_USGS_8_1 | ecosystem: Environmental > Aquatic > Marine > Sediment | place: USA... | reverse complement strand
CCTATGAATTGCCCTATGGGTTTGGAACCAGAGTACTTTCTGTGTTAAAACACGTTCCATAATTTAGACAGATTTTCCATGTTCCACGTGGAACAATTTCCACAAATAGAATTTTATCCTGCAATAATATGCGTTCAATCTGAGGACGACTCGTATTCCAGGATACCCCTCCCCCCCCTATCCAATAGGGGCACTTGAATTTGATAAAACGGAACATTTGATGAGCGTAATAAAGATTAAAGTTGTTATTAATCATAATCTTATAGACATTAAGCATAGAAATATTTTTATTGTTGGATTCTGAGTGACACGCGTTATTGCTATTGCGAATCAAAAGGGTGGGGTGGGTAAAACCACGTCGGCGATCAATATTGGGGCAGCCTTGGCGGCTTCCGGTCAGTCGGTTTTGCTTATCGATTTGGATCCTCAGGCTAATGCCACAAGCGGGGTGTCGGTTGAACCGCAAGACGCCACAATTTATGAATGTTTGATGGAGAGAAAGCTCATTGAGTCAGCTATTTTACCTACGTGTATACACGGACTTTCTATTATTCCTTCAAAGGGAGACTTAGTTGGGGCTGAAATCGAGGTCTCCAATCTGGCTGATCGAGAAACCATTCTGAAATCGGTGATTGGCCAAATTCAGGGGCAGGATTTTGTGATTATTGACTGCCCGCCTGCCTTTGGACTACTCACCATCAACGCTCTGGTGGCGGCTTCTGCGCTTATTGTCCCAGTGCAATGTGAGTATTATGCGATGGAGGGGTTGGGGCGGCTGATGGGCAATGTGGACCGCATTCGGGATGCCTTTAATAGCGATCTGGACCTGGAAGGCATTGTGTTGACGATGTATGATTCTCGCATTAATCTTTCGAGACAGGTGGAAAGCGAAATTCGAGGATTTTTTAAAGAGAAAGTGTTTCAGACCGTCATTCCTCGAAACGTGGCGCTGGCGGAAGCTCCCAGTCATGGGAAACCCGTGTTGTCGTATAATGCGGCATCCAGTGGTGCCAAAGCCTACCTGGATTTAGCCAAGGAGATACTCGCGAATGGAAAAGAAGGCATTGGGTAAGGGCCTCCAGGCTCTCCTTCCTGAAAAAAAGACGCTCGTCTGGAAGGTTGAAAAGGATGAGCAGGCTGTCTCCATGGTCGCCTTGAAGCAGATTATTCCCAATCGCTACCAGCCGCGTACCATTTTTGTTGAAGACGAATTAGAGGGATTATCCCAGTCGATTAAGGAACATGGCGTCCTGCAGCCTATTGTCGTTCGGCGCAAAGGCGATGGGGTGTATGAACTCATTGCGGGGGAGCGACGTTTGCGAGCAGCTGCACTGGCCGGGTTGTCTACGATTCCGGCACTGGTTCGAAATTCTAACGATGAAAAATCGTTGGCCCTCGCCATTGTCGAAAATATTCAACGTCAAAACCTCAATCCCATGGAAGAAGCCAAGGCGTATTCCCGGCTGATGGGCGAATTTGGCATGACCCAGGATTTGGTCGCCGGTTCAGTCGGGAAAGATCGCTCCTCGATCGCGAATCTTCTTCGTCTTCTCACCCTTCCCAAAGAGGTTCAGCAGTTCATTGAATCCGGGGCCTTGAGTCTCGGGCATGCCAAGGTCTTGGCTGGAGCCTCTTCTCCCAGTAGCCAACTGCAGATCGCCAAACGAATTGTGTCGGAACGGTTGTCGGTGAGACAAACGGAACAGCTTGTGGGTGGGCAAAAAAGTAGCAGTTCCCCCAAACATCTCAAAGCTGCGCCCACGACTTATCACCATCTTGAAGACCAGTTTCGCAAACATTTTGGTACCAAGGTGCAGGTGAAGGCGTCTGCAAAGGGAGGGCAGCTCATCATTCATTATTATTCCGATGACGAGTTAGATCGAATCAGCGGTATTATTTTGGAATAGAATTTGAAGGGATTTCCCCCATGCCATGGGGGTCTTCCGAGGTAATTAGCCATCAAGAGACATAAAGCTTTCATCGTGGTGTTTGCAGAAAGACAAAATGGGTTGGGTTGGACATCAAGTCATTCAATGAGGGAGGGGCTCCATGTTTGGAAAAAATACCGCTGAAAAGTCGGAGGATGTGATGGATTCGCCAGTCGTGGCTAGTCCAGTGCTCTCAAGCAATCATGAAGAATCTGGCGACATCATTGCCTTTGTCGGAGAAGAGGTCACTTTTAAAGGGACTATTCGGTACCAGGGTACGGTTCGAGTGGATGGGCGTTTGGAGGGGGAAATTTATACCGATGGGAATTTGATCATCGGTCAAAAAGCGGTGATCACAGCCAAAATCGAAGCCGGTACCGTGACTTGCCAGGGTCGAATTACGGGGGAGGTTTTAGCCAAAAATCGAGTAAAACTGTTAAGCCCGGCGGTCTTTGATGGGTCAATTAACACGCCCCTGCTCTCCATGGATGAAGGGGTTCTGTTTAATGGGACGTGTAATATGTCCCAAAAAGGTGATCGAAAAGGCCTAGGATCGAAACTGGTCGTATCGGTAGAAGAAGGCGTAAAGGTCAAGTAATAAGGCTCAGCATCATTCCGGATGCGTGAGGGAAATTGTTCCCAGAGGACATGGAGTTCCTGGCTCGCCACCCGAGAGTCACATACTGGATGAAGAGGAGGGGAATATGTGGGGTGATAAGGACAAATCGAAAGAGGGCCCAGGTTTTGGGCAAGAGTTTTACACCTTTCTTGGCAAAGGCGTGGATTTTAAGGGGAAAGCCCAATTTGAGGGCACAGTGCGGGTGGATGGCAACTTTGAAGGAGAAATCACCATTGATGATACCCTCATTATTGGTGAAACGGCTTTCATAAAAGGGACCATTACAGGGGGCACCATTGTGAGTAGCGGAAGGATTGAAGGCGTGATTACCGCCAACAAAAAAATCCAACTCCTCAAGCCCGCCGTGCTCATTGGGGATGTGCATACCCCGACATTTGCGATGGAAGAAGGCGTCTATTTCCAAGGAGAATGTGACATGGGTGTCGCACCCAAACTCGACAGCAATGTTTCTAATCCAGTTCTCTCCAATGGGCAGGCGAAATCGTCGACGCCCAAAATTCCCTCAAAAATGGAAACGGAACCCCTCAGCCTAAAATGAACGCGGCAGTCCCCAAAAAAGTCGTCCTAGGTATGAGCGGAGGTGTGGATAGCTCCGTAGCGGCCAAGCTCTTGAAAGACCAGGGCTATGAGGTGCTTGGTGTCACGCTTAAGGTGTGGGAAGAAGAGGACGAAGCCGCGACCTCCAAACGTTGGCAGGAACGTGGATGCTGTAAGGTTGGCATCGCCAAACATGTGGCTGAACTTTTGGGTATCTCACATCAGGTCATTGATACGCGAGAATCGTTTCAAAAAGGTGTCATCGACGACTTTATTGGCGGCTATCTGCAAGGCACAACTCCAAATCCCTGTGTTCGGTGTAATGAGCGGGTGAAATTCGGGGGGTTGTTTCAGGTGGCTGAGCAGCTTGGGGCGGATTATATCGCGACCGGTCATTTCGCCAGGATTCAACACGATGAAACAGGTACGCCATTTCTCGCTCGTGGAGTCGATGCGAAAAAAGATCAGTCCTATTTTCTCTATCGTATTCCAGGGAAGTGGCTCCCCAAAATGTTGTTTCCGTTGGGCGCAATGGAAAAACCCCAAGTCTGGGCGGAAGCCGAAGCGATGGGCCTTCCGGTTGATGAATTGAAAGAAAGCCAGGAAATTTGTTTTGTCACTCAAGGCGATTACCGAGAGTTCCTTAAAGAGCATGCCCCGGAAGCGACGAATCCGGGAAATTTTGTCGACGCTGAGGGAAAAGAGCTTGGGCAACATGAAGGAGTCGCCTTTTATACCCCTGGCCAGCGAAAGGGATTAGGCATTGCCACTGGCAACCGAGTGTATGTGCAGCGAGTCGTTCCCGATCTCAATTTGGTCGTCCTTGGTCCTCCAGAAGATTTGGATGTGAAAACCTGTCAGGTGGCCGATCTCAACATTTTTTCACGAGAGGACTTGAATGAAGGACAACGTATCGACGTGAAATTTCGATATGGCTCTCCCCCCGTTTCCGCAACCCTTCAATGGGAGAGTGAAGCTTCTATCACCATCACCTTTGAGTCTCCAGTTCGGGCCTTAAGTCCTGGGCAGTCTGCCGTTTTTTATCAGGGCGATCGTGTTCTGGGCGGCGGCGTGATTCAAACTCCGCAAGCTTCTGCTACTTCTTCCCCTGCAAACCAAATCACTTCTCTTCAATCCCTCTCTTCCTGACCTGAGTGTATCAAGGGAAATCCTTTTACATTAGCTCTTTTTGGTTGACAGGGTATCATGCCCATGTTACTTTTACTCGCTTGATACACGCCATTTTCCATTCAACACGTGGCTGCCTGGATTCTCTGTAAACCGTGAACCAAAGTACGATCGGGCGTCGGTATGCATCGGCGCTTTTCCAACTGCTCGAGGAATCGGGCATCGAACCCGCACGAAATGCCTTAGGGTCTTTGGCCCAAGGCTTAGAAGATACCCCTGCCTTGAAACATGTCCTAGCTTCTCCGGTCTTTAAATATGAAGAAAAACAAGTAGTTCTGGAGGAGCTCTGTCAGCGCCTGCAGGCCCCTCCGGTCATGCACGATTTTCTGAATCAATTGCTAAAAACCAACAGGGCCGTCTTGCTGCCGGAAATTTCGCAGGCTTTTTCGGATCTGGCGGATCAGCGGAAGGGCATTCAGCAACTTCGAGTGAGTTCCGCCAAGCCCTTAGAAGGACCTGAGCAGGAACAAGTGAAACGTGAACTTAGCGAGACGCTTGGGCGATCTGTTGATGTGGTGTTTGAAGTCGAGCCGCAACTTATTGCCGGGTTAAAAATATACATTGGCAGTCAAGTCTTTGATAATACCGTGTTGGGTCGATTGACCAGCATGCAGGATCAGTTGACGAAGGGGTAATCCATGCAGATCAAAGCCGAAGAAATTAGCTCTATCATCAAGGAAAAAATTAAAGGGTTTGACCAACGGGTCGACGTCAAGGAAATGGGCTATGTCATCCAAGTGGGTGACAATATTGCCAAGGTCTATGGTCTGGAAGGGGCCATGGCCGGGGAGTTGTTAGAATTTCCCGGTGGCGTCTATGGCGTCGCGTTGAACCTTGAAGAAGATAGCGTTGGTGTCGTGTTACTTGGAGAAGACGTTGGCATTCGGGAAGGTGATCCGGTTAAACGGACTGGTCGTATTGCTGAAGTGCCTGTGGGCGATGCACTCGTTGGTCGAGTGGTCGATGCTATTGGGATGCCCCTTGATGGGAAAGGCCCGATTAATTCGACAGAGACTCGGCTGATTGAAATCAGAGCTCCGGGTGTCGTTGATCGACAATCGGTAGGCGAGCCTTTGCAAACTGGATTGAAGGCCATTGATGCCATGATTCCTGTTGGTCGCGGACAACGGGAATTGATCATTGGTGATCGCCAAACGGGGAAAACTGCGATTGCGGTCGATACGATTATCAACCAAAAAGGGTTGGACGTCTATTGTTTTTATGTGGCCATTGGACAAAAACGGTCGACCGTCGCCCGTGTGGTCAAAACCTTAGAAGATCATGGGGCCATGGAATACACGACCGTCGTGTCAGCCACAGCTAGTGATTCGGCTTCGCTACAATTTTTTGCGCCGTATGCCGGTGTGACCATGGCTGAATATTTCCGGGATAGTGGCAAGCATGCACTGATCGTATATGACGATTTGTCCAAACATGCCACGGCATACCGCCAGCTTTCTCTCCTCCTTCGACGGCCCCCTGGTCGTGAAGCCTATCCGGGTGATGTGTTCTTTTTACATTCTCGGCTCTTGGAGCGGGCGGCGAAGATGAGCGATGAAAAGGGTGCTGGTAGCTTGACGGCTTTGCCGATTATTGAAACGCAAGCGGGTGACGTCTCGGCGTATATTCCAACCAATGTCATCTCTATTACCGATGGGCAGATCTTTTTAGCCGCCGATTTATTTTATTCTGGCATCCGACCGGCAATTAACGTGGGGTTATCGGTCTCACGCGTTGGTGGTTCGGCTCAGATTAAAACCATGAAACAAGTTGCGGGGACCCTTCGGTTGGATTTGGCGCAATATCGTGAAATGGCGGCATTTTCCCAATTTGGTAGTGAATTGGATAAAGCCACGCAAGCTCAATTGGCACGAGGCATTCGCATGGTTGAATTGCTCAAACAAGAGCAATACAAGCCGATGCCTGTTGCCGATCAGGTGATATCCATTTACGCCGGCGTCAATGGCTTTATCGATAATGTTCCGGTGAATAAAATCCGGGAATTCGAAAAAGATTTGATGGCGTACATTAAAGAGAAGCATGCCGCAATTCGGGACGAGGTCAAAAGCAAAAAGAAAATTGATGACGAATTTGGTGCGCAGCTTAAGCAAATCATAACGGAATTTAAGAAATCTAAGGGCTACGAATAATACGATCGAGAAATCTGTTTACTCATGCCAAGCTTACAAAGTCTCAGACGGAAAATTGCTTCCGTCAAAAATACTCAGAAAATTACCAAAGCCATGAAAATGGTCTCGGCTGCGAAACTCAAACGCGCGCAGGACCGTATTTTGTCGGCGAGACCCTATGCGCATCAATTGCGTGATGTCATGAGCAATTTAAGCCAGCGCGTGAATCGTGCCTCACATCCCCTCTTGAGTCGGCGTGAGGGCAATTCGTTGGAGTTGGTGGTGGTGACGAGTGACCGTGGGCTATGCGGAGCGTTTAATACCAATATTCTGCGTCGAGCGGTCGAATTTTTGGAAGAACAACGACGGCAAGGCAAGCAGGTGTCGGTGAGCCCCGTAGGGCGAAAGTCTATTGATTTTTTTAAACGGCGTGATTGGCCTATTCGGCAAGAGTGGCCTGGCGTGTTTGATCGTCTGAGTTTTGAGCATGCCTTGGATATTGGGCAAAATGTCGTATCGCAATATCATGCTGGCACGTTTGATCATCTTTATGTCGTCTACAATGAATTCAAATCGGCCATGCAGCAAGAAGTAATCGTGGAGAAATTGCTCCCGATTGAATCCCTCCAAGATTCAGAAGGTGGGGACAAGGTTTCGATGGGAGGCGGCTATCTTTATGAGCCCGATGAAGGCGAATTATTGGAGACCTTACTGCCCAAGCATTTTGAAATTCAAACGTACCGAGTTCTGTTGGAGTCGGCTGCTGCGGAACAAGCGGCACGGATGACCGCCATGGACGGTGCCACACGGAATGCCGGAGAATTGATCAAGAAAGTCACGCTGTTTTATAACAAGACGCGTCAAGCAGCCATTACGAAAGAACTCATGGATATTGTCGGAGGGGCTGAGGCCATCAAATAAATCACGGGTTGCTCAGGAACCGTTTAATGACTGTTCCCCAACCTCTTCCAACCAAGGAGCATATGGTGGGTACCGATACTGGAAATGGAAAAATCGTACAAGTCATTGGACCGGTGGTCGATGTTGAATTCCCTCCGGGGAAACTCCCTCATATTTTTAATGCGTTGACGATTACTCAAGAAAAGAGCGACACAGTGACCATGGAGGTTGCTCAGCATCTTGGAGAAAATCGCGTGAGGGCGGTCGCGATGTCCTCTACGGATGGATTGGTTCGAGGCTTGGAGGTCGCAGACACTGGAGCAGCCATTTCGGTGCCGGTTGGGAAAGAAACCTTGGGTCGTATTATGAATGTCCTAGGTGAACCAGTCGATGGGTTTGGCCCTGTTCAGACCCAAAAACGTTGGTCTATTCACCGTCCGGCTCCAGCTTTAGAGGATCAGGAAACGAAAACGGAAGTTTTGGAAACGGGTATCAAAGTTATCGATCTCTTAGAGCCCTACGCCAAAGGTGGGAAGGTCGGTTTGTTTGGTGGTGCCGGTGTGGGAAAAACCGTCATCATTATGGAGCTGATCAATAATATTGCGCTTCACCATGGTGGATATTCGGTGTTCGCCGGCGTTGGGGAGCGGACTCGTGAAGGGAATGATCTTTGGCACGAAATGCAAGACTCCAAGGTTATTGACCCTAATGATTTCTCCAAATCCAAAGCGGCTCTTGTGTATGGTCAAATGAATGAACCCCCGGGCGCCCGACTTCGGGTGGGATTAACGGGATTGACGATTGCCGAATATTTCCGTGACCAAGAGCATCAAGATGTGTTGCTCTTCGTCGATAATATTTTCCGATTTACCCAAGCCGGTTCAGAAGTATCTGCGTTGTTGGGACGTATGCCGTCGGCGGTCGGCTATCAACCAACTCTTGGTACAGAAATGGGGACCTTACAGGAACGCATTACGTCCACCAAAAGTGGATCGATTACTTCCGTCCAAGCGGTGTATGTGCCAGCTGACGATTTGACCGATCCGGCACCGGCCACGGCTTTTGCTCATTTGGATGCGACGACCGTGTTGTCTCGGCAATTGGCTGAGTTAGGTATTTATCCTGCTGTAGATCCTTTGGATTCCACCTCGCGGATTTTGGATCCCACTATTTTGGGGGAAGAACATTACGGTGTGGTGCAACGCGTGCAAGGGACCTTGCAAAAATACAAAGATTTGCAAGACATCATTGCCATTTTGGGTATGGATGAATTATCCGAAGATGATAAGCAAACCGTTGCTCGTGCTCGTAAATTACAACGCTTCTTGTCACAACCCTTCCATGTGGCAGAGGCCTTTACGGGATCTCCAGGAAAATATGTGAAATTGGTCGATACGGTTCGTAGTTTTAAAGAAATTGTGGACGGGAAATACGACCACTTGCCGGAGCAGGCCTTTTACATGGTGGGCCCGATTGAAGAAGCCATCGAGAAAGCTAAAAAATTGGGATATAAGGTTTAATGGCTAATTCTGCTTCAGCCGTGTCAGAAGGAAAGATTCTGCTAGAGGTGGTCACCCCAGACCATCGACTTCTGAGTCAAGAAGTCGATTATGTCTCCGCCCCAGGTAGTGAAGGTGATTTCGGTGTCCTGCCGGGACATTGTCATTTTCTGACGACTCTGCGTATTGGCGAATTGGAATATCGAGTCGGCGAACATGCGGAATTTATGTCTGTACTATGGGGTTTTGCGGAAGTGACCCCTACCAAGGTGACGATCCTCGCGGAGATTGCGGAAAAAGCGGAAGATATCAATGTTGACCGTGCGGAAGAAGCCGTCCAAAAAGCTCAGGAACGCTTGGAACGGGGTGGCTTGCCTTCAGAAGTTGAAGAAGCCCGTGTGAGTTTAGAAAAAGCGAGACTCCGAAAAAAAATTGCCGGCCGTCACCGCCAACAAGGCGGGGCCAGACTTTCCTAGCCCTTCAATCAGTCAACTCCTTCTCTATTCTCCATGCCGCACGTCGAAACGCGGACGGAATTTCTTGTTACCGCTGGGGAATCCCCCAAACGGCTGGATCATTTTCTCGCCAATCGTGACCCCTACTATTCTCGAACAGCGCTACAACGATTAATTGAAGAGGGGCACATCACCGTTGATGGCCAGGTGGTGAAGCCCAGTCACAAGGTGAGACCTGGTGAACGAATCATGTTGGTTGTCCCGCGTCCAGAACCGCTTGATATTCAACCTGAACCCATTCCGCTTCACATCCTCCATGAGGATGAAGCGCTTCTCGTCGTTAATAAGCCTGCTGGTCTCGTGGTCCATCCAGCCCCAGGACATTGGACGGGGACCATGGTCAATGCCTTGCTGCATCACATGCAACGTGGGGAAGGCCATCTCTCTTCCATCGGTGGGAGAGAGCGGCCAGGGCTGGTTCATCGATTGGATAAGGAAACCACGGGGGTCTTAGTTGTGGCCAAGACGGATCATGCTCATCAACATCTGTCTGCCCAATTTAAAACCCATACGATCAGTCGTTTATATGAAGCGATTGTTTGGGGATCGCCGAAAACTGGTGAAGGCCGAATTGAATTAGCCATTGGTCGAGATTCCAAAGACCGCAAAACATTTTCCGCTCGTACCACGAGACCGAAAGAGTCTTTAACTTCTTTTAAGATTATCGAGCGATTTGGAAAATTGTCTACTCATGTCGCGTTAACCCCAGGAACTGGCCGGACGCATCAACTGCGCGTGCATCTCAAGGCCATTGATTGCCCCATTTTAGGTGATCAAACGTATGGCGGGAAGAAAGTCATGGAAATTGGAGGCATTGAAATTCCTCGGGTTATGTTACATGCCAAAGTCTTGGGGTTTGTCCATCCTCTTACGGAACAGTCAATGACGTTTTCCGCCCCGCTCCCAGAAGACATGGAAACCGTACGCCGATGGTTAACCACCAAAATCGTCATATCGTCTTGACAGGCGACCCTAGGTTTGGACTAGATTCAGAACGATGAGCAAAAACGAACCACTTCAGCCTGGACAGGTGGTTGATACTCTAGGTGAGTTGATTTCGAGTTTGGCCGCCTTTGCCGCCAAGGTACCTGCGGCCTCCAGAATGACTCTGCCTGGAGGAATTAAACCTGCGGAAGAAGCGGTCGAAGTATATGAAGAAATCGTGTATCGTTTTCGTGACCGTGCTGGGGCCACGTATAAACCGATCCCGCCTCTGTTTGTAAAATCGCTAGAAGCGTTTGAGGCGGGAAAAGTGTTTGACGCTGTGCCGCCCCTGCTGCAATGCATAGAACAGCTGGTTGACCTTCATAACCAGGAAACCATCAAATTTACCCATGAGCAACAACAACGCATGCGGGACTATCATCGCCGCCTGGAAAAGATTGTCCCGGAAGCCAAGCAATCCGAAGTGGATCTTCCCACTCCTGACTCGTATTAGTCAGATAGTAATTATTTGATTAGAAAAGGGATGGCCTCAATTGAGTCAGGCTCCAAGAATGGAAACTTGGTGAGTTTTCGGCTAATGGCACCGTCAATTCCACATAGCCGGGGGAAATTGTTGAAGCGAAGTGCGGAGGATGAGTTGATTCCCGGTGGAGAAGGGAGGTTGGATGACTTTCCATGTGCAACCGTGTTCCTGCAAACCTTGGCCGATAAGAGTGAGCTGGCGTGACCCTTGGTCATCAAATAGAGAGACATAGCTGAGATTAAAGAGAAAAATTTTAAATCCCAGCCGGTGTGATCGAAATACGGAAAGGCTCAATTCTTTTGCGATCCTTGTATGAAAAGGCCCTTTCACATAAAACATGATGGTATCCGAAGACAATTGTTCGCTCTGAATCATTGAAATTCTCCCTTTGAAAAGGGTGTAGATGGCCTTTTCCTAAAGAAAGTAAACACCAAAAGACAAGATTTTACCATTCCCCAGAGGAGGGGCCCTTTCCTCAACAATGGATACGAATAGCGTGAAATCTCAGAGCTTGGGGTACTGGGCAGATAAGTCTTGATTCATAATCTCGAGTCTCTCCCAGGGTCTTCAAAGTTGACGGGTCTTTGAATAGTGGGTATAACGTTGCAACCTTATCCGAAGGATTTTCCAACAGGGCATGATTAACAAAGGTGTGCGCCCGTAGCTCAATTGGATAGAGTATTGGACTTCGAATCCAAGGGTTACAGGTTCGATTCCTGTCGGGCGCACCATTTTCTTCCCTTTCGTTTTTTTCTAGCGTCCTTTCTCTCGTTTTGCAACTGCTACCTTATTCTGTGTTCTTTCTAATACTTCATAAAGTTGAAGGGTAAGCGTTGCATTGTGTAATTTCCTGCCTTGAAAAAATACATTCGGGGCAATCAGTTGGTTCTCCTCTTTCTATGAAACATGACATGCGGGCGATTCTTGATCGTCCATCAGTGCACCTTCTGATTCTCGCCCTCGTCAGTTTCCAAGCCTATTGGTTTAATATTTCCTTATCTCTTTTTGCCGAGACTGAAGGGTTGTATGCCATTGTGACGCATACCATGATGGCGAATGGAGACTTTGTGCATCTTACAGCCCGAGGGGATCCGTATTACAACAAGCCCCCGCTTTTCTTTTGGCTCCAAGCTCTAGGCGCTCAAGGGTTTGGATGGAGTGAAATGGCCTTACGATTGCCATCCGTATTGGGGAGCTGTGGAGTGATTGCGACAACCTACGGATTCGGTCGATTGTTATTTTCCCCCATAGCTGGGTTTTGGGCGGGCCTGGTGGTGGCCACTTGTTATGCAGGATTTTGGTTTGGACCCTTAGCCATTATTGATCCCGTGTTGACGTTTTTCATGACATTTGGGATGTATGCCTGGGCCCGCGCCTATTTTCTGGAATCGTCTTCTCCCTGGTATGCCGTGGGATGTGTGGCTTTGGCTCTAGGTGCCATGGTCAAGACTCTTCATGCCATTGCCATGCCGGCGTTAGTTTTTGGGGCCTTCCTGTGGGTGAGACGAGACTCACGAGTTCTCCGTGATCGATGGTTATGGATTGGCATGGGTCTCTTGGTCTTGCTTTTGGGAGGGTATTATCTGTTCCTAGGCGAAGCATTTTGGCACCATTTTTTCTTTAAAGAAAATTTGCAACGGTTGGTGGCTCAAGTCGGGGATAAACAAACATCGGCATTAGAAGCGTATTGGGGGAGTCGGCCCCTTCATTGGTATGGGTATGCGATTTGGTTTGATGCCTTTCCTTGGTCAGTTATCTTGCCTGCTGGGATGATGGTGTTATGGAAGCAGGCGATCAAAATCCAACGGTCTGGAGAGTTATGGCTTTTGCTATGGGTGATGGGGTATTTCCTGGCCTTTACCCTGGTGCCAGAAAAACATGAGCGGTATCTTTTGCCTTTAATGCCAGCGATCGGGTTAGTGGTGGGATACGTCTATCACCGGTTTTTTATGAATAAAGAAGTTTTCCCAGCTGCCCAGAAAATCCTGAGGGGAATGTTGGGGGTATTAGGAGTCCTGTTCGGAATAGCCGTGTTCCTGGCCCCCCTTCTCCTACAAAAAAAATGGTTTCTTGCCCCAGAAGTCGTTCCTTTGTTTATTCGCATCTGTTTTGGAGTAGGAGGGGTGGCCCTTCTGGGGCTGGCGATAAGAAATCACATTCGACTCGGTCTTCTGGGTGTGGGAATGTTGGGTATCGGATTAATGTTAGTTGTCACGGTATTCATTATTCCGGGAATTCATGCTGAAGGAGCCCCTAGAGAGGTTTTCTTAGAAAATCGACGTTGGCTTTCCAACTCTCATGACCCCATACAGGTGTTGCAATCTTGTGGTTGGCGAGGAGATGAGGATCAATTTTATTGGGATTTTTATCATGGGCATTTTCAAATAATAGGTGAGGGGCTGTCTGATTCGGCGGCTGTTGAAACTTTACTCCAAGAGCTACGAGAACAAAAAAAGCTTGTCATCATGATGACCGAGGCGCAGTATAATGGTCTGCTTACTACTCATGAAAATTTTGAATCACGCATTGTCTTGAAGTTTCATCGTTCGAAACAACACATCTATGTGGTTACTATGCAGGTATGAAAGATGATTGTTGGAAGAGGGGATGATTCCCCTTTTGGTGTTGAGAAGAGAAATTACCCTATGGTGTTGCGCAGTAGGAGTGTTTGGAGGGTAGTGAACGAGAATGATTCTCTTTTGATTACACTATCGTGGCGTTAAAAATGATAGGTCAGACCACCAAACATGTTATGTGAGGAATAGGTCGCCTCAAACAAAGAATCGGTAAATTTAAACTTGGCATAGTTGTATTTATACTCAGTAAATAATGCGACATTTTCGTTAAGATAAAATCGAACTCCGGCTAAGATATTGGCTCCAGGCGCCATGTCAGTATCAGATCCTGTTGAATCCGAAATTTTTGCAACGAACAGACCGATACCTGGACCAATGTAGGGTTCAACGTAGTACCCAGGCAATCTGAAAATCACATTCACCGCTGGAGTGATAATCCTAAGGTGGCTACCATCTAACGTGCCCAGTGGTGAAGAGCTTCCACCAAAACCGGCGGTGACATTTTGTTGTTTAATATGAGGATTTGCGGTGAAAACTTCCAACTGTAATCCGACCCAATCCATATACCCTGGGAAAAAATATCCTCCCTTGACACCATAACCGAGTGCATTTTTCAAATCTAAATCACTTAATTCAATACCCTTGGCACTGCCCAATCCTTCCACGTTTTTCAGGTCATTGGGTTTCACGAAACCGACTTGTCCACCCACATACCATTCTGCCTGGACGGAAGTATATGTGAACAAGAACAATCCTAATGCTATTGTGAGAATGCTGAAGAATTTTTTCATGAGTCTACTCCGTTGGAATATTCCAAATATGTATTTTGAGCGAAAGCACTTCTCAATTAAATACTATAAACTTTCTCCTTCTCCCTATTATCGGGTAAACTGACCAATCCTTTAGCAGCTCCGTGGTTTCTCAAGTGAATCAAAGTTACGGAGGGTAACGATGACT
>Ga0224506_10001971_pt1 | contig 14342 bp, 11 predicted proteins | sample SF_Jan12_sed_USG_2_FD_169108 | JGI IMG/M metagenome (GOLD analysis project Ga0224506, IMG submission 169108) | Sediment microbial communities from San Francisco Bay, California, United States - SF_Jan12_sed_USGS_8_1 | ecosystem: Environmental > Aquatic > Marine > Sediment | place: USA... | reverse complement strand
AATTTCACTGGTTATTGGGGTGGCCGCCTGCGAGAAAGAGCCCCTTATCACAGACACCATGCTCGATGGGGAGATCGTATTTGACCCATCGCTATATAGTCCTGCAGATTACCTTGTTTCGCATGCGAAACCAAATCCCACACCTGCTGAAGCAGACATCCCTGTCATTATTGCCTCGCACGGTTACAGCGCCACGACCTTTGAGTGGGACGAATTACGCGTATGGACGGCTGGTAGAAATGACGTGTTGATATCGCAGGTATTACTCGGCGGCCATGGTCGCACCTATAGCGAATTCAGGGATTCTTCCTGGAAGGACTGGCAGTCAGCTATCACTGAAGAGTACGAACGGCTGGTGAAAGCAGGTTACAAAAATATTAACCTGCTGGGGTCGTCCACAAGTTGTGCCCTGATCATTGACCTGCTGGCATCGGGATATTTCGAAAACCAGACCGTGCCGTTCAACATCCTACTGGTGGATCCCATCGTTATCTCCTCTGCCAAGTCGCTCACTTTGATTGGAATTGTAGGGCCAATGCTTGGCTACATTGAAGCAGAAAATACGCTTGAAGAAGATAAATACTGGTACCATTTCCGTCCCCAGGAGACTCTGCAGGAATTACAGACCGTGATTACCCGCGTTAGAAAAGAATTGCAGAAAGGTATCGTGTTGCCTCCAAACTGTTCGGTCAAAGTATATAAATCTACCCGCGATGCTGTTGCAGATCCGGCCAGCGCAGTCTTAATATACAAAGGCATGACCAACAGTGACGGAAGCCCTGTTGATGTGGAAATGATCGATTCTGACCTGCACGTTTTTACACGGCTGGGCCTGAGAGACAACCCCTCTACCAAAGACATTCAGAATCAGGAAGCTGCTTTTAATGATATTATAGCGAGGGTGTTGAGGTAATGCTTTGAGTAATATGTAATAAGTATATGGTAGCAATACTATCTTTTTTCAAACAAACCGCTTCAATATCCCTTTCACCTGCAGGGCATAGCCCCCACCAAAAAGGTTGACATGTACCAGTAAAGGATAGAGGTTGTACAGGTCGCAGCGCTCATCAAATCCGGATTCCAGTGGGAAAGTGGCCTGGTATACCTGATAAAACTCCCGGTCAAAACCACCAAACAATCGGGTAAAAGCCAGCTCTGCCTCACGGTGGCCATAATACACAGCCGGGTCGATGAGGCAGGGATTTCCCACGGTATTGGTGATCAGGTTGCCACCCCAGAGGTCGCCATGAATAAGGGCGGGTTGTTCTACCGGGAAATACCCTTCCAGCCGGGGAAACAACACATCAAACTGCCGTTGTATGGCCCGATCCAGTGCCCGGTCATCAAAGGCCATACGCAATTGTCGTTCCAGTCGTTCTATAATAAAAAACGCTGGCCAATCGGAATGGGGATTGTTGTACTGGGGCAGTGAACCGATATAGTTATCGTGATCCAGTCCAAATTGCTCCGAACTATTCCCGTGCAAAGCTGCCAATTGCTGTCCGAACAGTTCCCAGTAATTGGGCTTTCTCGCACCGGGTTGAATAAACTCCATCAGGATATAGGCATACTCTCCGGCTTCGCCATCATAAATAAATTCAGGCAGATTGATGGCCCCGGTATTGTGAAGCTTTTTCAGGCCCTTGCCTTCTGTTGCAAACATAGCCGGATACCGGGTGGCACTATTCCACTTCAGGAAAAAGCTTTCCTCGCCGGTAAGCAATTCGCCACCATTGTTGATACAACCCCCTGAACAAGGCTTGAATTTTTTGATTCTATGGGGAAGTCCTTGCTTTTCAAGATATTGGGCTAAATCCTTTAGAACAGGTTTTGGTACGGCTGATAACATTGTGTGACAATTGTCGCATAAATGTATGAAAAAAACTTTTGTAATTTGCAGTGGTTGAAGAAGGTGGATTGTTGTAGGTAAGGAACAACAACGGGGAGGGTTGGTGTAGAAAACCAACAAGTGATGGGTTATCGATTACAAATACTGCAAACGTAAACTTAATAGGTGGCAGTTTGTTGGGTTATAAAGTAAAAAAAATGAAAAGAATTAGTCTGGTACTGTTTGCTCTCATGTTATTTACCACCTGGCAATGTGCTAAAAAGGGACCGATGTTGCCTCTTACCAAGAAGTGGGAAAAGGTTGTGCCTCAGCAGGAGGTTCCCGCAGGGCTGCCCTCGCTGAAAGCGGCCGACTGTGGTATCTGCCATCCAAGCCATTATGAAGAATGGAAATTATCCACCCATGCTCATGCCTGGTCTGACTTGCAATTTCAGGCCGAATTAAAAAAGGAATCGAGCCCTTTTATGTGTATAAATTGCCATATTCCATTACAAAACCAGCAGGAATATATTGTAAAAGGTTTGATTGACGGAGATATTTATCAACCTGTCAGGGAAAAAAATCCACTTTTCGATCCCGAACTTCAAAAGGAGGGGATTACCTGTGCGGCATGTCATGTGCGCGATAATGTGATCATCGGGCCTACAGGAGGTAATGGTAATCTTCCCCATCCGGTGGTCAAAGACACAGTGCACCTTTCTTCCGAAAATTTGTGTATCAATTGCCATAATGCTGTTGCAGTACTCACCCCCGAACTGGCCTGTACCTTTGAAACCGGCGATGAGTGGAAAGCTGGACCCTTTGCAGATGAAAAAGACTGCAAAAGCTGCCATATGGAGCCGATTACCCGCGAAATCATGCCCGGTTTTGGGGAAAAATTGACTCACCGCCATTACTTTACCGGATCAGGTATCCCTAAATTCGATACTGTCCAAACAACTGTACTCAACGGACTGGCCTTTTACCCCTCAGAAGTACTGGAAACATACCAGGCTGGAGAACCCTTAAATTACAACTTCAGGGCCAAAAACGAACATGCCGGCCACCGTGTACCCACCGGTGATCCCGAACGTTTTATCCTGTTTCATTTCACTTTGTTCGATGTTGCCGGCGACACCCTGAAGCACCTCACAGAGCGGATCGGGGAAGAATGGGAATGGTACCCGGAAGCTAAAAAACTAACAGACAATAATCTGGATCCCGGTGAAGAAGTCAACTACCGGTTTACCCCGGTACTTCAGGATACCGGACAATATCGCATGTTGGTCAGGGTGGAAAAACACCGACTTAACAAAGCCAATGCCGAATACAACAAACTCGGTGACCATTATCCACTTTATATAGAGATCTTAAACAGGGAGTATACTTTTAAGGTATCCGCTGAGGAAACGGCTGGAGGGGCTAATCCGTAAGGCTTTTTATTCCGAAATACCAACAATACCTTTCAACCGCTCGCAGTCGAGGATCAGGATTTCTTTGCCGTTGAGTTGTATAATGCCCTCATCCTTGAAGTCTGCCAGGTTTTTAGAAACCTGCTCTTTGGTGGTTCCGGCTATTTCTGCTATTTCCTGTCGACTAAGGATAACCCCCAGTGATTCACACTCATTTGACATTTTGAATGATTCCTGAATATTCAATAACGCATCGGCCACCTTTTCTCTGACAGAAAATTGGGCAAGGTTTCTGGTCTTTATTTCAGAATAATAGAGTTCATCCGCATAAAACATCATCAGGTGGTACGCCAGGTTGGGATTTGTTTGCAGCACATTAACAAAATCATTGACTTCCAGGCCACAAAGGATCGTATCGCTCAGGGCAATGGCCGATATAGGATATAGCTTTCGATTCAACCCCCTATGTCCTAAGATGTCACCTGTTTTGGACAACCTGATGATTTGTTGTTTTCCATTTATTCCTGTCTTATAAACTTTTACTTTCCCGGTCTGGATAAAAAATATTTTATCAACAAGCGTCCTTTCGTATAAAACCTGCTGACCCTTTTTCACACTCATACACCTTTTCCGGTTGTTGATCAGGTCAATATTTTCAGGAAGACAGTACTTAAGTAAAGAACAATGATGGCTTGGGCATTCATAACAATCAATATTCAGGCCGTTGGGCTTGACCCTAATTTCCTTTGACAATAAATTGTCCATTATTGCGTAATAATTATTTTCTATCCCTGATCAATAAACCAGATGGTCAATAAATGTACTATTATTCTATACAATTAAATGCGTTGGGTATTTCATCACAAAATAATTATTAAATATAGGAAGGAAAATCTAAAAGAACAATACCCATGGATTTTGCTTGATGGTCATCAAGCACTGACTCCAAAAAAAGATTTTAAGGTTCTATATATTTTCAGTCATTCAAATCATCGTTTAAGGGCTCCAGGATTAGTTTTTAAAATACTACCTTAAATCCACAGGCGGCTTTCATGAACATTTAATAATGTTTTAAGTATAAAAGAATACGCCGTTTTTAATCTACAGGTTACTCACTTATTCAAGTACACTAAAAAATGTATTTTAAACATTTTCTTTAATACATACCTAAAATCCGCAAGCGTATTTTAGGTGCTAAAATAGCACATTCATCCTTCCATACTTTGTTAAACCGGGTATAGAGGATTTACTTCCCCAACAATTTATCCTGAATTATTCAAGTTATAGATTTAGCCAATAAGAGAGTTTCAGCACGAGCGCCCGGTTTTTCTTCCAAAGCAAGAATCTGTTGGCTGGATCAAAGGGATCTTCCGTGCCATAGTTATCCGTATAAACGATAAACAGGTCTGATACCGGCTTAAATCGCCATTGAAACCGGGAATTGATGTTGATATTATTTATCTGTGAATTATATTGTACAAAAGTGGTGAAAAACAATGACCTCGTCATGGTAATGTCGATGCGCGGTCCGATCAGGAATAAGTTAGCGCTGCTATAGGGTTGAGGGAGTTTTATTCTATTGTAGTTGCCACTCAATGTAACCGCAGCAAAAGGCATATGCCTAATATTAAACGATGCATTGAGGTTGAGCCTGTTGCCATTAAAATATTGCCCGACTTGTCCTTTTAGCCTGACTCCGATCAATCTACGAAAGTCTGAACTAAAGCTAAATTTCATATAAGTATAGTTGTATTCAGATCCTGTGGGCAAACCAATACCCCCCGTTCGGGTTGGATCAAATTCAGCTTGCAGAAATATATAATCACTGTTGACAGATGTTTCCAGCCTGGCCGTAGTCCTGAAGTCTGCATTATATTCTATTGAAGCCAGCCGGTCGATCATTCTATCCTGATTCCAGAAGATTTCCATCCCACCTTTTAATTCATGTAACGTGAAGACGCTATTATCCGGAAGAAAAAAATAGCCAAGTGAAGGGTTAATTCTGAATATTCCTGTGCGGGGCACAAAACCTGCCGGTGCTTCAAAGTTGTCGCCAATAAGCACATGTGCCCAGTCAAACTGCCAGGATCGGGATCGGTAGAGCAGATAAGCGGCATGGGAGTATTGTCCCGGGTTGTTTTTTTCATTAAAGGAACGATGATAGAAGACTTTGCCAAGCCATCGGTTGTCCGCGGAGGCCAGGTTGTAGTCCACACCAGCCAGGCGATGGTAGGAATCGGGGGCAAAGGTTAACTCCCCGAGTGAGTCACGTGTAGTTTGTTGATTAATAAAAATGGCCCCTACATTCGAACGGGTAAAAAGCTTGCGCTGCACTGCTGCTACCGAATAATTGGTTGCGGGCAAATCAATTTGTTCATCAGCCGCAGTCTGAAGGTTCATCAAACCTATTCGCCAGTTGTTATCAATCTTACCACTTACTCTTGCTCCGTAATGAATCTTATTTTGTACATTTTGGCCGGTAGAGGAATCAATGGCAATGCCTATTTTCCGGGAAAAAAATGGCCTGGCGAGCAAGGGGTGGCCAAAGGAGGTGAAAAGGTCGGCATTTTCCAGAAAGAACTGCCTCTTCTCCGGGAAGAATATTTCAAAGCGATCAAGGTTAGTCACTTGTTCGTCCACCTCAACCTGTGAGAAGTCCGGGTTTATCGTCATGTCCAGATTTAAGGCTGAACTGATAGCCACCTTCGCATCACCACCGAAAGCCACATGCCCATTGGGCGTTTGCTGGGCAGCATTTTCGAAATCACGATCCACACCGGCGAGGGTATATGGAATAAACGAAACATTTGGCCCTGATTTTTTGAGCGGCGTATCCCAAACCAATTCCCGGTTAAATGCCAGCGCATAAATCTCGTAATTACGTCTTATAGGCGACCATGTCGTTCGCTCTCCCGTATCGCTGTCCATCCGGAAAAAATTAATATTCCAACGATCTATATTATCCTTAAACCGGAGCGTTTTAAATGGGATAGCCATTTCTACCGCCCAATAATCCGCTTCCTGCCGGGCTTCCGCATACCACTTGTTGTCCCATGAGAGTGAAAAATTTTCCAACCTGTTACCCCCGTTGGAGATCAGGCCTTCTCGCTGACTGCCAAAAGGATTTACCCCAAACATAAAAGCATTTGTCCCATCCTGAAATGTGTCTAAAATAAGCGTTATCACGTCAATTTCCCGACCGAGATAGTCTCTGCGCAGAGATGGCGCTACATATTCACGTTCCATATTCCTGTTGTACATAATCGCTGCCAGGTACATATTTTCCGCATCATAGGTCAGCTTAAACTCGGTTTTGAGTTTTGCTGGAATAGAATCTTCAGGAAAGTACTGATAAAAATCGGTGGCGGCTTGTGCAGACCTCCAGGGTATATCATCCAACACACCATCAATAACAATGGGGCCTTCGGATTTTTTAATATAATAGGGGCCATTTTGGGCCATTGCCGCAGCAGACAGCAAACAGGCAAAGAACAGTATCAGTAGATTTTTCACAGGCGTAAAAATAACGTAAAATGTCTACGCCCACCAAATAATGTTTACAGTAACGTTGACCTTAATAATTCATATATGTGTGAATTATTAAGGTTAAATAAAACCAAAAAAAAACCCCGATGGTTCATTCGGGGCCTCTCATAAAACATGACAAACATTTTTTAGGCGAAACAACGCCCCAGAATTCTCGGATATTTTAAAGAAAAATGGGTATAACACCAATTTTTTAGTTCATCAATCTCACTAGCTAACAACGTTTTGATGGCCTTCCGAAGCTCTTTTTCAAAAAGGCGGGCATCAAAACTTACTTTTTGCAAAATAGTTTTGATGTAGTCAAGCATTTAGAAACTGGTTAATGGTTTAATAAACGTAAGAACTTTTTCTGACCATTAAAGTAAGAATAATTGAGAAATAATAAAAGCTTCCTGTTAATTTTGTCTAGAATTTTTAAATAATTTCTATGCTACGCACCGTAGGGATATTTCTGTTTGTGGTATGTTATTCCATCCTGAATGCACAGGAGATCAATATTGACCTTGGCCCTGATGAAATCGCTGCCAATCAGGTCTTCACCATTGGTCTGACCATCAAAAACGAGGCCCTAAAGAATTATAGTGATTTTCCGGATATTGAAGGCTTTAGAAAACGAGGGACTTCCTCTTCTTCCAGCACACAGATCATTAACGGGCAGATCTCTTCTGCTCAGAGCATTACCATGACATATTCCCCCGTTCAACAAGGTGTTTTTATTCTTAAACCTTTTAAAATGAATATCAACGGAACTACGGTAGAGTCAAAAGGGAAGACGATTCGTGTCGGGCCACCGGTAAGTGCAAATCGCCCACAGGGTGGTGTTTTTGACCATGATCCGTTTGAGCAATTCTTTGGTAGAAAAAGAGAAGAACCTGAGTTTATAGATGTAAAAGAAGACGCCTTTCTGGCGCTGACCACAGACAAAAACGAAGTGTTTGTAGGTGAAGGTGTCACCGCCGACTTGTCTTTTTACGTTGCCGACAACAACCGCGCAATTCTTCAGTTTTATGAGTTGGGTAAGCAGTTGGCCGAAATTTTAAAAACCCTGAAGCCCGAAAACTGTTGGGAAGAAAATTTTAATATTGAGAATATTAATGGTGAGCCCGTCACACTAAACGGGAAAAATTATACACAATATAAAATTTACGAAGCGACCTTTTTCCCTTTTAATAATCAGCCGGTTATTTTTCCTGCATCATCCCTGAATATGATCAAATACAAAGTGGCTAAAAATCCTTCGTTTTTCGGCAGCAACAGAAAAGAAGATTTTAAAGCCTTCAAATCACGTGAAAAAAAGGTGTTGGTAAAAGAATTACCACCGCACCCCCTTCGCGACCGGGTGACCGTGGGCAATTATAAACTGAATGAACAACTTGAACCACAAACTGTAGAAACCGGAGAGAGTTTCAAGTACACGTTTAGTATTTATGGCCAGGGGAATATTAGTGCTATTGAAGCCCCGGTTGCAGGGAATGATGGGAATATTGATTTTTATTCGCCCAATATTACCCAGCGCATTACGCGAACAAATGGCCGTGTCGCCGGAACCAAATCATTCAGCTACTACGGCATTCCCAACGAACCCGGAATTTTTCCATTAGGTCAATATTTTGAATGGGTATTTTTCAACCCGGACAAGGCCGTATACGACACACTCCGCTCCCAATATACGTTGGGTGTAAAGGGCGAAAGCAAAAAGAATGAATCGATCCAGGCCAATGACCTGGGTGACTACTATAATAAAATACAGCTGGTAAAAAACGATCTTTCCCGGGCGGGATCTTATGAATTGGTAAAATTACTTACCAATATTATGGTTCTGGTCATGTTGGGCGTTTCAGCATTCATTATTTTTAAGAAATAAAGTGAACAATACATTCGGAAAATTATTTAGCATTACCACCTTTGGCGAGTCTCACGGCCCGGGTATAGGCGTGGTAATTGATGGTTGTCCTGCGGGCATAGCCATAGATGAAGACTTCATACAAGCAGAGCTGGCACGCAGAAAGCCCGGCCAGTCACGCATCACCACTCAACGACAGGAAGGTGACCTATTCAGGTTCTACTCGGGCGTTTTTGAAGGGAAAACCACAGGCACATCCCTTTGCATACTCATCGACAATCAGGATCAGCGCAGTCACGACTACTCTCATATTGCCAACAAATTCAGGCCATCACATGCAGACTATACCTATCATGCAAAATACGGCATACGCGATTACCGTGGAGGGGGAAGAAGTTCTGCACGTGAAACAGCCGCACGTGTTGCCGCCGGGGCCATTGCCAAACTGGCGCTAAAACAACTGGGTATCACTATCCATGCCTTTGTATCGCAAGTAGGCGATATCAAAACCATACCGTTCGACCAACTCGACCTGAGCAAGACTGAAGACAATATTGTTCGTTGTCCAGATCCCGAAACTGCCCGGGCCATGGAAGAACTCATCGATAAAGTGCGTAAAAACCAAGACACCATTGGAGGGGCTGTGACTTGCGTAATAAAAAATGTGCCTGCCGGATTGGGAGAACCTGTATTTGACAAATTCCATGCTGCACTGGGTAGTGCCATGCTGAGCATCAATGCCGCCAAAGGATTTGAATATGGCAGCGGATTTGAAGGAATAAAAATGAGGGGTTCACAGCATAATGATCCTTTCTATACCACAGAGGACAAGGTAAAAACACGTTCAAACTATTCAGGGGGTATTCAGGGTGGTATTACCAATGGACAAGACATCTATTTTAATACGGCTTTTAAGCCTGTCGCTACCATTATGCAGGATCAGGAAAGCATTAATGAATCAGGGGAACCAGTAGTGGTGTCAGGAAAAGGCCGGCATGATCCCTGCGTAGTGCCGCGCGCTGTGCCCATTGTAGAAGCCATGGCAGCGATTGTGACATTTGATTTTTATTTAAGAAACCTTTCCTCTAAATTTCAAGCGGATTAGTACTTTTAATCCGCATCCTTATTACTTAAGCATGAAAAGCCGGTTTGTGAACGGCCAAAAAAGATAAATACCTGGAAAATGAAAAAACTACCTATTCATATAAAAATTCTCATAGGCCTTGTTGCAGGAATTATCTGGGCCATCCTATCGGCCCATTTGGGATTAAGCACGTTCAATGTCCAGTGGATCAAGCCCTTTGGGACTATTTTCATCAATTTGCTAAAACTTATTGCTGTGCCACTGGTTTTGTTTTCCATCATTGCCGGTGTCGCCAGTCTTTCCGACATCAGCCGATTAGGCAGGATGGGTGCCAAGACGCTCACGGCCTACCTGATCACTACTTTTATTGCAGTGGCTGTAGGATTGTTAGTAGTCAACATTTATTCACCCGGAGAAAGGGTAGCGGAGGAAACAAGAATCGACAACCGGATATCTTATGAGCTCTGGGCCGAAAGGGAAAATGTTGAATTAAAGGACGGTAAATGTTTCGTATGTGATGAAGAAATGGCTCAACGGGTAGCAGAAGTAAGGCACCGTGTGAGCCAGGAAGAAATTGATCCGGCAGTCCTTGAAAAACTCAAAACAGCAAGTCAACGAAAGGATGAGGGCCCTATGCAGTTTTTGGTTGACATGGTACCCAGCAATATTTTTGTCTCCCTGAATGATAACGGCCTGATGCTTCAGGTCATTTTCTTTGCCATATTTTTTGGGGTTACCCTGCTCATGGTACCCCCAAAAAAGTCCGAGCCCGTCATTGCCTTTATCACCAGTATCAATGAGGTCTTTTTAAAAATGGTGGAGGTGGTCATGCGCGGGGCCCCCTTCTTTGTATTTGCCCTTCTCGCGGGTATCATTAGTGATATGGCAGGTGATGACCCCTCCAAAGTAATCGAGATATTCAAAGGTCTGGCTCACTACTCCTTAATACTGGTGATTGGACTGGCTTTTATGGTTTTTGCCTTCTATCCTGTAGTACTTACGATGGTTTCAAAAAAAATTGGCTATAAGGGTTTCTTTAAAAAATTTGGTGCGGCCCAGTTACTCGCCTTTACCACCAGCTCCAGTGCGGCCACGCTTCCCGTAACTATGGAATGTGTGACCAAAAACCTGAAAATATCCAAGAAAACGGCCAACTTCGTACTTCCTATAGGCGCTACCGTTAATATGGACGGCACCAGCCTCTACCAGGCCGTTGCTGTGGTTTTTCTGGCCCAGTTTCACATGGTGGATCTCACCATAGGACAGCAACTGACTATTGTGCTCACCGCAACACTGGCATCCATTGGTTCAGCTGCTGTACCAAGTGCCGGGCTGGTGATGATGATCCTGGTATTGCAGTCCGTAGGGCTCAATCCAGCATGGATAGGACTGATCATGCCGGTAGACAGACCATTGGATATGTGCAGGACGGTGGTGAACGTTACCGGCGATGCCACCGTAGCTACGATTGTAGGTTATTCCGAGGGTGATGTGGAACAATAAAAAAAGCGGGCAAGCATATTATGAACTTTATCGTATATTTGTCCAGATAATCATGTGATGATGGAACCTCAAAAAACAGTAAACCTTTATATTGAAGCCAATCCCAACCCAAACTCATTGAAGTTTGTGGCCAACTTTATGTTGTTTTCCGATGGCAATAGCTTCGATTTTCCCGATGTTGAATCGGCTTCTGATTCTCCGCTGGCCCTACAACTCTTCGCCCTTGACGAAGTAGAAAGGGTCTTCTTTATGAGTAACTTTATCACCGTCACAAAAAAAGAAGGTATAGAATGGATAGAGTTGCGCGAAAAAGTAAAAGGCGTAATAAAGGAATATCTGGAGAGTGGCGCCTCCCTGATGGAACAAACTAACCTTTCTGCACCTCCACCTCCCGAAGATCCGCAATTGGTGGCCAAAATCAAGGAGATACTTGAGGAGTATGTAAAGCCGGCCGTTGAACAGGATGGAGGAGCTATCGTATTTGAATCCTTCAACGAAGGGGTTGTAAAAGTAGCCTTGCAAGGATCCTGTAGCGGTTGCCCTTCTTCAACCATTACCCTGAAAGCCGGCATAGAAAACATCCTTACGACCATGGTACCGGAGGTGAAAAGCGTAGTGGCCGATGGTGTGTGATATTCACAATACCAACGCCATGGCCTTTCTTGAAAACTCAGCCTTCCAAAATCCTTTAAGCACTTTAATCCCTGCCGAATCTATTAATACCGGCTGTGTGAGTAGAAAATTGCGATTTTCAAGGACCTGTAGATTTTGTGGTAAGTTAGCGCCTTGTTCTTCACTATAAATATACGCCTCCATAATCTCATTCACTTCCTCTTCGCCGGTCTGTCCAGGAAGTAGCCATTGCAGGGAGGCATCATATTTTTCCCCAAGCTGTTCCAGAGCCTTATTATCATCCGCTTTAACACCCAGGCTGTCTAACTCTCTGAGCAAGGCTCCACTGCGTCGTTGAGCCTCCAACATAAAGTCCTGTTCTGAAATTTTTCTGATCTTTCGCTGCTGGATCTCTTTCTTGAAGGCCTCAATTTCTTCTTTGGGTAGTTTTTTATTGCAGGAAACCAGTGCCAAAAGGATTAAAAATGCGGAAATACCAAATTTCATAAATATGCGTTAGAGTACAAAGATACAAATGACCGCGCTATTTATTAATTTTGTAGCACTAAATGAATTGATATGGTTGAAAAGCTTGAAAGACTTAAGGAAAGATTTGAAGAAGTAGGGCAACTGATGGTGCAACCCGAAGCCATGGCAGATATGAAAAAATACTCTGACCTAAGCAAGGAATATAAGGATTTGGAAAAGGTAGTGACAAAGTATGAAGAATACAGCAATGTGCTTTCAAACTTAAAAAGCGCTAAGGAGGTTTTGGAAAAAGAGAAAGATCCTGAATTTCGTGAAATGGCCAAAATGGAAATAGACGAACTCACACCGCAGAAAGAAAAACTGGCCAATGAGCTTAAAAAAATGCTTATACCCAGAGATCCACGCGATAGTAAAAATGCCATTTTGGAAATACGTGCCGGGGCAGGGGGCGATGAAGCTGCCATCTTTGCCGGTGATTTATTCCGGATGTATCAGCGCTTTGCCGAAAAAACCGGCTGGAAAATTTCCCTGACTGATTTCGTGGATGGTACGGCAGGCGGTTTTAGTAAAATCGTAGTTAATATTACGGGGACTGATGTATATGGTGAATTGAAGTTTGAATCGGGTGTACACCGGGTACAGCGGGTACCCCAAACGGAATCACAGGGCAGGGTGCATACCTCCGCGGCCTCGGTAGTCGTATTGCCTGAAATGGACGATGTCGAGATTGACCTGGATCTGAATGATGTGCGGCGCGATGAATTTTGTTCCTCTGGTCCCGGTGGTCAGTCTGTCAACACCACTTATTCGGCCATCAGGCTCACACACATCCCGTCCGGACTGGTCGTACAGTGCCAGGATCAAAAATCTAAATTAAAAAACTATGATAAGGCCCTTACGGAATTAAAGTCCAGGCTATATGCTATTGAAGTAAAAAAACATCAGGAGACGGTAGGCGCCGAACGTAAATCCATGATTGGTAGCGGTGATCGCTCAGATAAAATACGCACCTACAACTATCCGCAAAGTCGTGTTACAGACCACCGCATAGGTTTTACACAATATAATTTGCCAGCGGTGATGGATGGTGAACTCGGCCAGTTTATCGAAAAATTAAAAATGGCTGAAAATGCTGATAAAATGGAAGAAGGCAAAATGGCCTGATACTCCTCTAATCACCTCAAAAAAAGTGTTAAAAATATTTAAATTGATCTTTGTTGTCATTGTCGCACTGCTGGCAATGATGTCCTGTGCAAATAATGAGGATCCATTTCTTTTTGACCATGGCTATCTTTCTTTTTCACGTGACACCGTCCTTTTTGACACCTTGTTCACTTCCCGGGGAAGTATCACACACCGTTTTAAAGTTTACAACCCCGGCAACAACACCATTCACATTGATGAGGTGAAAGTAGGCAAAGAAAATAATTCGCCCTATACCCTTACGATAAATGGTGAGCGCGGAAAAAAGTTTCAGGAGCTGGAATTATTGGGTCATGACAGCCTGCTGGTACTGGTGGATGTTACCATTGATCCCCTCGACTCCAACCTGCCCTTTATAGTCAGGGATTCAGCAGTCTTTACGGTCAATGGTATGCAACAGGATGTTAAACTCCTGGCCTGGGGGCAGGATGCCCACTTCCTGGGTGATATTATTTTGTCCTGCGATACCCGATGGACAGCGGATAGGCCATACGTATTGTACAGCTCCATTCTGATCGATTCACTATGTACCCTTCATATTGATCCCGGTACACGGATATATTCAAACAACAGTGCTGCCCTGTTTGTAAAGGGTACAATACTGGCCAATGGTCTGCCCGACCAACGCATCTTGTTTACCAATGACCGCCTGGACGATAATTATAAGCATGCCCCCGGACAATGGGAGGGTATTTTTGTTCTGGAGGGCAGTAAAAACAACGTATTGAGTTATACCGACATTCGAAATGCCGTGCGTGGAATTCGCCTTGGAGCTCCGGATAAAGACACCATTCCCGAAGTAAACCTGTACGCCGTCCGCAT
>Ga0224506_10001970_pt1 | contig 14359 bp, 9 predicted proteins | sample SF_Jan12_sed_USG_2_FD_169108 | JGI IMG/M metagenome (GOLD analysis project Ga0224506, IMG submission 169108) | Sediment microbial communities from San Francisco Bay, California, United States - SF_Jan12_sed_USGS_8_1 | ecosystem: Environmental > Aquatic > Marine > Sediment | place: USA... | reverse complement strand
CCTAGCCAGGTGCGGTTGGAAGCATCGGTTGCCATGGCAAAGATCGTTCCTTCCACCGTATTTTCTTGCCCTGTAAACCACTTTTTACCGTTAAATACGGCAAACTGATTGCCACTGGGATTCATGCCTAAACCTACCCAGACATACCCCGATTGGTCACAATTGATGGAGTATACATTTCCCAGCGATTGGCCTTCGTCATTTACCGGGCTTATGTTGGTCCAGGTGCCATTATTGTACATGATCAGACTCGGTCGGGTATTGTCCATGCTGGAGGACAGGCTATAATCGATGGAGGCGATCAGGCTATTGTCGGTATTCACGGCTAAAGCACCCCAGTAGTAGGGCTGAAAACCTATTTCTTTTTCGGTGATGAGTGACCAGTTGTTGCCATTGATTTTAACCATGGATACTTCATTGACATATTTAGCGAAAGTGACCCATTTTGTGTTATTATGATCAACGGTGATATCAATGACCATGTTTTCAGGTGCTTTTGAATTGGCAGGTGTAAAGAGTTCAAAATCCCGGCCATTATATTTCATCAATCCACCTTGTTGGAATACGCTGGCCGAAAGCCAAACGACATCATCGTAATCCACGGCCACATTGTGCACAAAATTTTCAGGCATAATGGTGTTGCTGTTGTCGAAGCGGGTAAAGGTAACACCGTCATATTTGACAAGTCCGTCAGTACCTATCCATACATTATCGTGGCTATCGATGGCGATATCCCAAATTCTATCAGCAGCATTTTCAAAGTTAGCCTGATTGTATATGCTAAACATGCCCTGCTCATATCGTATCAGGCCATGGGCAAAAGTGCCGATCCATGCCACGCCCTGACTGTCAAAGGCCATGGCTGTGACAAAGTATCCGGGCAGGATATGATCTTCTGCCTCCAATGTCAAGTTTGGCCATTCCGTTTCAACGGAGGAATTTTCACAGGCCATAAATATGATTGTAGCAAAAAGGATGATCAAGTTTGATGTTTTCATGTTAATGAAAAGACACTCAAATTGACAGGAAGGTTGGAAGGTCGAAGACAGACAGAAGGTGGAAATTTTTTATTATGGCACACCCCGATTCGTCAGTGGTGCGATGAGCCGGGCAGAGCAGATCGTTTTACGATTCAGCCAGGAGGTGGGAAATAGCCGGTTTTTTGTGAGCTCCAAAATACCTTACCTAATACATTGCCTCATTTCCCCTGAAGTGTCACTACAAACTCAGCCCCTTCACCGGGGCGGCTGTTTACCTGAATGGTACCACCCAGTTGTTTTGTCAGCGTATGGACAATAGACAAGCCCAGACCGTGGGATGATTCACCGGCTGTGGGCCTGGCGGATAATGTGCTGAATTTCTTAAACATGTTTTTTCGGTCATTTTCTGATATGCCGGGCCCCTGATCCGTTACTTTAAATAGAATAAGCCCGTTTTCCTTATGGGCGGAAAGTTGTATTTCTTTGTTATTAGCTGAAAATTTGCGTGCATTGGACAGGAGATTGTCCAGTATACGGGTAAGCAAATTAGGGTCTGTGGTGAAGGTGAAATTTTCAGGACCAAAACGACTTATTATTTTTTGTTCTTTTTTCTTCAATTCCTGCTCCTGACCCTTGCATATCTCTTTTAGAAAGTTACTGACTTCAATTTGGCTGAGCTTGGTTTCCACTTTGTCCTGCTCAAGGGAATACAGGTCGAGTAGGTCATTGGTCAGCGAATTACCGTGGTCTAATACGTTATGGATTAGATTCATTGATTCTGCCTGGTCTTTATTTAATTTTCCAGACAGGTTTATAATCTCAATTAATCCTTTGACTTTGTTTAGCGGAGAGCGAAGGTCATGGGCTACAATTTTCACGAGTTCATCTTTTTGCCGATTGATTTCCATCAACATGTTTTTCTGTTCTGTTATTTTCAAGGTTCGCTCATCGACCATCTCTTTAAGTTTGATTTGTTGCTTTTTATACATCGATACTTTGAAGGCATAAAAAGTAAATAAAACACCAATCACAGCTAATCCCATGAACGTATAGGCCCACCAGGTTTTCCACCAGGGTGGTAAAACAGTGATATTTATTGCCGCACCCTCTTCGTTCCAATAGCCGTCATCATTCGAAGCAATCACACGAAAAACATATTGGCCATCCGGAACATTGGTGAAAACAGCCTTTCGATCCTGATGTCCTGTTTCAATCCATTCATTGTTAAATCCTTCAAGGATGTATCTGTACCTGCTTTTTTCGGGTAGCTGATAGTTTAGTGCAGTAAACTCAAAAGCAAAGATGTAATCAGAATAACGAAGAGTGATATTTCTCGTAGATTCAATGGATTTTGTTAAGATGCTGGTGTCACTGATTTCTACTGATTTATTAAACAATAAAAAATCTGATATGATCACAGCGGGAGGGGTGGTATTATCTGAAATTTTGTCCGGGTGAAATTTCACAAAACCGTTTGTTGTGCCAAAGAAAAGGCTTCCATCCCTTCCTTTTCCTGCTGCCTTGTTGAATTGATTATCTGGAAGGCCGTCTGATTTATCATAAATAGTGGTCTGTCCGGTTCTTTTATCAAACCGATGCAATCCTTTATTGGTTCCTAGCCATAAGTACCCGGAATCATCGGCTACTATACTGTTTATATTATTTTTTGATAAAAACTCATTCGTCTGAAATGATTCAAATTTTCCGGTTTCCGGATTGTATTTATTTAGTCCGTTGTAGGTGCCAATCCAGATGATCCCCTCTTCGTCCTGAAAAAGGCAGTTGATGATATAACTACTTATGGAGTAGTGGTCATGAATATCGGGATAAAAGTGTTCAAAATGTCCTGTTGTTAAATTAAACTGACTTAATCCGGCATCTGTTCCCAACCATAAATCCCCATTATTATCCTCAATTATGCAGCGGATCATATTGTCACATACCGTTCGATCCAGTTTGTTTTCTTCATATACCCAGGAAGTTACTTCCTTTGTCCTTTTGTTAAATAAATTCAGGCCACCTCCATAAGTTCCTAACCAGAGTGAATCGCCCCTTCCTTGAAGTATTGAATGAAAGATATTACTGGTAAAAGGAAGGGAAGGCGATGAGTTTTTTGAAAAAACTTCATGAAATTTACTTTGGGGGGAATATTTTACGAGCCCGTTGTCCGTTGCAAACCAGAGGTTTTGTTCATCGTCTTCTATGATAGATTCAATGGTATTTCGTTTGCTGTGATGCCTCCGGGAAGAAGTGTTTTGTTCCCGTTGCCATGTGTTGAATAAGTTGCTTTCCGGAATTAACTCGTTGAGCAAACCATCTTCTGTTCCTGCCCATAAAGTACCTTTACTGTCTTCAAATAAACTAAAAACATGGGCATTGCTCAGCGTTCCCGGGATATTGATTTTATGCGTATAATTGTTAAATAGTTCCAGGCCATCGAAATGCAGGTTGAGTCCATTTCGCTGGGTTCCAACCCACAGATTATTATCGCGATCATTAAACACGCTGTAAATGATATTTCCGCTAATGGCGGAGGGATCACTTTCACTTTCGAGAAAAGATATAAACAAACCCTTATCCTTGTTCAGGTAATTGAGCCCGGAACCGGTTCCTGCCCAGACATTTCCACTTTTATCTATATCAATATCAAAAACAATGTTATCACTAATGGAGTTTGGATTTCCTGGCTCTTTTACCCATTGTTTGATGGAACGATTAGTAGGGTTATACATGATGAGTCCATCCCGGATCGTACCAATCCATATGTTGCCATCATCATCAATTTTCAGTGCGGAAACCAACTTGCTTGTAAAACTGTACCCAACACCTACCATTTTGTCCAACGAGGTTGTCTGTCCGGTTTCAGGATCATATACAACCACACCTGCGCCGTAGGTTCCAAGCCAGAGTTTTCCTTGTTGGTCAAAAGCCAGTCTGTAAATCAAATAATCATTTAGCAGGTTGTCTTTTTCAGATCTTTTAAAGGAGGAATGTGACATCGTTTTTCTTTCAATTCGTCCAAGCCCCCGGTTCGTTCCAATCCATATATTGCCTTCAGGATCCTCTGCCAGACTATAAATGTCATTTCCCAGGGGAGATGTGGGATCATTCTCATTAAATGACCATGACCGGAAGGTTTCCGTCTCAGGATCATATAAATTAAGCCCGCCACGGTATGTGCCTACCCAAATTTTTCCCTGTTGATCTTCTATCAGGCTATAAATTTCATGATTACTCAAACTCGTACTGTCTTTCGGATTGTGCTCGAAAGTTTTGAAGCGAGAACCATCAAAACGAAATAAACCTCCTCCTGTGGCTAGCCAGATAAATCCTTTTTGATCCTGTATGATGTTCCTGACCAACATGTCAGCTAATCCTTCCTCTGTTCCATAGTGCCTGAACTTAAGTTGATCCGGGGCCTGGGCGTAAAGTATACCCGAGAAGAAAATATAAAGCGCTATACCACAAAATGATTGGAGTGATTTCAAAAGGTCAATGATTTAAGGATTTAATGATACAATGATACAATGATACAATGATTTTTTGAAAATGTGAATCAATGATTTATAGATTACAAACCAGACATGCAAATTGCTAATTTAAAATTTATTCAAAGCACCAGCAATTTAACATCAATGAATGTTTATTTGATATTAATGTCCTTTGATGACTTCGTTTTCTGCAATATAATACACTGATAGCCAGGTAAGTTAGTGAATTTAATTTTCACCCATTTCTTTCAATGAGTTGAACTTAATACGAATTATTTGTCACGATCCCTCATCAATAATCCGGGTAATCACAATTAGTAAAAGAATAAAAGACCAACTATTCTTTTATTATTATTTTTTAACTTATATTTGTCGCTGGAATGGCGGAAGGATAAGCTAAACCACAATATGAATTTTTAGGTAGAGATATATTTCAAACAAACTGAAAAAAATGATGGAGAATGCAAATAATACAAGCGCTACGGATTCTTTAACCGTAGGTGGAATGGTGGCCGAAGATTACCGAAAAGCTGAAGTATTCAGAAAATATGGTATAGACTACTGTTGTGGAGGAAACAAAAGTCTGGATGAGGTCTGTAATAAAAAGGGACTGCCTGTGGAAGATGTGCAAAAGGAGCTGGCAGCGGTGGAAAACAATCCGGGTAACCCATCGGGTGATTATAACCGTTGGGATTTGGATTTTTTATCCGATTATATAGTTAATACACATCATAAGTATGTAGCAGAGTCTTTACCCATGCTGCATGAACTTAGTGCAAAGGTAGCAAGGGTTCATGGCGAAAATCATCCGGAGCTGGTTGAAATGGCCAAATACGTTGAGGCACTCGGTCAGGAGCTGAGTATGCATATGCACAAGGAAGAGGCCATATTGTTTCCTTACATACGTGAGATCGCAGAGGCCAAGCGCAGTGGAACAACGCCACAGGCTTCTCCTTTTGGTACAGTGGCCAATCCCATCCAAATGATGGAGCGAGAACACGATGACGCCGGTGACGCGACAAAGGAGCTTGAAAAATTGAGTAACGGTTTTACTCCTCCTGTGGATGCTTGCAGGTCATATACTGTTTATTTTGCCAAATTAAATGAGTTTGTACTGGATCTGCATCAGCATATCCACCTGGAAAATAATATCCTGTTTCCAAAAGCACTTCGTTTGGAACAAGAGCTACTATCCTGAATTAAGGATCAGAAGTAAATGTTGTCCAACAAATGTAAATATGCCTTTCGGGCGGTTCTGTATCTGGCTGTAGAGGGCCATGAGAAGGATCGCCTCAATTCCATTTCTATTGCGGAAAGTTTGAATATACCCGTACCATATATGGGTAAAATACTTCAGGAATTGGCAAAAAAACGAATTATCACCTCGTCGAAAGGGCCAAATGGTGGATTTTACCTCAGGGAAGAAAATTATTCCCTGCCACTGATGAAAATAGTGGAAGCTATTGACGGGTTGGACGTTTTTAATCAATGTGGACTGGGCCTGACTTCTTGCTCTTCAGAGCACCCTTGCCCCATTCATGATGATTTTAAAGTGGGGCGCGATCACCTTAGTTCGTTATTTCAAACAAAAACCATTGCCCATATTACCGAAGAAATTAAAATCAAGGATTACTTTTTGGTGGGGTAAGGGGAGTACCCATAGCAGTGAACAGAGTGGGGAAAGCCTTCCATGCTCCCCTCACTCCGGGTTTACCCGGGTTCAATCTGCTTTTTTCGGCTCCAACGCGAGTCACGTTACGATCGCCTTCTGTCCGTCGGCAAACGTCCGCTGTCGATCCGGCTTTTGATCTTTGATCACCATGTACGGGTTTTTAGCAACTCCTGGATTTGTTCTTTGGGTACAGGTAAATTGTTTTGGTTGTCTTTAAGCCATTTAGAAAAGTCCTTTTCTATTTCGTCAGTCCATCGGGTATCTATTTGGCCAGGTGTATATTTTCCTTCTTTAAGGCGCTGAATACCAAACTTATCCCGGAGCATGACAATCTCTGCTGTTACTACTACTTTTTCAGCCAGGTAAGCAGGGATAAAGATCACTCCTTCTCGTTTAGCCAGGATAATATCACCGGGCATTACTGTGGCGTGACCAATGTTGATGGGAACATTGATGCCGGTAAGCATTACCTCCTGTAGGTAAGAGGGGTTCCAGGAACGCACAAAAGCATTGAATCCCTCAATTTCTTCCAGCCCTTCCAGGTCCCTAATGGAGCCGTTAAAGACAACGCCATTACCTGATTTCGCATATATAGAGTTTCCCAGATTGTCTCCAATGAGGGTGCCCTGATCCTCCTTGTCAAAAGCATCGGCCACATATACATCACCTTTTACTAGCACGTCAATAGGCCAGGAGTTTGAACTGCCCACCCTTCCTTCTTCACCACCTATTACCTTGATTCTTTCCGATACATCGGGGCGGTTTGGCATATACTGCGCTGTGACTACCCGCCCTACGATAGGTACGTCCTGGTGGATCATCATCCAGTTTCCCTCAAATTGGTTGTGGTATCCCGCACCCCGTAAAACGCTCCAGGCCTCTTCAATAGAAACCTTTTTCAGCCGCTCAATGATATTATCCGGTACTTTTGGCCGGCCATCGTCAAAACGTTCACCTTCCCACTGGGAAGAGAAACCTTTGATTTGTTCAGGGGTCAAGGTCTGACTTTTTACAGCTGTTAGTACAAAAATGACGAGTAAAAGGGATAGTAAAATATTGGTTTTCATATTTTGGTTATTTAATATAAAGGATAATCTTTTTATGATAGGTTCGCGTTGTCTTTTTCATTAAGCCAACTAAGTTAAGTAATTGAATATTGGTTCTCAATCATTCTTCTTTTTCTTTTCACTTTCCCCGCTATCAGCAATTGGTTTGTCTCGCCAATAGGTAGCCAGTGATGAGCCGGAGATATTCATCCAGGGTCCAAAAACAGCAGGTGCTAATCCGATGGTGGCCACTTTGCCCATTTCCAGTGCGATGCCAGAGGCCAGTCCGCCGTTTTGCATACCGACTTCAAGTGCAATAGTGCGACAAGACTGCTCGTCCATCCGGAATAACCTGCCCGACCAGTAGCCCAGGAAATAGCCGGCGGCATTGTGAATAATGGCGGCAAGAACCAGCAGCAGTCCAATATTTAACAAACTGTCACGACCGGCCGCGGTGATGATGGTAATAATAAAAGCTATCCCACCCATCGAAACAATTGGCATGGCCTTGTCCAGCCATTTGGCCTTGCCGTGGAAAATCCGGTTGAAGATCAGGCCGGCGATAATTGGCAGAATCACCATTTTAACGATACTCAGCATCATGGCCCAGAAATTTATGGGCACGAATTCTCCGGCAAGTATTTTCATCAGGAAAGGGGTCATGATCGGGGAGACCAGCGTAGATATGGCGGTCAGTGTAACGGAAAGGGCCAGGTTGGCTTTGGCCAGGTAGGCCATCACATTGGAGGCCAGGCCGCCGGGAGATGATCCGATCAGCACAATACCCGCTGCTATTTCGCCTGAAAAACCCAGGGAAGTGGCCAGTGTGAATCCTAATATAGGCATAATTGTATATTGACACAACATGCCTACCAACACACTCTTTGGCATTTTTACTACGCCGGCAAAATCGTTGAAACTCATGGAGGTACCCATGCCAAACATGATGAGTTGCAGCAAGGGGACAATCAGTGTTTTTAATGAAAAGTCACCAACGGTGTGGAAATAGGAGGGGTAGTACATCGATATCGTAACAGCTGCAAATATCAGTATGGTATAGGCAAAGCCCCGTGTACTGGCATGCATCCGAAAGCTAACAGATAGCAATACGAAAAAAGCAGACAGGTAGGGGCCGGCCTGTTGTCCCTTTCCCATGATCAACAATACCAGTGTAATAATTAAACAAATGGCTGCAAGCAGTGGAAAGATCTTTTTTATGTTGTTCACTTAAATAGTATTTTAGGTTTTTAATGGGTTTAGGGGTGTCCTGCATAAGGATTTAAAGGTATTGCAATCGTTTCTGGTTCATCGTCAATAAGAAAGTCCGTTCAGGTCATACACTACCTTCCCTGCCCGGATAGTCACTTCGCATTCAAATTTCTGAGTGCCTTCTAATTTCTCACCAACAACATCCACAAAACCGAATTTTCCCTTTTTAATAGTAAAGATGGTAACATCAGCTTCAACTCCTTTGCTGAGGTGTCCGAAATCCTCACGATTTATCTCTTGTGCCGGATTCCAGGTTGAATATTTTATAATATCAGCAACAGGTAATCCCATATTCAGAAATTTGGACATCACATTCATCATATCCTTCATGCCGGCATTCATGGATCCGGTATGCAGGTCTGTGCTGATTGAATTGGGGAAAAATCCCTGTTTTATTGCAGGTTGTGCCTGGCTAAACCAAAAGCTTCCACCGCCGTGGCCAACATCGAAAATTATTCCCCTTTCCTGCGCTTTTTTCACATAAGGAAGTACTTTTCCATCCTCATCGACAATAGAAGTCCGTCCGTTGACATCGGCATATGCATGGGTAAAGATATCTCCCGGGCGCAGTTCTTCCATGAGCAGACGCTCTAACGACAATTGAGGAGTATGTCCCCCAAAATCAATCATTAAGGGCAAACGGGCCTGTTCGCCAGCTTTTACAGCTTGTTCAATGGGGTGCCACTCCGATCCGGAATAATGAGCCACCTTAATACCTACAATATCACTTCGGTATTGAGCGGCCTTCATGGCCGTTAATTTACCGTTCATGTCTGTCAGATCCTGCTCATACGGGCCACCGGACATGCCGTGTCCTACAATGTTCAGGAAGGCTAGTACCCTTGTCTTGGAGACATCAATGGTCTGGGCCTTAAAGGTCTCAAAATTACGCCAGCCTGCACCCCCAACATCCACCACCGTAGTAACACCCACCCGAAAGGTGAAGCCATCAGGAGGAAGCGAAGAAAAACTATTGCTCAGGTAGGCATTGGGTTTGGTGCCCCAGAATACATGCGTATGGATGTCCACCAGTCCGGGCGAGACATAAAGCCCTTTGGCATCAATGACTTTTCTGGCTTGGCTCGCCGGTATATTGGGGCCTACTTCAATGATTTTCCCATCGGCAATGGCTACATCACGTACATCGTCAATGTTGTTTTTCGGATCGATCACATGCCCGTTTTTTATTAGAATATCATACTCCTGACCGTATGCCAGAAAACCGAAAAACAATAATGTCAGGGTAAATAGTCCACTTAAATGATGTGTTGGCTGTTTCATGATTTTTAATGTTTTAAACCAAAAGTACGTTTGAGCTCACATTATATAAATAAAAACCCACAATACAAATAGTCGCAGACAGATGAATTGTTTAAGGGATAAAACTATGGCTGAAAATATTCATTTGGATCGGAATTTTTTAAATTCTTCCGGGGTATTGATGTTTTGTAAATAACGGCTGTCCGGGCATGCCAACAGGTGTGTGTCGTTGTTAAGCAGAAAATTGCGTGGACTTTTATGATGGAGGGCATATTCTTCCAGCAAGGGGAGGACATGAGGTTCCCAGATGCCCAGGAGGGGATCCGGGAAGTGCCCGTCAGAGTCATAGAACCCGGTAAATATTTTGTCGGGATGGCGCATGGTGATAAGGTTTTTAATAAGCTGTTCATCCACATTGGGCATATCACAAGGCACAGTCAGCCAGGCCTGATCAGGAAAGTTTTTCAGTGCGCTTAATATGCCATTGAGCGGGGAGGCCATCGTATACTCATCCTGTATCTGAGGCAAAGGGAAGCTGGTGTCGCTTACCTTTACGGACAGGAAGGCCTTTTGGCAGTGGACGTTTAGCAGGTCATAGAGATATTCCCGCTGGGGTTTGTCGTGATACACAAGCTGTGCCTTGTCTTTGCCCATGCGTTGACTTCGCCCCCCCATCAGTACCAGACCATAGAGTTCAGGTGTTTGCATGGACAAAGATAGATCTTAGAGATTGGTTTTTAGACATGAATTGCCCGATTTATAACCATTCATTACGCACTTTTCCTGTTCTTTTCTTTCCGGAACCATAGGCTTTATTCCCTGCTATAACTACTTTTGCCCGGAGTCCAAACCAATTATACGAAATAATGATAGAAGTTAAGGAAGCTTTAGCAGCCGTTTTGGCCAGTGCCCGCAATTTTGGCGTGGAAGAGGTACACATTAATCAGGCTATCGGCCGGGTATTGGATGAAAATATTTATGCCGATCGTGATTTTCCGCCCTTCAACAGGGTTACAATGGACGGTATAGCCATATCCTCAGCTGACTATGAAAAGGGCGTCAGAAAATATGGCATTACAGGCATTCACACTGCCGGAGCGCCTGAGGTTGACCATGCCGGGGAAGCAAAATGCCTTGAGGTCATGACGGGAGCTATGGTTCCGAAAGGAGCGGATATTGTTGTGCGATATGAAGATATCACCATTGCGGATGGCGTGGCTACGGTAAATGTTGAAGGGTTTGTAGCCTGGGAAAATATTCATATTCAGGGATCGGATCGCAAACAGGGGGAAGAATTGCTTCGTAAAGGTTGTCTTTTACGCCCTTCTGAAATAGCCATTCTGAGTACAGTAGGCAAAGGAAAAATCAAAGTAAAGAAGTGGCCTGAAGTGGCTATCGTGAGTACGGGCGATGAGCTGGTAGGGGTTGATGAATCGCCACTACCACACCAGATCAGGGCTTCCAATAGTTTTGCTTTGAAATCTGCCCTGGCCAATAAAGGAATAAATGCACATACCCATCACCTTAATGATGATGAGCGGGGATTGTATAAGTCACTGAATGAAATTACTAAAAAGTATGATGTGGTGATATTAAGCGGTGGTGTATCCCGCGGGAAAAAGGATTATGTGCCTGGAATTTTGGATGAGCTGGGTGTGGAAAAGCTTTTCCACAGGGTGGCGCAGCGTCCTGGAAAACCTTTTTGGTTTGGAAAAAGTGAACATTGTGTGGTATTTGCCCTACCGGGTAACCCTGTATCCACCTTTATGTGTTTTCAACGATATTTTATCAGCTGGCTGAATACCTCCATGGGGATTGGCGAGAAAAAGACTTTTGCCCGGTTAGCATCCGATTTTGAGTTTAAACCCGACCTGACCTATTTTCTTCAGGTTAGATTGGAAGTGTCACCTGAAGGTATTATGATGGGGCATCCCGAGGCCGGACAAGGCTCCGGTGATCTGGCCAACCTCATGGATGCGGATGCCTTTTTGGAACTGCCACGGGGCCGCAATCTTTTTAAGAAAGGAGAGGTGTTCCCGGTACTCCGTTATTAATTAGAGGGGAATTGTGGAACTGGAAAATTGAAATATTCAGGCGAATTGAAAGGCCTGTTTAGGATTTGAAAATAAAGGTTTACCGAGCCTGCTATTTCTACTTCCTTCTTTCCATCCCTGCCAGTGTATCTTCTTTACGCTTCCTTCTTGGCTCCTGATAAAAAACAATTCAAAATTTTGTATTACTTTGGGGCATTGAAAACATAAAAAAACATGCTTCAAAAAGAAGAAATCAATAGCTACAACAAAAGACATGAGACCGTTCATCAGCGTTCATTGGATTTCCTCTCAGAAAAGCTGGCTCATCAGGGTGTTGATATTGAAGGGATTATTAATAAAACCAGGTATTTTCAGGTGGCTGTCCCAAGTTGGGCGTTGGGCACAGGTGGAACGCGTTTTGGACGGTTTTCCGGGGGTGGTGAGCCTGGGTCGCTGGAAGAAAAGATTGCTGATGTGGGTTTGTTGCATGCACTGACGGCCTCTTGCAATGCGATTTCACTACACATTCCCTGGGACATACCCCAGGATGCCGGGGCTGTTAAAGCATTGGCCGCAAAGCACGGACTGTTATTTGACGCCGTAAATTCCAACACTTTTCAGGATCAGTCCGGCCAGGGCCAATCATATAAATATGGTTCCTTGTCACACACTTCAGCTATTGTACGTCAACTCGCCATAGACCACAACAAAGAGGTCATAGACCACGGTATGGCTTTAGGATCAAAAGCCCTGACGGTGTGGTTGTCAGACGGATCTTGTTTTCCCGGTCAGCAGAATTTCCGCAAGGCCCTGAGCAGAACCCTGGAATCACTTCAACAGATTTATAAACACCTGCCGTCCGACTGGAAAATATTTATCGAATACAAGCCCTATGAACCCAATTTTTACTCCACGGTGATCCAGGATTGGGGCACATCTTCTTTTCTGGCAAACCAATTGGGTGAAAAGGCATTTACCCTGGTGGATCTGGGACACCACCTGCCCAATACAAATATTGAACAGATTGTGGCTACCCTGATGATGCAGCAAAAACTTGGTGGGTTTCACTTCAATGACTCAAAGTTCGGCGATGATGATCTCACCACAGGAAGTATTAAGCCCTATCAACTGTTTCTCATTTTCAACGAACTGGTAGAGGGGATGACTTCCGGTGATCCCGAGCCGGCCTGGATGATTGATGCCAGCCATAATGTAAAAGATCCCCTGGAAGACCTGATGCAGTCGCTGGAGGCCATCCGGATTGCTTATGTCCAGGCATTGCTGGTGGATAGGGTGGCTTTGCATGAAGCACAGGAAGCGAATGATGCAGTGAGTGCTCAGAATATATTACAGGACGCCTTCCGTACGGATGTTAGGGCCATTGTGGCCGAGGCCCGCAGGGTGGACGGGGGTGCCCTGGATCCCATAGGGGTCTTCCGGGCGATGGATATCAGGAAGCAACTGATTGGACAGCGCGGTGAAAAGGCCATTGCTACAGGATTGTAACATGATAGCCCCTGTCACGGCCATATTTGATATTGGAAAAACCAACAAAAAATTTTTACTTTTTGACCAGGATCAAAGGGTGGTCCATGAGGAGAGTATTACTTTTATTGAAAAAAAAGATGATGACGGGTATGCTTGTGACGATCTGGAGGGAATAACAGAGTGGGTCTTGGAAAAGATCCGTGAAGCGCTCCAAATGGAGAATTACCAGCTAAGGGCGATGAATTTTTCTACTTATGGGGCCACCTTAGTGCATCTTGGTATGAATGGAAAGCCTGTTACCCCCTTGTACAACTACCTCAAGCCTTTCCCCCCGGTCCTGATGGATAGATATTTCGAAAATTATGGTGGAGAGGAAGAAAATAATCGGTGTACTGCTTCTCCCGGTTTGGGAATGCTTAACTCGGGTTTGCAATTGTATTGGCTCAAATATGCGAAACCTGGGCTTTTTGAACAAATTACCTGTTCACTGCACTTTCCCCAATACCTTTCCTATTTGTTCACCGGAAAAAGGGTCAGTGAGCCAACGTCCATTGGGTGCCATACCAAGTTATGGGATTTTGATAATATGCAATATCACCACTGGTTAGAACAGGAGGGCCTCGATAAGTTGTTGCCTTTGCCTATTGATACGGGAACATTGACCTACGTTTCTATTGAAGGCCATAATTTAAAATGTGGTGTTGGTGTCCACGATAGTTCGGCTGCATTAGTGCCATATTTAGAGAAATCAAGCAAACCTTTTTTATTGGTTTCAACCGGAACATGGAGTATTGTGCTTAATCCTTTTGCACAGGATCCGCTTACCGTACAGGAGTTAAACAGCGATTGTTTATGTTTTATGAGACCGGATGGTAAACTGGTGAAGGCATCCAGGCTTTTTCTGGGCAATGAGCTGGCCCTCCAGGTAAAAAAGCTCAATGCTTATTTTAATAAAGGAGCAGATTTTCATACGACTGTAGCTTACGATAATGAATGGGAAAAAGGTGAGGAGGGCAATGAAGGGAAATTTTATCCGGATACAATCATCAATTCCGGTTTGCTGGGGCGGGAGGATCAAAGTATATGGTGCTTTCAACATTTCCAGTCCTTTGAAACGGCC
>Ga0224506_10001969_pt1 | contig 14364 bp, 17 predicted proteins | sample SF_Jan12_sed_USG_2_FD_169108 | JGI IMG/M metagenome (GOLD analysis project Ga0224506, IMG submission 169108) | Sediment microbial communities from San Francisco Bay, California, United States - SF_Jan12_sed_USGS_8_1 | ecosystem: Environmental > Aquatic > Marine > Sediment | place: USA... | reverse complement strand
GAACCCCTTGCGTAGACTAATTTTACTGAGCTTATTACTGATTTCACCGTTGAGCCTGGCCGTAGAGGTCAAGGATCTGCATGTGGTGGAGATCCCTGTTGCCGATCAGAGCCGTGCCGCCCGCATCGTTGCCTACCGTACCGCCCTGTCCGAGGTGCTGTTGCGCTACTCCGGTCGTGGTGACGTGATGTTTAATCCCAATACCCTGGCCGCTCTGGACAAGGCTCATACCTTCGTAAAGTCTTATCGCTACCGCAAGCTGGATCTGCAGCAGGCACAGGATAAGGGGCTGGAGGGCGAGCAACTGGTCTTGTGGGTAGAGATGTATCCCCGCAGTATCAAGCAGTTACTACGAGATAACGGCTTGCCTATCTGGGGCCAGGTACGTCCCGGTATGCTCAGCTGGGTGGTACTGGAACAGGGTGGTGCCCGCGAGTTACTGGGCGCCGCCAGCAGCCATCCTGCGATGGAGATCATTCGCCAGCGCGCGGCCCTGCGTGGTCAGCCACTACAGTTCCCGCTGCTGGATCTGGTAGACAAGGCGGCGGTGAATGCCAGTGATGTGTGGGGCGGCTTTGGCGATGCGGTACGCCATGCCTCACTGCGTTACGGGGATGATGTGGTGTTTTTTGGTCGTGTCTACTCCAGTGGAAACCAGCGGTGGTACGCGGACTGGAACCTTTTATTGAAGGATCGGGAGTGGAAGTGGAAGCTGGAAGGCAATGATCTGGCCTCGGTGATCCGTCCCGGTATCGATCTGGCAGTAGATGCCATCGCCGGCAGTTTTGCCCAGACCACAGTAAATACCTCGGCCAACCATACCCTGGTCAAGGTCTGGAATATCCGTTCCCTGGGCGATTACACCGCTGTGATGCGCTACCTGCAAAAACAGGTTTCGGTGACCGAGGTGATCGCCGATACCGTAACGGCCGATAGTGTGGTGTTTCGGGTCCGCAGTGAGGGTGACTGGCAAGGGGTCAACAAGGCCGTTAGTCTGGGCTACAAACTCCACCCGTTCCAGCCGGAAGAGAAGGACATGAGTGCGGCTGAACTGACATCGATGATCCACTACCGCTACCTGCCATGAAGCCCGAGCATATACCCAATATTATCTCTGTCTTACGGTTGTTACTGATCCCGCCTGCGGTGTGGTACCTGTTTAACGGCCAGGCTGCGACCTCACTGTTGATCTTTATCATTGCCGGCGCCTCAGACGGGATAGATGGCCTGCTGGCAAGACGCTATGGCTGGATTACCCGTCTCGGCTCGATTCTTGATCCGCTGGCCGATAAGTTCATGATGGCCAGTATCTATATAGCACTGGGCTGGTTGGGGCATCTGCCAGTCTGGCTGGTGGCAACGGTGTTGGGGCGTGATGTATTTATCATTGCCGGGGCGCTGGGCTATCATTTTGTCTTTGGTCGCTATGACATGGAACCGCACTTGTTGAGCAAGCTCAATACGGTATTACAGATCGCGCTGGTGGTGTTTGTGCTGCTTTCACTGTCGCTGCTGCCTCTGCCGGAGCTGTTTCTGCAGATCTCCATATGGGTGGTAATGTGCAGCACCGTGCTCAGTGGCATGACCTATTTTACTATCTGGTATGGCCGGGCCCGGGAGAGACGCCAGTATGACCGATAATCAGCGTTGGCAGTGGATGGTCATTGGTAGCGGATTTTTCTTGCTCGTCTATCTGCTGGCACCGATTCTGACCCCGTTTGTGATCGCTGCATTGCTGGCCTATATCGGCGATCCGCTGGCGGATCGGCTGGAGGCCTGGGGTCTGCGGCGCACGCTGGCGGTAGTGGTGGTGTTTGTTGTCCTCAGTGTGTTCGCGGTACTGTTATTAATGGTGTTGTTGCCGATGCTGGAACGGCAAATCCTGTTGTTGGTAAACAAACTCCCCATCTATGTGGTGCGTCTGAAAGAGGTACTGCTGCCGCTGTTAAGCACTCTCAGTTCCGATGGAAAGCCGCTACTGGACTGGGAGGGATTGAGTGCCAACATCGGTGACTATCTGAAGGGGGCCGGAAATATCGCCGGCAAGACCCTCTCCTATCTGACCAAGTCGGGCCTGGCGCTGGTGGGCTGGGTGGCCAATCTGGTACTGATACCGGTGGTGGCGTTCTACCTGTTGCGTGACTGGGATCGTCTGGTAACGGCCGTTCGCGAATTGTTACCGCGCAGGATCGAACCGATTATCAATCGCCTGGCGCGTGAATGTGATGAGGTTCTGGGTGCTTTTCTGCGTGGCCAGATGATGGTGATGCTGGCGCTGGGCTCCATCTATAGCACCGGTTTGTGGATCGTTGGTCTGGATCTGGCCTTGCTGGTGGGCATGATCGCCGGGCTGGTCAGTTTCGTCCCTTATCTGGGATTCATCATCGGTATCATTATTGCCGGTATCCTGTCGGTGATTCAGTTTCATGATCTCTCTCACTTGCTGGCGGTAGCAGGGGTGTTTGCTGTTGGCCAGGCCATAGAGGGGATGCTGCTGACCCCGCTACTGGTCGGTGAACGTATCGGCCTGCATCCGGTGGCGGTGATCTTCGCGGTGCTTGCGGGTGGGCAATTGTTTGGTTTTATCGGCATCCTGCTGGCCCTGCCTTTGGCTGCGGTGATTGCGGTATGGCTACGTTTTGTACGTCAGCACTATATCTCCAGCGCCCTCTATGGTGCCACAGCCTCCCAGGCAGACAACACACAAGATAAGTAGTTATGAATCAGTTATTACTTGGCATTGGTCTGCGTGACAGCGAGAGCTTTGCGAATTTTTACCCGGCGCAAAATGAGCAGGTTTTGCAGGGCCTGCAACAGACCGATGAGGCCTTTATTTACCTGTGGGGCAGCAGTGGTTGCGGCAAGACTCACCTGTTACAGGCCATGTGTCGCCAGTTGGCAGAACGGGGTCAGACGGTGGCCTATCTGCCTCTGGCGGAAGAGGGCATGATGCCGCAGATGCTGGAGGGTATGGAGACGATGTCGTTGCTGGCCATTGATGATCTGGATCAGATTGCCGGTAATGCGGAGTGGGAGGCTGCCCTGTTCCATCTCTATAACCGCATACGTGATGCCGGTGGTCGCCTGCTGGTAGCGGCCCGGGTAGGACCTGCGGCCCTGCCGGTGCAACTGCGTGACCTGGCCTCGCGCCTGAGTTACGGCTTGACCTTGCAGATGCATGAGCCGGTTGATGAGGAGAAGCTAAAATTGTTGCAGCTGCGGGCCGCGAATCGTGGCTTTGACCTGCCGCATGAGGTGGCCAACTATCTACTTAAACGCTGTGAACGTGATATGACCAGCCTGATCGGGCTGCTGGAGAGGCTGGACTCTGCGACCCTGCAGGCCCAGAGAAAGTTGACCATACCGTTCGTCAAATCCCTACTCAGCTGAAGCTGTCTGCCCGGCCTTCAATTCGCGGCTGCGGAAGCGGGCGAAGAGGATGGCGCCGATGAAGAGCATGACACTGAATAGCACTTCCAGCATACCCAGCCAGGCCGTATCGGCACCGGCCCAGGCCTCACCGACACCGTGCAGGAAATAGAACAGTGCCAGAAAGCTTGCCCAGGCGTGCGTATACGGTCGCCCGTGGAGTATACCGCGTAACGGGAATAGCAGAGGTACCACCATCAGCAGCAGTACCAGAGAGCGAGGCATTACCAGAAGCCCCTGGGGGCTTGCGGAGGATGGCGCCAGCCAGATCTCCCAGACCATCAGCAGGGCTATCAGACCAAAGATGCCAATCAGTGACATCAGGTGCCAGAGGCGTGAACGACGTAATATATTGGGCATGTATATGGACCTTATTTTGCGAGCCTGGCAACGGTTTCTGCCAGGCGCTGTCCCTGAATCTGGCACATACGGATCTCTTCATCACTGAGCCGGGTGTCACCACCACTGCCGGCCATGTGGCTGGCCCCGTACGGTGTGCCACCACTGGAGGTGTTCATCAGATCCTCTGTGTTATAAGGTAGGCCCATGATCATCATGCCGTGATGCAGCAGCGGTAACATCATACTCATCAGTACCGTCTCCTGGCCTCCATGCATGCTGCCTGTGGAGGTAAATACCGAGGCGGGCTTGCCGATCAGGGCACCAGATAACCAAAGCGGTGTGGTGTGGTCGATGAAATACTTCATCGCCGAGGCCATGTTGCCATAGTAGGTGGGGCTGCCTATGGCCAGGCCATCACACTCCTTCAGATCATCCAGGCTGGCATAGGGGGGGCCCGACTCAGGGATGCTATCGCCCTGTGCCTCATGTAACGGGCCGACCTCGGCTACTGTACGGATACGGGCAGTGACGCCCTCGACACTTTCAATGCCGCGGGCTATCTGGCGGGCCATCTCGGCGGTAGCACCATCACGGCTGTAATAGAGTACGAGTATTTCTGTCATCAGAGGATTTCCAGTACCTGTTCCGGAGGACGACCAATGGCTGCCTTGCCATCCTTGACCAGGATTGGCCGTTCTATGAGTTTTGGGTTATCGACCATTGCCTGTATCAGTTGTTGGCGGGTCAGGTTTTCGTCATTCAGCTTGAGAATCTTGTATTCATCCTCACCCTTGCGCATCAACTCACGTGGCTCAATGCCCAGCATCGCGAGGATGGCATCCAGGGTGGCATAATCCGGCGGTGTTTGCAGATATTCCACTACATCCAAATCCACCCCCGCATCGTTTAATAACAGCAGGGTTTGACGTGATTTGGAACAACGGGGGTTGTGATAATAGGTGCTGGACACTGAACTCTCCTGTTTAAGACCTGTCTCTATTGGTCAGTCGCCTATTATATGGTTAGAACGTTCTCACATAAAACGGTAGATTTGACCGTGATCATGTTTTTACACTGTGAAGTCAATGCCTTATTGACAGTAAAGCTAGGCGAATGCTAGTTTGTATATAAATATGCTAAAAATCGGGGAATACCGGATGAACAAGAAAAATATTATTAAATTTGCTTCACTCTTTGCCATGGTTGGCTTGTTGACAGCTTGCCCCGGGCCGGAAAAACCCACAGAAGAACCTGTACCGGTAGCTCCTGCTGCGACCACTCCGGCTGAAGAGCCCAAGGCTGTGGAACCCGTAGTTGAGACTCCCGTTGCTCCTAGCAATGACACCTATCTGGTCGTGCGTGGCGACAGCCTGTGGAAGATCTCCGGAAAGCCTGATATCTATAACAATCCCTATCACTGGCCGCTGATCTATAAGGCAAACCGTGACAAGATTAACGATGCCGACTTGATCCATCCCGGTCAGGAGTTAACCATTGAGCGTGGTAGCAGTGCCGCTGATGTAGATGCGGCTGTTGAGCATGCCAAAACCCGTGGTGCATGGTCTCTGGGTGTGGTTGAGGAATCAGACAAGGCTTATCTAAACCGTTAATTCCTTCCTCCGAACTACAAGTAATATGAAAGGGTCCCGTCAGGGACCCTTTTTTATTTGTCTGGTATGAAATATCATCTGCTTTCGGTAACAATTATTACAACAACAGGAAGGTCGTGATGCGTAAACTGGAACAGCTATTTGAATCGGCCCTGTGGGACAGTCGTTTTGTTGTTCTTTTTGGCGTTATTACCAGCCTTTTGAGCGCTCTGGCGATGTTTTACATAACCACTGTAGATGCCTTTATCATGGTTAGCCATTTGGCAGAATATGCCTCACCGGCTCTGGATGCTGTAGCCCGTGCTGATCTGCGTAGCTCAACGGTGGCGCATGTGGTGGAAATTGTCGATGGCTATCTACTGGGAACGGTATTGTTGATATTTGCCCTCGGTATGTATGAGTTGTTTATTAGCAAGATCGATAAGGCCGAACAGTCCGAGACCTCTTCGAATGTATTGATGATCCATAGTCTGGACGACTTGAAGGGAAGATTGGCCAAGGTTATTCTGATGATCCTTATCGTTAAGTTCTTTGAACATGCGATAGATATGGCCTTTATCAACCCGATGGACCTGTTGATGTTTGCCGGTGGAATTGCCTTGATAGGCCTGGCCCTGTATCTCTCTCATGCAGGTGAGAAACACTAAAGGGAACCCCATATGATGATAGGTGGTCTCATGCAGAATATGACAACCGGTAGGAACCATGATTTTACGTAACAGTTTTTATGCTCTTTGTGCAGCGTTCATACTCAGTGCCTGTGGTGATGAGTCGTCAGCAGCAAAGCCTGTGGACTCGGCAGCAGCTGTGCAGATGGCATCGGCCACACAGGGGCCCGAATTCAGCCTGCAGGGGATAGATGGCAAGATACATCAACTGTCTGATTATCGCGGAAAGTGGGTAGTGGTGAACTACTGGGCCACTTGGTGCCCTCCCTGTCTGGAAGAGATCCCCGAGCTGGTGGATTTTCATGAACGCCATAAGGATACGGATGCCGTGGTACTGGGGGTGAATTATGAGGACAAGGGACGTGCCGAACTGAGTGATTTTTCCAACGAGTACCTGATATCGTATCCGGTATTGCTGGGTGAACCGGGGAGTGGGAAAAATATCGGTACCATACCCGGCCTGCCTACCACCTATGTAGTCTCTCCATCAGGAGAGGTTATGGCTCGTCAGGTAGGTCCACTAACAGCACAAATGCTTGATGACTTTATTGCCGAACAGAAAAAGAGTGCAAGCCACTAGAGGTTAGGTCCATGTCTGGATTATTACGACTGACATTTTTATTTTTTCTAATGATATTTAGCCAGGCCCAGGCCGATGAGATAAGGGATCCCTATAAATTCTTTTTCGGCCAGACCCTGGGCGATTATTCAGAAGAGTTACAGATAGCCAAGGAAGAGGGCAAGAAGGGCATATTTGTCTTTTTTGAAATGGATGAGTGCCCCTATTGCCATTATATGAAGAACAACGTACTGAATCGTAAATCTCTGCAGGAATCTTTTTTAAAGGATTTTGCTGCCTTTAATATCGACATCGAGGGTGATGTCATGATCACCACCTTTGATGGCAAGGAGATGAAACAGAAGGAGTATGCGGGAAAGGATCATATGAAGGTGCGAGCGACACCGGTGATGATGTTCTTTGATCTTGATGGTAAACCAATACTTCGCTTTACAGGCAAGACTCGAGGAACAGAAGAATTTCAGTGGCTGACGGATTATGTGCTGGAAGGGCATTATAAAAATATTAAATATCCTGCATATAAACGCCAGCGTCAAAAACAGAACCGTAATAAAGGATAGGTGGAACGGCTAGTCGCCTTCCATAGCGCCACTCAGCCATGAGTGGTCAATAAGAATAATCAGGGGGAGTTGTTCGATGCAGTTACGTTTATGGCTGTGGGTCTTGCCGAGCCTGTTGATCTCTATATCTGCGTATGCCAGTGAAGAGGGAAAAGCAGCACTACCGGAGCCTCTGACGCTGGAATTTGCCCTGTCGCTTGCGACAGAAGATCACCCGTCACTACTTAATGCCAAATATCAGCTGGATGGTCAGATCGCCCGACGTCAGCAAGCCGAGGCGGCAGATGATTTTAGTGCCCGTCTGACTGGGCGTGCACGGTGGGTAGATGTCCCACTCTATACTCCCAGTCCGGGAGTAAATGATGATCATGCTGTGGGTATCACCCTTACCAAGCCGTTGCTGGATTCGGGACTCAGTGCCAGCCAGCAAAAGGCCGCAACTTTCTACGAAGAGGGTGCCCGTTTTAACTATCGTTCGGCGGTGCAACAGCGCCGCGAATTGATCATGCGGCGCTATCTGGATGTACTGTTAGCAGATCTGCAATTCTTTCGTGAAAACGAGCATATGGCCTCTGCATATATCAAGCTGGATCGGGCACAAAAAAGACAAAAAATGGGGCAGGGTGAGGATTTGGAGATCCTCAAGCTTGAGCGGGAGTATCAAAAGGTACGCCGTGATCGTTACTATTTCGAAGGACAACAGCGAGTTACTCGAGCCAGTCTGGCGGAGGCAATGAACCGTCCGGGTATGCTTCCCTCTACTCTCAACAAGCCCGCGTTGGCTGAACTGGAAAGAAAGATCCCCGAGATAGAGTTGCTACAGTCCTGGGCCCGACAGAGTAATCCTCAATTACAGGCCTTGCGTAAGGAGTTGTCGGGTCGTAAAGCGGCACTGGAAGCTGCACATGCGAAGGGTGGTCTGCGCATGGATGTGGAACTGAGTTATAACAGTTATACCTTCCAGCCATCGGCTCGGGAAAACTGGCGGGCCGGGATTAATTTCAGTTACCCACTTTCCCTTGATGGTCGTAGTGATGCCGATATTGCCCTGGCTCTAAGCCAGAAGTACCAGGCAGATAGTCGATTACAAGAGGCCGAGAATAGACTGGATCAGGCGGTGCTCGAGGCATGGATGCAACTGGGCAGCCTGCGGATAGAGAGACAGGAGATGCAGGCCCTGAATGATTATGCCGGCTTCTACCTGGATCGTATTCGTACTATTTATGAACAGGGACTACAGACTACATTGGGTGATGCAATGATACGAATTACGGATGCAGAATGGCGTTTGGCCCGAACCGAATATGAAATGGCGATGTTATGGTTAAAGCTGGAAGGGATGGTAGGCCTGGCATTTAATCAGTTCCCACAGATAGAAAATAAATAAAGGTAGATGGGTATGACTCGTAAAATAACACAAAGCAAATGGAGCATAGTCCTGTTGTTGCTGATCTCTGGCATGGTATCTGCCGAGGAGGCAAAACTGCAATGGGCAAAAGTGACCACGCTCTCAGCGGTGGTAACCGGTGTCGTGGCAGAGGTAAAGGTAGATGCCGGGCAAAGGGTAAAAAAAGGTCAGACACTGTTGCTCATTGAACCGGAAGTCTATAGCAGCCGTCTACGCTCAGCCGAGTCTCTTGCAAAGCGGAATAATGATCTGTTTAAAGAGGCCGGAGCTGAATATCGACGCTCTACAGAGATGTACGAGAACTCCATGCTATCTGAGCATGATCTAGAGGTGCAGCGTCTGGCCTTATTGATGGCGGAGGCTGAGGATAAGCAGTCACAAGCGAAACTGGAGAGTGCCCGATTTCTGCAACGACAAAGTGTGGTAATTGCTCCATTTGATGCCATCGTTACGGATATCCTGACTGCCGAAAATGAGACAATAAACGGCAAGATGAATACCGTACCGTTAATTAAGCTGGTGAGCAGCAGCAGTATGTCGGTGGTGGCGAACCTGAGCCTTGATAAGGCAATGAAGCTAAGTCCGGGAAAAAGCCTGAAGGTCAAGCTGGCCGGTAAGCAATATGATGCGACTATTAGCAGTATACAGTTGTCCCAGGGTCTGGATGACCTACAGCAGGGGGCATTGCTAGAGTTAGTGGTGAACGTTTCTCCGGGCAGTAACCATTATCCAGGTCTGGCTGCGAGTATAGAGCTGCCCTAGCAGCGTAGTTATTATGATCATATGTATACGTTGTTTTGTCTCCGGCAGGGTACAGGGTGTCTTTTATAGAGCGACTACACAACAAAAGGCCCGTGAACTGGGAGTCAGTGGTTACGCCAGAAATCGGGATGATGGCCGTGTTGAGGTACTGGCCTGTGGTGAGTCGGATCAGGTTCAACGCCTATGTGACTGGTTATGGCAAGGCTCTAGTGGTTCGGTTGTTAAGGCTGTGGAGTGTGAAGAGGTTTCCGCAAATTTGATACCACACCAGTTCAATATCAATTAACCCACAAATGTATACATCGATAATTTGAATGATGTTATTTGAATATGGACGCAGTACGATTCCCCTGAGATAGAAAGGGTGATGAAATATAGCGTGGTCATATGTTAAAGTTTTTCTAATTACATCTTCGGTGCTACCACTATAATGACAAATAAAGCTTCAATATGGGTAGACGCGGATGCCTGCCCAAATGTCATCAAAGAGATATTATTTCGTGCGGCCAATAGAACCCGTATACAGTTAACTCTGGTGGCCAATCAATATATTCAGATCCCGAAGTCGGCTTTCATAAAGAATATGCGGGTGGAGAAGGGGTTCGATGCTGCGGATGACCGTATTGTTGAATTATGCAGCCCTGGAGATCTGGTAATTACTGCAGACATACCTCTGGCGGACGGGGTAGTAAAAAAAGGTGCTATCGCCCTAAATCCCAGAGGTGAACTGTATACCGAAGAGAATATAGCCCAACGACTGTCCATGCGTAATCTGATGGAAGAGTTGCGTAGTAGCGGGGAGATAAGTGGTGGTCCAGCCAGTTTTAATCAGACAGACAGACAGAACTTTGCCAATGAGCTGGATAAATATCTTCAACAATGCAGCTGAATTAGAAGTGTGCAATATGCAGAAATCATGATATTTGGTTCTCTTGATCCAGATCAAGAACTAATGTGACCAATGATACGTATACTGAGTCTAAATTTGAAACAATTCAGATACAGAGGGGATGCATGAACCAGGAAGCAACCGCCAGGCAAAAGGGCTGCGAGACATTAGTCTATGAATTGCACGGTAATCTGTATCTCAATATTACCAACCGATGTAGTTTACGTTGTACCTATTGTCCCAAATTCAATCACACCTGGACTGTTCAGGATTATGCCTTACGTCTTAGTTCTGAACCGGATACGGGACAGATTTTGAAACAGATCGAAAGACCCGAGAGCTATAAGCAAATCGTTTTTTGTGGCCTGGGGGAACCGACTACACGTCTGGATACGGTGCTGGATATATCCAGGGCGCTCAAAAAGCGTGGTGCGACAGTCCGTCTGAATACCGATGGTTTGGCCAATCTTGTTCATGGTCGCGATGTGACTACGGCTCTGGCCGAGTGTGTGGATGAGGTGTCGGTGTCGATGAATGCCCAGAATACCGAGCTGTACACCCAACACTGCCGGCCGAAACAGGCCTATTCATATGAATATATGCTGGAATTTGTGCGTAAGCTGCGTAGCAGGAAGAAAGGGGTAACCCTTACCGCTATTGATGGACTGCAAGGGGTGGACATTTTGCAGTGTCAGAATATGGCTGATGCGATGGGGGTCAATTTCCGTCGCCGTACCCTCGGACTGGTTGGTTAGAGTACAGCTCAGTTCAGGCTGCATGCTCCTTGCATATACCGATCTGTTGGATTAATGCATCATATTCCGAGCTGTTGAGATAGCGCTGAGAAACGACTTTGTCGTTACAGTAGAGCTGTATATGTAAGTCCCCGGATTCCTCACTAGATGAGATCTTACGTATCTCTTCGTAATCTCGTACCGCATCGGAAAGGTTTGAATAATTAATACAGTGCGGGGATTGATCCGGTCCGATATGTCGGCCGACAAGCCTTATATGAATATTGTTTGCGTCCAGCATACATACTCCATTTGATGCATATATAAATATTATTTTTGTGTGGTAATTATCCATGAAAATGGCGCGCTAAAAACGATAACAATGTCACAAATTGTTAATTCTTCTTGCGGCATATGGGTAATACAAAAGAATAAAACGGTGGAAAGTGGTTGTTTAGGGCAGAAGTTTGGAAGGCAGATACCTGTAGAGTCATCTTCGTGCGGTGAGTCGTATCTGATCCATACCTGATCATTCTGTCGGATTATACTTGCATGGGAGCAATCACCGGAAGAGGGGATAGTTAACCGGAGCGCGAGATTTTTTTGCAGCAGATTTAGCCGGTAAAGTTCGGTTTGTGCATTACCATCGCTATAGGTACGTTGCCGCGATAATATAATCATCACTAAGTTTCAATAAAGCCGGCCCACCTAATCGTAGCCCCAGATAGTGCCTGTGCCATGCTTGAAAATCGTCTTTGGAAATACCTAACATGGCGGTATTATGATCTTCTCCATCACGGCGTAACAGGACACCATCGTACCATCATAGAGATATACCCAGTCGGATTCATTGAAAAATCCCTGGTCAAAAAGTATTTCTTTATAGACGTTTAAACACACGCCATTTGTACTACGGTAGAGACGGGTAAAATCTCCTTTTTATACCCAATACTATAACAGTAGTCCTGAAACTACGTTGCTCGCCATATCCAGATGTTTTTTTTCCCCACGGGCTGACCTTGATCCCACTGTTTCCATTCTGAGACCGAAAGAGCAGTGACTGGTGTTGTAAGTGTTTCCCTAATTGTTTTTACCTGCTTGGTATGGATTGCCAGCTGGCCATCAGGATACAAACAGAATTTTGGATCTCTTAGATCAGTATCGGGTATAGAGGTAATGACGCAATCCTTCCAATCATCACTATTACTGGAAGAAAGAATTTGCAGGAAACCGTTGATAGAGTGTTGGGTAGCTGCTGTACGAAATGCAACGTAATAGGTATTCTTGAACTGAATTAGATCGGTAAATGCATTGTGAGGCTGGTTGTGCCAAATACGTTTAGTGGATAGTGGGTTCATAAGCAGGAATCAAAATGGAGGGCTCTGTAGATTCATAGCAGGGTCCATATGAAACTTTTGGAAGTGGAGAAGGTAGCTATGCCGGTGGATTATGAGTTAATCGTTAGTCGCCTAATGCTGGCATTGCTGGCGGGTGGGTTAATCGGTTTAGAGAGGGCTTTACATGGTCGCGAGGCCGGTTTCCGTACCCATACTCTGGTCTGTGTTTCATCCAGCTTGTTAATGTTGTTAATGGCTTATCAATGGCATCTGGTTCCAGAGGAGTATCTGCAGACAGTTCGTACGGACCCTACACGTATGGCGCAGGGCATTATGACCGGCATCGGCTTTCTTGGCGCAGGTGTAATTATCAAGGAAGGTCTAACGGTAAGAGGTCTGACAACCGCGGCCTCTATATGGATGACTTCGGCGATAGGCATCGTTATTGGTTTGGGATTTTACTTCCCGGCTCTGGTTGCAACCATCCTTACCATTCTAATTCTGTCTACCTTCCGCTGGGTCGAGGCCAAAATACCCAGTATGAAGTATGCGCGTCTGTCGATACGGTTTATTCGCAGCGAGAAATATACCGATGAAGACACCTTGCGTAAGCTAATCGAAAGTCACAATATCAAATCCTTTGAAGCCGGCTATCGTCTTGATGAGCAAGGGGCACGTTTTCAGTATGTTATGACCATATGCAGCAAGGAACAGAGTAACTTCCGCCAGTTGGCTCAAAGCCTGGTCGAGATGGAGGATGTACACGAGTTTCAGCTGATACCATCCAGTTGATGTGAATGAATATCAGCGGTAAGGCCGGTAATGTAATTGGTGGTGGGGACCTGTTTTGACAGATTACGTCAGAGTTTTAAATACTCTATGATAAAATGGTTATATATTGAGCAATAGAGATCATGATATGACGCTGGAACAGGTTCGGGTTGCGATTATTTCAGACACCCATACTCATCTGGATAGCCGTATTGCGGAACTGATTCGTGACTGTGAATATGCGGTGCATGCCGGTGATATCGGTTGTAATGAGATCCTCGAACAGATGCAACCCAAACTGGGTCGCATAGCTGTGGTCGGAAATAACGATTTTGTTGGCGCCTGGCCTGAAGCGCAAAGCCATATAGTAGAGAAACTTCCCAGTATTGCCGAGCTTCATCTTCCGGGAGGAATACTGGCCATAGAACATGGTCACCGTCATGGACACCATAAACCAGATCATCAGGCCTTGCGTGCCAGTCATCCGGGGGCGCGTGCCGTGGTATATGGACATACCCACAAGATGGTGTGTGATACCAGTGAGGTAAAATGGGTGCTTAATCCCGGCGCTGCCGGTCAAACCCGTAACCACGGTGGACCCTCCTGCCTGCTGTTGACTGCAACCAATGATATTTGGCAGTTGCAGGAGATTCGATTTAGCGAGGTGTAAGCTCGCTTTACTCCCGTCGGTTTTTTCTGAAAAACTCTTTATAAACATATAGATATAAATGCTAGAGTCCGCTGTCTGATAGGGCCCAATGCCGGCTTTACGGCTGCCAGTAACGCTAATTAACATTAATATGCTGTTCTTTGTTACTGTATTTACTAAAGTTTTTAATGCATAGGCCGCAAATATGTTGGAATAAAAGTAGATAGCAGCATCTTTGGGGACGGACAGGCGATTTAATCATGCAGTTGATAAAAATAAAGCGTGGAGTGGTAACGATCGGTGATGTCTTGCCCTGGGCTGTCTATGATGAGGCCGGAACGCTGCTGTTGACCAAAGGCTATACCATCCCCAATGACCGCCAGTTAATGGTTATATTGAATAATGGTTACTATTGGGATGAGATCGAAGATGCGTTTATGCGCAAGGTTCATCCATTCGAAAAGACCAAGGAACTCCAGGTAAGGCTAAATCGTGTAATCGAACGGTTCCGTGACGGCACAGACCGGGAAAGTGCGGTAAGAGAACTGGATGAGGTCGTAAATATCCTGATGTTGTTATGTAATAATAACCCGGATGTCATGATCGGTGCTGTGCATCTGTTTAA
>Ga0224506_10001968_pt1 | contig 14379 bp, 13 predicted proteins | sample SF_Jan12_sed_USG_2_FD_169108 | JGI IMG/M metagenome (GOLD analysis project Ga0224506, IMG submission 169108) | Sediment microbial communities from San Francisco Bay, California, United States - SF_Jan12_sed_USGS_8_1 | ecosystem: Environmental > Aquatic > Marine > Sediment | place: USA... | reverse complement strand
TTTTGTACCAGGCATTATTAGCATATTACACTCCAGCGATTTACAGTATCTTGGGGTTCGCACGGTAAATGAGGCCTTAGTATTTTTGCCTGGCATTGAATCCAGTATAGCCGCCGATGGTCAAGTACAGTTGATTATACGTGGAACAGGAAAAGTATTTTCATCGGGAAAAATTAAATTTCTTTTAAATCATATTCCCCAAAATTCAGTTTTAAATGGCGCCAATGCCGTTGGTCTATTGCCAATCGAATTCGTTGAGCGCATTGAAGTTATTCGTGGTCCTGGCTCTGCCACATACGGAGAATATGCGTTCACAGGCGTAGTGAATATCATCACTAAAAAATATAGCTCCTTGGCCTATGCACATAGTGCGTATCCAAGCCATCAGTATGCGGGTCTATTGCTGGCAAAACAATTTCGTACGTCCAAGCGTCCACTCAATACAAACTTATCTTTTAGCATGGAAGTCAACAAAGGTGATTCGATTAAGGCGGGCGAAGACTTTCTACATGAAACCCCACTGAGCAGCATCTCCTACTCCCCTGGCTTCACAAACGAAAAACAACAAAATTTAATTTCTAACTTATCCGTCGACTATGGACACTGGTATGCAGAGGCACAACTGTCCTCGTTAAATTCTGGCGACTATTTTGGTATGAACCACGTTTTGTCAAACCAGAATGAGACATTGCGCCATGTTAAGTCAATGACAGCCAGATTGGGCAATCAGCTAAACTTATCAGAAAATCAAAATCTACACACTTATGTTGGTGCTCGTTATTATCGTCTTAATAGTGACCCTCTGGTATTTCTTCCAAAAGATTCCCCTGGTTTCTCAGCGAGCGATATGTTGGGCAGTCCAAATTATCTAGAACGGGAAATTAATCTTGGCTTAGCGTATCAACACAAAATCACCTCTCATCAATTGTCCATAGGTATTCATAGCTCTTACCTTGACCAGGGTGACTCCTACGCCATTCGCAATTTTAATCCTGATGATATGAGCTACACCCCGCTCGCTACGTTCAGGGGCGCTAAAAACTGGATTAGCGAAAATAATAAACGCTTTGTTTTTAGCGCACATGCTGAAGACAGCTTTCTATTCAAAGAAAAGTTTAACCTAGTTACCGGTATACGCTTGGACCATTATTCAGATGTTGGACAAATCTATACGCCAAGAATCGCTGGACTTTATCAGCTAAGTTCATCTTCAATGCTTAAATTACAATATGCAAAAGCTTTTCGACCACCCACATTCTTGGAGTTATACACCCAGAACAATCCTATTATCAATGGCAACCCGAACATCTTAGCGGAAAGCATTAAAGTCTATGAAGCCGGTTACATTTTTAATAATGGCGTCTATATATTTCGCTCAACACTCTTTCTAAGTGATATTCACGATCAAATTAGCGACTTAAATTCTCAGTATATTAATTCAGGCGAAATTCATAGCTCAGGTATCGAATTAGAAGCCAAGGCATTTCTTTTTTCCAATTTATCACTAAACGCTAACGCAAGTTATAGCAAAACAGAGGATTATGAAAACAAAATCGAGGCTAGTGATGTAGCCAATCTGCTTGGCACTGCATTTATCACCTATCACGTTGCAATTGATTGGACTGTCAATATCAGTCACCATTATATCGGTTCACGTAAACGTTCACCATTCGATTACCGCAGCAAATTGCCCGCGCAACACTATAGCAATCTTGTTATCATTTCCGACCGACTTTTTAAGCAAAAAATTAAATTTGAATTTACATTCAACAATATTTTCGATTCTGCTATTCGAGATCCAGCACCTGTCCGCTATTGGAAGAATACGAGTAGTTATTTGCCAACCTATGCAGATGATTTCCCACGCCTTGGAAGACATTTTAGTCTGGGGGTCGTATGGGAACCTTAAAACAAATCTCAAGACTCCTCCGGCAAGTGACAATCATTTTCATATTAATGACAGGAAACCTGTATAGCGAATCCAATCTCAGCGAAGAATTGCAGCGCCGTGTTTCCATTTCGGTGAGTATTTTTCCCAAAATTGTTGCCACCGATACAGGCATCACAACAAAGTTAATTGATAATCAGATCAATCTGGCCGTTGCTTATAAAACTGAAAAAGCCTACGCAAGCGCATTGGTTGCAGACTTTAACCAACGGATAAACAAGATCCGAAGCTCAGAAGCAATAACACAAATTGTATCTATTAAGAATCTCTCGTTAAAGCACAATAATTTCTCAGCTATATTCTTGGCAGAAGTGCTATCCGATCAGGAATTTGCAAAACTACTTGCATATGCAATTAAACATCATATTATTTTATTTTCGCCTTTTCCTGGCGATGTGGAAAGAGGCGCAATCGCAGGCATTGCCATTGAAGCACGTATACGTCCGTTCTTTAACTTGAATTCCCTAAAACGCGCTCAGATAGAAATTAGTCAAACCTTAATCAGAATATCACGTACCCATGAATAAGTTAACGACACGAATCAATCTGATCTTCATGTTGGTGATTGCACTAATCTGCTCCGCCGTGGCAATATCTTGGTTTCTGGTGGTTATTCCGTTTCTCAAAAGTAGTGAACAAACGAAAGCGGAATTGCTCATTTCTCCTTATGCGATGCTATTGGAACAGGCGATTGATAATAAAAATGATACTCATGCAATTGAAAATATTCTTGATCAACTCATTATTTTGAAAGATGCGATTTCAGCCCAACCATTATTTCTAGAAGCGAAAGTCGTACAACCTGACGGCAACTCAATATCCAAAACCAATGAAGGCCCGGCTTCAGATTTTAAGACCAGCCTTCCTTTGTTTTCTACCTTTAATTTCGACATGGTCGGCACAGTCGAGTTGGTTTACAATAGCTATTTTTACCACAAACTGGAACAAAGAGCTCTATTCTTATTTCTATTTGCAAATGTTTTCATTATTTTTCTTTTCTTTGTTGGGCGCAAATTTTTTGCACGTCAACTAAAACCACTGGAAAATGTTTCAAATATTTTGGCTACTTTCGATTATTCCAATAACAATCCAATACCCAAACTTCCTCAGCAAACCAGTGAGGAAATTCTCCAGGTTTGGTTATCAATGGAAGTATTGATACAACGATTACGCCAACGAGAAACAGAGCTGCGTGCAGAACATCAAGTAGCAGAAAATGCTCTGCGTGAAAAACTTGAAGCTGAGGATGCGAGCAAAGCTAAAAGTCAATTCCTTGCCAATATGAGCCACGAATTGCGTACCCCATTAAATGCAATCATTGGCTATAGTGAAATTCTTGCCGAAGATGCCAGCGATAATGGATTTGATAACTACACGACCGATCTCAATAAAATAAAAAGCTCAGGACGCCACTTGTTATCCTTAATTAATGATGTGCTCGATTTATCGAAAATCGAATCAGGCAAAATGGAATTATTCATCGAAGAGTGTGACTTACATAGTGTGGTTCGTGATTCAATTACCACCGCTCAGCCGCTTATTCAGAAAAATGATAACACCTTAAATGTTATCATGCCAGACGAAGCCATTCCAATACGCACCGATGCCACCAAGCTAAGACAAAATATTTTAAATCTTTTGTCAAATGCCTCTAAATTTACACAAGAAGGTGTTATCACGCTTCAAGTGGAACCCTATAGCGTTGAACGCAAACCTTGGGTCGCCATTCATGTTGAGGATAAAGGTATTGGTATGACAGAAGCACAGTTAGATCGTTTGTTTAATCCATTTACCCAAGCAGACTCCTCGACCACAAAAAAATATGGGGGCACGGGACTCGGTTTAACAATAACCAAACGTTTCTGCGAATTAATGCAAGGTTCAATCGAAGTTTCAAGTAATTTTGGTCAAGGCACAAAGTTTGTAATTCGCATACCCAATAATATTGACGAAAGTGAAAGCGCCAGCACATTTATTAGTGGAAGCACTTATCGCTCATCTTCAATAATTTCGGCAGGAGCTAAAACATCGAATCATCCGGCAGAGGAGCGACGCAAGAAAATATCAACCATTCTCATTATTGATGACGACCGTGCCATTCATGAAGTGGCCAGCGAATATTTACGTAAATTAGGCTTCATTGTCATATCAGCCATCAGTGGGCGAGACGGTATCAATATTGCCAATCAGTTGAAACCTGATTTGATCCTACTCGATGTTTTTATGTCTGGTTTCGATGGCTGGGAAGTGCTCGCACAAATTCGTAAACAAAAAAATATTTGTGAAATACCCGTGGTCATGATGTCGGTAAGTGATGAACGAGCTAATGCGATTGAGCATGGCATTGCTAATTTCATTCATAAACCACTAGAGCGAAATACTTTAACCGATACTATTTGCAGTGTCCTCAGAAACAGAGCCAATCAATCACTGGTTATACTATTGGATGCAAATTTTTCCCGAATCAATGTTTTTGAGGAAATATTCAACAACTATCAATGGAACTTGCAAAATGTGACAAACGAGGAATCGATTGTTCAGTTACTTGAAAACTCACAACCCGACTTAATCCTGGCTAATATTGATCTACTTGATGAATCAGCTAAAAACTTGCTGAAAACTTTGGCTAAACAAAAAATTTGGCGCAACATTCCTCTGGTTCTCTTCTCAGACAAAACAATCGAGAGTGAATCAAGCCTAAGAAAAAACAAGCAAGTCATTGCAATATTTAGTGGCAACTCACTGGAAACCGGATCATTGGAGAATTTGATTAAACAACAAAGCGCTTAACCGAGTTTGTATTATTTATTCTCGTAAATCATAAATTCCATATCATATGAATTTTTCTCGTCTCTAGGCATGTGTTTTGAATCAATACATTGCCAACAAGAATCATCAATCACAGGAAACCAAGCATCAGCATCAAAATTCTGGTGTACAATGGTCAAATATATTCGATCCACACGATCCATGGATAATGCATAAAGCTCCGCACCTCCACAAATCACAATTTCTTCAACTGCACCGGCGGTTTTAATTGCAGCGTCCAATGAATGAACCACAAGCGCATCATCTAGCCGATAGTTTTCATCTCGGGTCACAACAATGTTTTTACGTCCAGGTAAGGCTTTGCCACCAAACGATTCAAAGGTTTTACGACCAACAATAATGGGTTTACCCATGGTGGTTTGGCGAAAATGTTTCATATCAGCAGGCAAATGCCAGAGCAAGGCATTGTTCTTACCTAATTCACCATTCTCACCACAAGCAGCAATCATAGAAATTATCGTCATTGCATAAATCCGTTATACCGCGACTGGGGCCGAAATTGCGGGGTGAGGATCATAACCTTCGAGATCAAAATCATCGATGCTATAATCAAATAGGCTATCCGCCTGTCGACGAATTAGGAGCGTTGGAAATGCTCTGGGTTCGCGCGCGATTTGCATTTTCGCTTGCTCGATGTGATTCAGATACAAATGTACATCCAAACCGAACCAAACAATTTCTCCTGGTTTGTAACCGGTTTGTTGTGCTAACAATGTCGTCACCAACGCGAGATTTGAGATATTCCAAGCCAAACCCAAGAACGAGTCAGCACTGCGTTGCACTAAACCACCGCATAAGGTGTTACTCTCTGGTTTGACAAAAAATTGATAGTGTTTGTGACACGGTGGCAAGGCCATCTTATCCAATTCCGCGACATTCCACCCATCCCACAAAATACGTCGTCCTGTTGGGTTGGTTTTGAGTTGGTCGATAACGAATTGAACTTGATCAATTTCCTGACCGTCTTCAGTACGCCAATGCCGCCACTGTTTTCCATAAACTGGGCCAAGATCGCCCCATTGACGAGCAAAGTCTTCATCACTGACTATGCGCTGTTCAAAATCGTCCTGACTAATATTCTCGCCTGTAGCATCACGATATTTTTTTAACGGCCAATCTGTCCAAATTCGAACATTCTGCTGCAACAACTCACGTATATTTGAACCACCGGATAACATCCATAAGATTTCTTTAAACGCCGTTTTCCAATACACTCGTTTGGTTGTAAACACTGGAAAACCTTCTGCTAGATCAAACCGCATTTGGTGACCAAAAATAGCGCGCGTACCAACGCCAGTGCGGTCGACACGTTCATCGCCGTGCTCGATGAGTTGTTGTAATAAATCGAGATATTGTTGTTCAGGATGTACCATGATGCGTCCTACTGAGAAATTTCAATTCTTTTTGCGTTTTGCTTTCGACTTGCTCTTCTTTTTATTTTTCTTTACGGCTTGCATGTCATGCGGCTCGCCTTCGCCGACTTCACTGACATCACGATTGAAAGCCATCCACATAATAATGATACCCGCGATAACCATGGGTATAGAAAGCAACTGGCCATTGGTCAGCCAACCGAATGCGATGAATCCTAGATGCCGATCAGGTTCACGGAAAAATTCATTAAATATACGAAATACGCCAAAACAAATTAAAAACAATCCAGACACCGACATCAAAGGACGATTATTTTTCGAGGTATAAAACCAAAGAATAATAAATGTCAGCAAACCTTCAAGCACACCTTGGTATAACATGGAAGGATGTCGCGGCAAACGATCAACATGTGGGAATATCATGGCCCACGGTACTTCAGCCGCACGTCCCCACAATTCACCATTAATAAAATTACCAATGCGGCCAACGAAATAACCTAAAGGTACCAACGGTGCGACGAAATCACTCACTTGAAAAAATGATTTATTGGTTTTACGTGCGAATAAAATCATGGCAACAATGGTTCCAATTAAACCACCATGAAACGACATTCCGCCTTCCCAAACTTTAAATAAAATAATTGGATTGTCGATGAAGGCCGAGAAATTATAGAAAATAATATAGCCAATTCGTCCACCGAGAACGGCCCCGAGCGCACCATAAAAAATAATATCGCCGACTTGTTCATCATTCCAACCCGAATCAGGACGACGTGCGCGTATTCGACCTAACCACCAGGCCAAACCAAAGGCAATCAAATACATGACACCGTACCAGTGGATTTGCACGGGCCCCAGATCTAAGGCAACCGGATCAATTTTGGGATATATCAGCATAGGGCATGAGTTTAACAAACTAGAGCCAGACTGGCGAGTTTATATTTTTTTGTATTTTCAGTTAGTTAGCAATTCAACAGGGCACACAAGCGGTATCAGTCTAGTATCTCCAATACTCAATTAGCTTATTTCATTTTCTTCATCATAAAACTACAACAAGTATTATGAACAACACATGATTTTTTTATCGACAATATCGGCTCAACATAACACCACACCCCGGGACTGTGATAATCATAAGGCCTTTTGAAAAATACATTGCCGGAATTGAAAAAAGATAAACAATTAGCGTTATTCAGGTTCTTTTATTATGCATCATAAAAAATGATTCAACTCATCGATAATTTAATTGTTTTAAAACCCTGAATTAAACCCATAACCAATCCACCCACAACTAAACCGACCAAGAGATCCGCCAGTAGTGTCGGCATCGCTACAAGCCAATGATGTATATATTCAATATTGTGAACATACATGCCGCCTCCCACCAGCAACATGGCAATGGTTCCAATGAAACCGAGAAGCCGGATTATTTTTGGCAAGCCTGCCACTAATGTTTTACCGCTGGTTTTTAACAATGTTGCTGGGAGACCTGTACGAGTATGCGCATGTTGTATCAACGCAATTCCGCTATCGTCCATGCGCACTAATAATGCAACAAAACCATAAACACCAATTGTTGCTACAATTGCAATAAAGCTCACCACTATAATTTGAATCAGCAAGCTTTGTTGCAATACGGTTTCCAATGCAATAATAATAATTTCAATGGAGAGAATAAAATCCGTGCGCACGGCTGCTTTGATTTTTTTTGATTCCGATTGCAATAACGTATTTTTATCTTCAATTTCAAGGGCGATGGGTTGTGATTTTTTTCGATGAAACAGCCATTCCCAAATTTTTTCCGCGCCTTCATAACTTAAATAAGCGCCACCAATAAGTAATATTGGCACAATAATCCAAGCCATGTAAGTGCTTAATAAAAATGCCAATGGCAATATAATCAGTTTGTTTTTAAAAGAACCTTTGGTAATCGCCCAAATAACGGGAAGTTCCCGCGATGCGTGAAAACCCGTCGCCTTTTCTGCATTAACCGCTAAATCGTCACCCAGTAAACCTGCTGTTTTCTTTGCCGCCACTTTACTCATGGCTGCTGCATCGTCCAACAACATGGCTACATCATCTAGGATTGCGAGAATTCCACCAGCCATCAAAGTACCATTCGTTGTAATTGTTGCGTCATCGTATTATACTTTTTTTACAAATTCTGATTTAAGCTTCATCGCACCTATGCCGGGGACTTTGCAATCAATATCATGATCGCCTTCCACTAGGCGAATATTTTTTACTTTGGTTCCCACTTTTACCACCGAAGACGAGCCTTTAACTTTGAGATCTTTGATTACGCTTACCGTATCGCCATCATGTAAAAGATTACCATTGGAATCTTTGACTTCAAGTGAATCACCATCATGTTCCGAGGCAGTCACCGACCATTCATGAGCACATTCAGGGCAAATAAACAGCTCACCATCCTGGTAAGTGTATTCCGACTCACATTTAGTGCATTGTGGCATTTCACTCATATTCATTCCTGCAGAAACTTAGTCGTTTAAAACGCTATTGTAGCGAAAACTAAGGATAAATGCGGCCTCAATTCTGCATTATTGGTTTTTACAAAACTGACTAAGATTCATATTAAAAAAAGGCTTGGTATCAGCTATGGATATTACTGATAGGTTAATTTGCTTGAATAGCGTACAATCAAGCTCCCATACGTGGCATTTCTACAATGAGTGGCGTTTCTGCGTAAATCACATGAAGGATTTTTAATGCCTCTTTTACGCGTTCGCTACCAAACCATTGAGTTTGGTGATACCGACATTCATGTCAAAACGCTGCGAGACTGCCAAGAATATTCTGACCCAGATAATATTGCACATGGCATTGGAATCTCATCAGCCAATTGGTCCTTGTTTGGTGTGATTTGGGCTTCAGGAGAAATCTTGGCGCGCCAAATGTATGAATATGATATCAATGGTAAACGAATTTTGGAAGTTGGCTGCGGCATTGCGCTCGCTAGTTTAGTACTAAATAGCCGATCGGCCGACATAACAGCAACCGATTATCATCCCGATGCGGAACGTTTTCTAAATCAAAATACCCAGCTCAATAATGACAAACCCATTCCGTTTACCCGCACGTCTTGGTCGGATCACATCACTGCGCTTGGTAAATTTGATATTATCATTGGTGGAGATTTGCTTTATGAACGTGGTCATGCTGATGATTTATCACAATTTATTGATCAACATGCTAACACCCATTGCAAAGTGATGATTGTGGACCCTGGTCGCAAACAACATGCTAAATTCAGCAAAAAAATGATTGGCCTTGGTTATGAGTTTTATAGTGAAGCCTTCCTAAATCTTAATGAATTAAGTCAACCCACCAATGGCTACAAAAATTTCAGAACCTTGCATTATCAGCGTTAAGGTAAATAATTTAACACAATTGATTTTGCGATGCCGTTTAAAGCTACTTATTCTAGAATCACACCACACGATCTAAGCAAACTTAACCGCGATCCAATCGCCAACAGAGTGTGTTGTCAAAATAACAATAATCGTTATGCCTAGATGTTCAGCTAGCACGAAAATTGGATTCTCCCCGGCTTTTTTCGCCAGCCAATAACTCAGTAATGCAATCACTGTCATGCCCCAAATCACACTGGCGATAATGGCTTGAGTCAAATCCAAAAACAGCATTGGTAAAACAAAACTCAAGGCCATGAGCATTTTCGCCACCAAGGTTGTAATCGTAGCAATCCAAATATCAGCCTTTTTTGCATTGGGATCACTTTCTTTGGAAATATGAATACCTAAGGCATCCGACATCGAATCAGCAATCGCAATCGTAATGATTCCACCAATAATAGCCAACATGGAATTAGTGCCAGAATGTAAACCAACGATTAAACCCAGTGTGGTGATAACGCCTGAGGTGAGGCCAAAATTGAGCCCGGTACTGATGGCTTGAGTTCTCATAGCAATAATCCAATCTTGTGAATTCTGAACAATCAAAATTTGTTACGAGCAAATGCTGCTGGCTATAAGCGCTATACTAGGGCAATCATGGTTGAAAAAAGAAGACCAGCCGAAATTAATTCAAATATAGTTTGGTATAGAAAAGCTAATGTGTTATCGCTACTATTACTTGAAAAAAAACTACACCCTAGAAATAAAAAAGCCAAACTGACAATGCATTAAACAAAATCAGTCTGGCTATTAGTCAAACCAGTGCTGTTTAGAAAAAACTAATCGTCATCATCATAACCATCAGTCAAGGTTTTAAGAAACGCAACAATGGCCTGTTCTTCTTCCCTAGTCAAACCTAAATTACCAAGTTCATCGGTATTCACATTATCACTGATTTCAGGCGCAGCCCAACCCTCGGACACTACATCGCGTGTATTGTAAAAATGAACAATATGCTCCAGAGATGCAAAATAGCCGTTATGTCCGTAGGGCGCAGTGATGGCGATATTACGCAAACTCATGACTTTATGTTTGCCTAAATCTTCTGCATTACCGGTTGTGGCTGCTAAGCCAATATCCGGAGCAGGATTACCGTGTATGCCCGTATTTCTTGGAACACCAATATTATCGTAGGTAAAATCAGTAAACACAGGCGGATAGGTTTTTCCATCAGGTGCAACAACAGGATCCATGACATGACATAATGCGCATTGCGCTTTGCCTTCAAATAGGTTTTTACCCGCCATTTCCTCTGCAGTAAATTTAGCTTTGCCTTGCATTACAAAATCAAATTTTGAATTAAAACGATTAAAAACTTGACTACGCTCAAAACTAGCAATGGCTCGCGCTATTAAATTATAAGCCTCAACCACGGCTTGTGGTGCATCCACATCAGAATCGGCGTTTACATGACTAGGAATCGAGCGCAAATCAAAATCGTAAACCTTGTTGAACATTTTCACATAATCAGAATCATCACGCAGAACACTGACGACCGCCCAGCGACTTGGCATCGCCATTTCAACCGGATTCAGAAACGGACCTTTGGCCTGTTCTTCAAGTGTTGCGGCACGACCATTCCAAAATTGTCCACCAATCCATAAACCTTCATTCTCATCAAAATGAAACTCAGGACTAAATGCTGCATAACCTGCACTGGGCGTATTAAGTCCACCAAATTGTCCCGCCACTGAACCTGCTGAAGTAAATGAACCTGTCGCTACATTATCAGCATCGACAAACCCAGGAGACGCTAAACGTTGACCGTTGGCTAAACGCACTCGTGACAAACGATGACAGCTTTCGCAGGACTGGTTTTTATGTAATGAAAGATTAGTATCAGTGTAAAGTTTTTGACCGAGTTGCTGCTCATGATTACCTCGATCATAATCATCGTCAGAACCCTGTACCACCCCACAAAAAAAACATAGTGTAAAAAAAACACTGAGGTATTTTTTCATTTGAAACTCCCTTTTACTAAATAAAGTGAAAATTATTTTTTGTTAGAACATCCGTATAACCTAGCCAAGATAACAGAAGGTTTTATGAGTAACAATCACCGACAAAGCAAATTAATTTTATTATTATGATTTTTGTTCAAATCGCAGTGGGTTTATTTGAATTTGTAGAAAAAAAAAGCATTTCTTTTGTTGCGATTTCAATTTGAACACCAAAAAATAACGGCAATATAATTCAGTATACTATTCTTAAAACTGGACTAACCTACCAATCAAAACAAATCCGACTGAATTGAATCGCAATTATGTGTAGTAACACATATCAAATCTTACACGCTCGACTACGAGTGACAGCGATCTCGTACACTTTGATAATAATTGAAACGAATTAAACATAACAGTGTCAATGAAAATCATGCGCGCAAAATGGTCATGAGCAGAAACGTACAGATATTGAAGAATTGTTACCAATAAAACAGGCAAGAACAAAGTCCATAGTGACTAAGCTAAAAAACTTATCGTGACCCGCAGTGCGCGTTTTTCATGACTATCGAATAATTTTTCACAACAACCATTACGTTACAGGGATGAGACAGTATATTTAGAGGCCATACATAAATGTGTATAATGTTTGGTTCAATAATCTGCGCACATAACATTGCATGCACATGGCACCGCCAATTTTCGTATTAAGCGCTCTAGAATGCAACTTCAAGAGATTGTGAAAGGAAATCTTATGTGATATTTGCCGCCACCATCACTCGTACTTAAAGTATTTTTGTCAATAATCAGAGGTAAAATATAAGGCATCGCTAACAAAAATTAGCATCTAGGGTCTACCATTTGTCATTTTCGGTGTCATTAACTCAACCGTTGGCCGAGCTGTGATCGAGTTTGAATGTGGATCGCTTGACATTCAACACAAGGCGCTATCGTGAGTCTAACAACAAATCTAATTTTTCTTGATGCTTAGCGGTAACATCCACAACCTCTTGCATAGAAACAGTGTAGATGCGTCCTGCTTTAGCTTTTAGGTATGCGTTTGTATTGAACGAATAAAAATGACCAGACGCAAGAAATCTCAGTTCGTGGATTCCAGGTTTAATGGCGAGATAAGTGGTCTTTTTCGGTACATCCTTGTCATCGACTTTATAAATATCCTTGACGTACAAGTACGCAACTTCAGCAGAAGCGTTTAGTTCTGGCTCATGAAAGGCCAACTTTTGTTTCACAAACGAGGCACAGGCAAATTGGGAAATTGCTAGTAGTATAACTAAAATGGCCTTTTTGAATTCATTCACTATTCCAACTCAATTTTTGGTTCGATTGTTTTGAAGCTGGGCTGCATGTATTTTTTCGACTTAAAATATTTAAGCGCTGTTTTTTCTTCCAGCTCGTCGCAGCCAGTACCTAACCCGGACACATTACAATTGAGGTAATAAACTTTACCGGGTATTTCAAATTTTTTATCAAATTTTAAGGCTTCAACTCCACCCGCCCCATTTATTTGGAAATTATAAATTCCCGGTCTTAATTCAAACCAAGTGAAGCCATTACCAAGGTCGAGCGCATGTTTTCCATTGATGTGCAGAGGACTTCGAAAAGCCAGCATTCCACCTCTCGAAAAATACACCGCGATATTCTCCGTTGTTAATTTGGGTTTTGGTGCCTCGTCGAAGCTCGGCCCCCGCACAAAATATGCACAACCACTTAAGCCTAAAAATAAGTAAAACAAAAAAAGAAAAAAAATAAATCTCATTGGCTTCTCTCTACTGCAAAAAAGGGATCATCTAGATTTCAGATGAATCAAAGCCTATATTACCTTAATATTATTCCGCATTACAAATTAATCGCTATCCCAAATAAGCCAAAGGAAGTCGAGTCTGATACTGTCCAATAATTCAAGCAAAATTACTGATGCGTGTCCTGGAAATGTTTTCCATTTTGGTAGGGACCTAGAATGTCTTGTTTGACGCTAGTCTTACATTCCTCCTATCAAAAACGACTACAGACTAACCGATCTTTATCGATAGTTTTAAAAATATTTGCCAGGAATGTTACAAATAGTTAATAAGGAGCTTACTATGACTATTCAACAACTAAGTACCGTCTTACTATTATCCGGTCTTTGTTCGGGATTAACGGGATGTTTTGATAAATCTCCAGATTTTTATGCGCTGGCTGATAAAATGTGTGCCTGCCAAGATGTGGAATGTGGTAGAGCGGTACAACTCGAAGTGAATGCCGCATTCAAAGAAGTTCAACAATCAAAAAACAAAATTAAAGATTCTACACCACTGAATAAAATCGAAAACTGCCGTCGAAAGTTGGCTAAGCTATAGAATCAGAAAAGCAGGAACATCTCTTGTCTATTGCCCATTACTATTGTTTGATGATTGGACTTATAGCAGAATAGTTTGATCCCAAATAAACGACAATGGAATTCATACTGTAGCTACCGTTTATTTAAACTTAATTGATTGCTCGACCCTAATGTTTACTTTATTGTAATGCATTCGAGTTGATTAGCGCTGCACCACGCGCGAACCGGAAGTCAGCTCTCTCGTTTAACTTGTAATTCTGTCAAATGGGAAACCTGAAGCCAAATTTGCGACCCCGAATTGAGAATTTTAACTAACCATGATGCATCGCATTCACAGCGACTCTTTTCACCTTTCTTAAACCTTATACTCCCGCTTAATCTCGGCAACTTGCACGCTATAGGATTCATACCATTTTTCGCGCCCAAGTTTTTGTGCCATTAGATGATCTGCATGAGCTTTCCATTTTTTTATACTGGCTTCATCCGGCCAATAGGATAATACTATTTCTTGAGA
>Ga0224506_10001965_pt1 | contig 14388 bp, 11 predicted proteins | sample SF_Jan12_sed_USG_2_FD_169108 | JGI IMG/M metagenome (GOLD analysis project Ga0224506, IMG submission 169108) | Sediment microbial communities from San Francisco Bay, California, United States - SF_Jan12_sed_USGS_8_1 | ecosystem: Environmental > Aquatic > Marine > Sediment | place: USA... | reverse complement strand
GACTTACTACTCATCGAAACTCTGTCCCGATCAGCGAGGCGCGCATTCTACAGAAACCTGCTCACCTGTCAACTACCTTTTTAATTTATTTGAAGCTTTTCAACTACTTAGCCTTTACTTCAAATTCCACAAAACACCTCAGTGCTTCATCAAAATAGCCCCCATCTCTATCAACGGGACGCGCATTCTATACGTTTAACCCTGACTGTCAATCACAATAATTAAATTAAATTAACTTTAGCAATTTTTTTCTTTCCAGCCTGTACCAAATAATGACCTGCACCTAACTTAAGCGTACTTTCAGCGACTATCCAATCCACCTTGACGCGACCATTCTTCAACATATCTCTTGCCTGAGCTCCATTAGCAACCAATTTCGCCTGATTCAAAATTGCCGAAATAGGAAGCTCAACCTGATCATCCAAAATCAATTCCACCTCTGGGCAACCTTCTGGAACCTCACCCTCAATAATCACATTTCCGGCACCTTTATGTGCACTCGAAGCGGCACTTTCACCATGAAATCTGGCAATCAGTTCTTTTGCAAGGTCAATTTTCAGGTCACGCGGATTCATACCATCTCTCAGCTTAGCCTTTAACTCTTCAATCTCTTCCAGACTACGAAATGATAACAACTCAAAATAACGCCATATCAAACTATCTGGCATTGAAACTATCTTGGTAAACATTTCTCCAGGTGCATCAGTAATTCCTACATAATTGCCCAGCGACTTAGACATTTTCTTTTCACCATCAAGCCCCTCTAGCAAAGGAAGCATAATGACTACTTGAGGATCTTGCTTGTAATGTTTCTGAAGCTCTCGTCCAACCAATAAATTAAATTTTTGGTCTGTACCACCCAACTCTACATCCGCCTCTAGCGCAACAGAATCATACCCCTGCACCAGAGGGTACAAAAATTCGTGAATAGCAATAGTCTGCCCACTTTTGAAACGTTTCTTAAAATCATCACGCTCCAACATACGCGCCACATTATGCCTAGCTGCAAGTTGAATCATCCCCGCAGCACCTAACTCAGACATCCACTCAGAATTAAACCGAACAGTCGTTTTTTCAGGATCCAGTATCTTAAACACCTGTTCTTTATAGGTTTTGGCATTTTGCTTAATTTGATCAGGTGTTAGCGGAGGGCGCGTAGCGCTCTTGCCTGTTGGATCACCTATCATTCCAGTAAAGTCACCAATCAAGAAAATAATTTCATGCCCCAAGTCTTGAAGCTGCCTCATTTTATTGATTAAAACCGTATGCCCCAAGTGCAAATCAGGAGCCGTAGGATCAAAACCTGCTTTAATTTTTAACTTTTTTCCGGATTCAATTTTCTTTATTAGCTCGTCTTCGAGTAATATTTCCTCTGTGCCTCTTTTGAAAATGGCAAGAGTTTCAGTATGATGCGCCATATTATGCTTCCAAGCCTATCAAATTGTTGTTCATTTTCTGGGCGCAGGAGTATAACACCTTCATCTATGGATTCGAGTGCACATTAGCCAAATAGATGAATTTGTGAAACATTTAAGCTTATAAATTTAAGATTCTTGAGAATATTATTAGTGTTGAAATCAATAGAAGACCTACCAAAAACCCATCGATATAGCATATTTAGTTTGGCTGCTTTAATTTCTATACTTGTTTTTTGGAACTATTCATCAGATCCAATAACAGTTGAAATAGCAATTCCGGAAATCACACCCTCTACAATAAGCAATAGAAATAATGAAATCATCACCAAACGATTTACCATCAAGGCAGGAGATAGTCTATCAACTATTTTCGATCAAGCTCGTATTAGCCCTCAAATGCTACATATTGTCATCCAAAACAAAGAAAATGAGCGCAAACTAAGGGCTATCCAGCCTGGTGAAGCTATCGAATTCAGACTAAACACAGAAGGGCTTTTACTTGCCCTAAACTACATCAAATCTCCTACACTCACAGAAAATTTTACCATAATTGAAGATCAGGCAGTACATAAGAGCATTGTCCGCTATCCCGAATACAGAACACGCTTTGCATTTGGAACTATTGACTCATCTTTGTTTTTAGCTGGCCAGGATGCTGGCATGACCGACTCCCTGACCATGGAACTCGCGCAAATTTTCGGCTGGGATATTGACTTTGTTATGGACATTCGCCAAGGCGATAGATTTTCGATGATTTACCAGGAAAAGCATCTTGATGGAAAAATGATTGGATACGGTCCCATTTTGGCGGCAAGGTTTACAAACAATGGCAGAACCTACAATGCCATTAGATATACCGACCTCACAGGAAATTCCGACTTTTACAGCCCTGACGGAAAATCTATGCGCAAGGCGTTTCTTCGAACACCTGTCGATTTTGGTCGAATTAGCTCCCACTTCAGCCTGGGCAGACGACATCCGATTCTGAATAAGATAAGAAATCATAAAGGAACAGACTATGCTGCCCCCACTGGCACCCCAATCAAAGCAGCAGGTGACGGCAAGGTAGTGTTTGCAGGCACAAAAGGTGGCTATGGAAGAACATTAATTATCCAACACGGCCAACGATATTCAACCCTGTACGCACACACTAACGCATTCCATAGATCAGTCAGATCCGGTAAAACAGTCAAACAGGGACAAATCGTCGCTTATGTAGGCAGTACCGGATTAGCTACAGGACCGCATCTTCATTACGAATTTCGAGTCAATGGAGTAGCAGTCAACCCGGTAACAGTGAAGCTACCTAGTGCGAAGCCAATAATTAAAGAATTATCACAAGAATTTTCAGAATACGCCCTTAATATGACAGGGCAACTTGATACATACGAAAGAGTTGGCTTTGCTCCCTCTATGGAGTAAGCCAGCTACATTGAAAAAGAAGCGCCACATCCACACGTTGTCTGGGCCATCGGGTTATTAATTACAAACCTGGCCCCTTCCAACCCCTCGACATAATCAACAGTTGACCCCGTAAGATACTGAATACTTAACGTGTCAATTAAGATAGAAGCTTCTTTACAGGAAATAACGGTATCGTCTTCGGCAACTGCATCTTCAAAAGAAAAACCATATTGAAATCCAGCACAACCTCCTCCTGTTACATAAACACGTAACTTAAGATTTTGATTTTGTTCTTCTGCGACTAAAGAGGTTATTTTCTCCACCGCCGCATCAGAAACAAATACTGGATCCACTACATTAACAACTGTCATAACTCGCCTACCTAACAATATCGAGTAACATTATGCCAATACCCTAGTGTAATGATCAAGAATACTTATTCTTTTTCAACCACTGCTTTTTCAACAGGAGCACTAGAAGGCTCTTTAGAACCGAAGATCTTTTTCTTTTCTTTCTGTTCATTCTGATGCAGTAGCTTGCCATTCACTTTTGCACCCATAACCATTTCCATCATAATATAATGAACATCACCAGTGACTGAAGCCTTCTGAGCTAGCTCTATATGGTTTGATGAATATACATCACCTTTAACCGTACCATTTATGATGATTTTAGGTGCTCGTATTTCTCCTTCTACTAAACCCTTTTCGCTGATTCTGACAACCGCGCTACTGCCATCTTCTGCAATGATATTACCTTTAATAACACCATCAACATGTAAGCCGCCATTAACTTTAATGTCGCCAACTATTTCCGCTTTATTAGATAAAATTGTATCGTAATGTCCCACTTTATTATCATTGCCCCACATTTACATTAATCTCCTTAGGTCCCCAATTAAAATACTTTTCTACCCTGGAAGCTCGACTCCCGGATGACTGGGCAACCACATAAACTTGTTCAGGTGAAAAATTCTCCGGAAGTACAATTTCTGCTTTTATATCCTGAAAATATCGATATCTAAATCGAATATCTGTATCGGAAATACCATCAGACACATCCTTCAAAAGTATCGCTACCTTTTCCCCACCCTGAACACCAATAATACTCACACCAGCAAAACCCTTCACAAAAGATCGATTGTCTCCGACTTGAGTTAGCATGATTTTCATTCTAAAACGCAAAGGATCTGCTGTAGGATCAACACTCAATTCCTGAATAGTCAAACCACCCACCGATAATGAAGGTGTCATAATTCCTTTATACAGCGCTACTTCCTCTTGAAGAGAAGCGACCTGATCTTTTAGGTTTTTCACAGCCTGACGAATTTCTTCGTTTGCTTTTTTATCGACCTCCGCACCCTTTTCTAGTGTTGCTACTCGAAGATTAGCTTCTTCCAGTCTTAACGTTTTTTCCTGAAAGCTATATTGAAGCTGCTCTACTAACGCAACGGCTTCATCTCTAATTTTAAACCCACTATATTTGCCATACCAATATCCGGCACCTGCTGCTGCCAGTATAACACTAAATATAAAAAGCCTATGGATGAAATTTTGCAATGGTGTATGAGGAACCACTACCAAGCTTTCTTGTTTACTTCCTTTTACCCTTGCCATCAATACCTACCAAATTTGGCTAACCATAATAAACGCAGAGCATATAAAACCCCTGCGACTCGACACAAGTACTTTCATTCATTTAGTGAAATATTTTCAGTAATTGTACAAGGTATTAGTGTTAATCGTCTGATTAAAATTAGATTATACTGTGATAGCATTCACACATCCATTTTTAAAACGAGATAAAAAAAATTATGGGCGTTTTCCTCAAGTCGTTCAGGCTTTCGCATCTTGTTCAGAAAAGTGAAGCGCTCCCCATTCTCACACTTTTAGGTTTTTTCGTTGGCATTGCAGCGGGACTGCTATTAATTGTCGTTAAATATACCATTGAAGCACCTCTTCACTATATTTTACTCTCAAGTGAAAATTACGAAAAGCTAGAACCCTGGTTTCGATTTTTCCTTGTTTTGGGGGGAAGTATTCTCATTGCATTAATATGGAATCAACTGCCAAAAAGCACAAAAAAAATTGGCGTACCCCATGTTATCGAAAGCATACAAAGTCAGGGAGGAAGACTCCCTGCCAAGAATATTTTTGTTCAATACATTGGAAGTCTTTTAGCATTATGGTCTGGTCAGTCTGTTGGCAGAGAAGGGCCATCCATCCATATTGGTGCCGGTGTTGGCAGTTTAATTGGCCAAAAACTTGGATTACCAAATCATAGCATACAAGTACTGGTGGGCTGTGGCGTGGCGGGAGCTATAGCTGCAGTTTTCAATACGCCTCTTGCCGGTGTCGTATTTGCGATGGAGATTATTCTCGTTGAATACAGCATTACCTGGGCTGTCCCCATCATGGCTTCAGCATTTACAGCCTCTCTTCTAAGTCAGGGGCTTTGGGATGGAGACATCAATTTCTCGGGTGCGGAGGCAGAATTACAGTCACTGGTTGATATTCCCTGGCTCATTGCATTGGGTTTTTTTGTTGGAACTGCGGCGGCATTATTCAATGCATTAATTCGACTCGGTCTTAGATTCAGACACGTATCCGCGTTAATTAGACTTCCTCTTGCTGGCTTACTTACAGCAACAGTCGCATTTTGGATTCCTGAAGTAATGGGTACGGGCTATGACACAATATCCAGTACTCTGGATAATAAATATGCCATCTCCGCACTCATTATTATATTCGCAGCAAAATTACTGGTAACCGCAGGCGTTATTGGACTAGGAATGCCTGCAGGCCTTATTGGACCTACATTAGTCATTGGTGCAACACTTGGCGGAATTGCAGCCTATGGCATTAATATAGTATCTCCCGATTCGGTATCGAACATTAACATATTTGTCTTAATTGGAACCAGTGCAATGATGAGTGCTGTCTTACAGGCACCAATAACAGCTTTAATCACCGTACTGGAATTCTCATCAAGCACAGCAATTCTTTTCCCGGCAATGATTGCTATTATTATTGCAAATTTAACCTGTCGCACCTTATTCAATCAGCCTTCCATTTTTATTAGCATTCTCCAGGTTCAGGGAATGACACAGTTCAGCTCACCAGTAACCCGAGCACTAACAAGGATGAACGCAAGAGACCTGGGTGTTCCAGCAATAATGCCCATTTTAGGCAAAATGAGCGCTAACGATCTGTCAATACTGATTAAATCCAATGACTACTTACTATTTAAACAAGATAAGCAGCTCTTTACTTTAGAGTCTCATATTGCTCATAAGCTACTGGAACAGGAACTGAGCCTAATCGACGATATGAACGATACTACTGACCTAAAAATAGATACCCAGACTTGGGTCGGCAACCAAAATGAACTAATATGGCTACCACTTCACTCGACCCTGGAACAAGTTCTAAGAACAACACAAGGAAGAAATATTGGCGGCGTTTGGCTATCAAAAAATGAGGATACACCGCCACATTCCATATTCCCAAAACGCCACCTGATTGAACTTATTACAAAAATTGGAGAATAATTTAATGCCCTTCGAATCTTTCAACGCTTACCTCACTCTTAAGATGCTGCATTTAATCGCAATGGTCACCTGGTTTGCAGGTATTTTTTATCTTCCGCGCTTATTTGTCTACCACGCCATGAGTGAAGATGACGCTAGCAAGGAAAGATTTAAAGTCATGGAAAGAAAGCTGTACCGGGGGATCATGGTACCCTCAGAGATTGTTACCATTATTTGCGGGTTAAGTTTGCTAACTTTTACTTACTCGAATGCCTTTTTATCCATGGGGTGGCTACACATAAAATTGACGTTAATTGTAGCCTTAATCGGCTATCACCACTACTGCGGCTATATTATGAAACAGTTCCAGGCTGATATAAACAATCACTCACATAAATTTTATCGCGTTATCAATGAGATACCGGTATTGATACTAGTTGGCGTTATTTACCTGGCTGTATTCAAACCCTTCTAATTAACCCCAAGATGAAGCCAGGCTCATCCTGGCTTTACATAACTTAACCCAGCGTTAATCGCTTCATTACGATTTTGTACATTTAACTTTTTATAAAGGTTATTAATATGTGTTTTAACCGTACTTACTGCAACAAACATTGAGTTTGCAATATCTTCATTACTGGCTCCAGTAACAATTTTTTCAAACACCTGCCATTCTTTCTTCGAGACACCAATGGCAATCAGGTCATCCGGCACTACAATATTACCCTTAACCAAGCTGGTATTTTTTTGTTTCTCTAACAACTGTATTTGCTCTACAAACCGTAGGACTTCATTTGGCAACACTTGCAAATCAAGCTCATTGAATACGGGTGACAGCCATTTTTTATACATTAAAGTGGAGGCCACTAATTGAATTTCTACAATTTTAGGCAACAATTTGGTCAGTAAACTAACCGCTTGAGGCATATCATATAAACTAACTACCACAACCTTCAGTAACTCTAGTTTACTTTGCTCAAGAACCAATTCTGACTGGATAACAATCGCAAGCTGCTCATCGAGTCGTTTGGATGCCAAAGTAATCTCCTGAGTTGCTATAAGCACAAATATTTCTGCACGAAAGATCATCAAGTCTCTGCTATTACTATAAACATTGAGCTGTTGATGCGTTTTTCTCCAGGACTGCATCGATTTAATATCACCCACTGACCACCACCAGAGGAGCTGTGTTTCTGTTCCATATGGAAGAAGTTGTTCGCTAGATTCTGGCAGATTAAATATTTTTTCATGTTCAATTGCCAACTCTCTGGCGACTGATAACTTCCCCTTTAGCATTTCAGTTTTCAATAACCAGCCGCTCAAATGAAGAGACCAATAATGTGCCCAGTTGGAACAAATCCTCCCCATTTTATTAATCAATTGACGAGCCTCCCTTAAATGAAACTGCTCAAGTGCTATTTCTGACAAGTTGAGGTTTGCAAATAGATAGTTAAAGCCATAATTAACGCCATTCTCTTCAGCATACTGCACCGCATGCCTGGAACTGCTCACTGAACTCTGGAAATCACCTTGGGACTTATATATTTCCGCTTGCTGGATAAGTGCCCAAAGCACCGCATCATGATTCTTCTCTTTTCGCCCCAATAAAGAGGCCTCTTCAAAAAGTTCTAATGCACTTTGAGACTGCCCTCGTTCATTCAGAATATTGGCCTGAATAATTAACGCACTTTGTCGACGACTACTATCTTTATCTAAAAGCTTCAAAGCACTTTGGGCCTGATCAAGTGCCTTGTCGTAATCGTGCAATGCAAAAAGGGCTTGAGCCCTTACAATTGAAAACTCTGCAGATAATCTTTTATTTTGATCATGGGTAACATTCATTAATAATTGATCAGCATGCTGCAGTAAACTTTCAACATTTTTAGCGTCACCATAAATCGCTTCAACCCAGCACATAACCTGCAAAAGCTTGGGGTGAGTCAACACTATATCCCTTGGTACCAACCCCAGGCACTTATTCACAATATCGTAATGTGCCTTATGAATGAGCTCTTCACCATGAAGTTCCAGAATTGTCCGCAGAAGATCTTGATTTCTCGACATAACGGCGTGCTCGGCGGCAGAAACCAGAAGATTTTGAGATAGCAATGATTGGCAGGCTGTGACATGTAACTCAGAAACATCAATCTCAGACATATGAAGTCGATGCAACAAAAACTCTCTGAGTAAATGATGATACCTATACCAAACATCTTCATCGAGCATACAAATAAACAGGTGGTTTCGATGCAAATAGTCTATGCACTGATAAACATTTACTTCGGGGATAATTTCTCGGGAAACCTGTAGATTAAATTGCTTAAGAATCGACGACTTAATCATAAACAATTGAACATCTTTGGGTAAGTTGGAAAAAATTTCGGCATCGAAATAATGAATAATATTAAGATTATTATTTGAGATTTGTTTTTTAATCTCTATCAGGGAGTCATGGTGTTTCAATCCCATAGTCACTAACTGAAAGCCTACCGGCCAGCCTTCAACAAGTTGCAAAATGAATTCACTTTCCTGATCTGCTAATTGAAGATGTTTTCTATGCACTAAAAATTGCCTGGCCTCTGTTACATTGAATGCCAATTCATTTAAGTATATGTCGGACACCAATCCTCTATGCTTCAGGCTAATAATACAGGCAGGTAGCTCAACTCGAGTCGCCATCAACAACTTGACATGAGACGGCAAATTTCGAATAAAATATGCCAAACACTCGTGAATATTTTGATTGGTAATATTATGATAATCATCGACAACCAAAACCAAATCTTGCTTGAGCCTACTCAACTCAAATAATAACTGCCCCAGAATCACTTTGATCTGAGACCCTGGATCCAATGCTGCATCCAGTAATGATGGTGATATTTCAGTCTGATTCGCGATCGCGGATACCAAATACAAACAAAAACGATGCTCATCTGAGTCGTCTGAATCCAAAGACAACCATGCCAATATGGTTGCCGGGTTGTGGTCTTTTCTTGACTGGCAAGCTTGCAGAGCCAGGGTTGTTTTGCCATAGCCCGCAGGGGCACATAACAACACCAGAGGCTCGTCAACATCGATTAGATGCTCAAAGCGGTCTCTGTTAATTATATTGTCTGGTAATCTTGGTAACAGCATTTTTGAAGAAACCAAGTGAATCTGCGTGCTATTTATTTTCACAACTGACCTGAGCCTGCTTATTTGTTTGAAGTCTATGGTATCCTTTACTCAATTAATTTATCAAACATTCAAATCACTGGGAGCTCCAGAGGAACAGTTCATGACAAAATCTGAATCACTATTTGATCGCGCACAAAAACATATTCCCGGAGGCGTAAACTCTCCTGTCCGAGCATTTAAAGGTGTTGGTGGAACACCCCGCTTTTTCAAAGAAGCCAAGGGTGCATATCTAATAGATGAAGACGACAATACATATGTCGACTACGTTCAGTCATGGGGACCTATGGTACTTGGGCATAATGAACCCAGGGTCGTTGCTGCAGTTCAGTCGCAGCTTGAAAAGGCTATGAGCTTTGGTGCTCCGACCTTAATAGAAATTGAAATGGCAGAAAAAATTTGCGAACTACTACCTTCCATCGAATCTGTTCGCATGGTGAGTTCAGGTACGGAAGCAACCATGTCTGCTATTCGTCTGGCTCGTGGTTTTACCGGCCGGGAAAAAATTGTGAAATTTGAAGGCTGTTACCATGGCCATGCAGACTCACTTCTTGTAAAAGCAGGATCAGGGGCATTAACCTTTGGAGTACCAAACTCTCCTGGTGTACCAGCATCAATGGCAGAGCTAACCGTTACATTACAGCATAATGATGCCGATCAGGTACGCGCCTTATTTAATGAGATTGGTGATGAAATAGCGTGCATCATCGTTGAACCGGTTGCTGGAAACATGAACTGTATTCCTCCAGAAAGTGGCTTCCTGGAAACACTAAGAGAAGTATGCGACCAAAGTGGTGCCTTGTTAATTTTCGATGAGGTAATGTGTGGTTTCAGAACCAGTCTGGATTGCGCTCAAGGCCGCTTCAGTATCAAACCTGATTTGACGACCCTGGGTAAAGTAATAGGCGGGGGCATGCCAGTAGGCGCATTTGGTGGTCGCAAGGACGTCATGGATCATTTGTCTCCGGTGGGTCCGGTTTATCAAGCGGGTACATTGTCTGGCAATCCGTTAGCAATGGCTGCAGGTTTAGCAACCTTAAACCAAATTACAGCGCCAGGCTTTTATGACGAACTTTCTCGAAAAGCGACATTATTATTAGATGGATTTAAAAAAGCAGCAGATGAATCTGGTATTGCATTATCAACTAATCAGGTCGGCTCTATGTTTGGGTTTTTCTTTTCTGAAGAACAAAACATTAGTCGCTTTAGCCAGGTTATGAACTGTGACCTCGAAAGATTTAACAAGTTTTTTCATGGCATGTTGGATGAAGGTGTTTATCTGGCTCCTTCAGCATTTGAGACAGGCTTTATGTCATCTGCCATCACTGATGACGATATTGAGTTCACTGTTCAGGCCGCACGAAAAGTATTTGCCAGCCTATGATGATGAGGACCAGCCGTTGTAAGACGGCTGGTCATTTATCACGTTTTAGCCAATAAAGCATTGACAGTTAAGTAGGCCTTTTTTATAGTACGCCCGCTCATAAAATTGAGTGATCATCTCCCTAAGCCTGGGTGGTGAAATTGGTAGACACGCCAGCTTCAGGTGCTGGTGGGGGCAACCCCGTGGAAGTTCGAGTCTTCTCCCAGGCACCATTTCATCTATATTTTTCACGATTAGATTGCTTCTTATTCTCACTCTTCTTAATTAACACATACACGGCTCCAGCTCCCCCCTGATACGGCTTTGCAGTATGAAACGCCAATACCTCGGGTATCTGTTTTAACCAACGGTTGGTAAAGCTTTTTAGCAGGGCCGGTGGATCACTGAGAGCTCCTTTTCCGTGCAGGATAATGCCGGTACGAGCATCATATCTTTGACAATCGATTACAAATTTTCTAACGGCCTCTCGTGCCTGTTCGACGGTTTTATGATGTAGATCCAACTTGGCCTCTATAGGATAGGCACCCTGTTTGAGCTTTTTGAACACGCCATGCGCCAAGCCTGATCTTGAAAATGTAATGATATCCTCAGGATTTACCATTTCCAGGTGGTCAACACTGAGTGGATTATCTGCACTATTTTTCATCTGAGTGGCATCTAGCTTTCTTTGATGCTGGCCTGGAGTATGCCTGGGCTCTTTTTTAAGTATCACTCTGGATTTTGTTTTTAGTGGCTTGACCCCTTTCATTTGTTCTAAAAAGTCCAGGTCATCCTGATTGTCTTTCTTACTCATGCTTTTGCTCTGGTAAATAACGTCATAACATCAATGTGTATTTTGATTGATTCGAAGCTCAACGGCAAAGACTTTATAAATGAGACCAGGTAAATATTAATGAAAGGAGCAGACTTAGCCATTTTGACTAAGTCACTTGTTGATATCCCTTATAGCTGAAAAGGGTAAATTGAACCCACATTTAAAATTTTTGTTAATTCCTTCAGGGCCAAACGGCTTTCTTTCAGTAACGAAGGGTCTGCCAGGTCTGCCGACGTTAATGTGTCACGATAGTGAGTATTCACCCAGGCGACCAGATCATCATAAAGCTTGTCTGACATAATGGTGGCAGGATTCACCGACTGAAATTCTTCCTCAGTCATTGCAACTCGTAATCTCAAACACGCTGGCCCACCGCCATTTCTCATACTCTGTTTTACATCAAAAACTTTAATATGATTGATAGGATTTGAGGCGTCATCCTGTAGTTTATCCAAATACTGTGAAACCGACTGAATTTCACGACACTCCCCAGGTACCACCAGAGTCATTGAGTTATCCGGGTTAGACAACAACTGTGAATTAAAAAGATATGACTTCACGGCATCCTGCAAAGAAACATCAGAATTTTTGACTAGAACCGGAATTAAAGTCATATCACCCAGACATCTATCTAAATCGTCAATGACCTGCTGGTTATCAACAAAGGATTCTTCATGATAGAAGAATACATTTCTATTTCCGACAGAAATAACATCATTATGAAACACACCCGCATCAATGGTTTCCGGCTTTTGCTGAGCAAAAACTACTTTCTCGGGATTCAAACCATGAAGACGTGCTATCGCCTGACTCGCTTCCAGTGTTTGTCGTGCAGGAAACTTTTCCGGCTTCGGCTGACTTTGATCAAAAGCCTGCTGTCCGTATACAAATAATTCGACACCAGAAAGCCCATAGTCAGAACAAAATCTGGTGTGATTTGCTGCACCTTCGTCACCAAAACTGGCAACAGCAGGCAGTGTAGAATGGTGAGCAAAATGCTCACCCTCTGGAAACACAGCTTTCAAGATTCTACCGGTTGTCTCATGCTCAATGGAACGATGGAACTTGGCATTTAAATTCGCAGGCGTAAAATGGATACGATTATCCGCTGTATCAGCACTGGGAGAAACCGTTGCTGCATTTGCGGTCCACATACAGGATGCAGAACTGACCGCAGATAAGATTGCCGGCGCATCTTTAGCGGCGCTTTTGAGTATATCTGTATCTGAACCACTAAATCCCAAAGAAGACAATGCCGGAATAAAAGGGCGTTCATGAGGTAATAGAACGCCCTGCTTATAACCCAGATCATGTAGTGCCTTCATTTTAGCCAGGCCTTGCAAAGCAGCTTCTTTTGGATTGGAAGCTTCTTGTTTATTGGATTTTGACGCAATATTCCCATACGAAAGCCCCGCATAATTATGCGATGGGCCAACTAAACCATCAAAATTCACTTCAAAGCTTTTCATAAATTCAAACCTGGAGGTAATTGAGCTGGAACTTCTGCAACCGGACCTTCAACAGATGCAACCGGGAATGCACAATAGTCTGCCGCATAGAATGCTGATGGTCGGTGATTTCCGGATTCGCCAACGCCACCAAAAGGCGCTGCACTGGATGCTCCGGTTATGGGCCGGTTCCAATTTACGATCCCGGCGTTTATTTCCTGAACAAAATACTGATACTGAGCTGCATCTTTACTGATCAAACCAGCAGAGAGCCCATACTTGGTATCATTCGCAAGCTCAATAGCCTGATCAAAGTCGTCATAACGATAAACACTTAATAGAGGACCAAAGTACTCTTGATCAGGAACATTATCTGCGTCTGTCAAATCAATAATCCCCGGAGACAACAGTGCGGTACCCTCTTTGAGTTTGGTTAGCTCTAATAACGGCTTGCCCCCTAATTCAATCAGGTGATCCCATGAACGAATCATATTGTCTGCAGCGGCTACAGAAACAACAGCGCCCATAAAGGGTTGCTCTTCATCGTCATAGCCACCGACTGTCAATTGGCTTGCAGCTGTAACCAGGCGAGAAATAAACTCGTCGCCTTTACTACCTCTTGGCACTATTAGCCTTCTGGCACAGGTACATCGCTGTCCTGCGGATAAAAATGCCGACGAAATAGTGTGATGTATGGCGCCTTCCATATCAAAATCTTTGTCGATAACCAGCGGATTGTTACCACCCATTTCCAGAGCCAATATTTTACCTGGTTGTCCACCGAATTGTTTATGGATGAGTTTTCCGGTTTCAGAACTACCGGTAAAAAACAGACCATTCAAGCCCGGAAGACCTGCCACTGCAATTCCGGTATCTTTTGCACCCTGAAGTAGATTCATCACACCATCAGGCAATCCTGCTTGTTGCCATAATTTAACCGTTTCTTCTGCCATCTTGGGTGTCTGCTCACTCGGCTTAAACAGCAGCGTATTGCCCGCAATCAACGCTGGTACTATATGACCATTGGGTAAATGTCCCGGAAAATTGTAAGGGCCAAAGACAGCAACGACACCGTGAGGTTTATGACGTAAAACGGTTTGACCTATTGGCAATTCCAGGCGATTTTCACCCGTACGTTGCTCATAAGCATTCACAGAAATAGCAATTTTTCCAATCATTGCCGTGATTTCTGTACGGGCTTCCCAGAGCGGCTTACC
>Ga0224506_10001964_pt1 | contig 14396 bp, 13 predicted proteins | sample SF_Jan12_sed_USG_2_FD_169108 | JGI IMG/M metagenome (GOLD analysis project Ga0224506, IMG submission 169108) | Sediment microbial communities from San Francisco Bay, California, United States - SF_Jan12_sed_USGS_8_1 | ecosystem: Environmental > Aquatic > Marine > Sediment | place: USA... | reverse complement strand
ATTGTCAAAGTGGTGACTTATGATAGTGCCTTTTAAATTGTTCAGAGCAAGAGAAAGAGGGGAATCGAACATCAAATTTTTAATATTCACCATGTTGTGGGAATGATTGTCATTGACTAAAAAGTTAATATTATTCCCAACTTGTTCAAAAATAAGGAGCTCGATATTATCACTAAGGTGGTCATGTTTCTCGGGGATTCTGTGTTTTTCGTCATTCTCTATGGGGATGTTGTTTAATGCGTCCCGATAGGATGATTCTTCATAGTGGATTATCTTCGTAATTAGTGATGCCTCTGTGTTAACCAATCTTAGTAAATAGTCTTTTTCCTGATTATAGGCGGCGTAGTATACAAAACCGATGCTTATACTACCGACAGTCAGGGCAGCGACGCTCATGGTAATGATGAGCATCTTTTTTCGCGCCGCATTGGATTCACTTTCCCGGTGTTTGATGATATAGAAAGCCGAAAACATGATAAGAGAGCTAGTACAAAAAATAAGTAACGCGAAAAATAAGTTGTCGATTGATGCGTCAAAGTGGTCGGTGTTATTAATAGGTGCATATAATTCTATGGCGTACATGCCGATGTAATGCATACCAACGATGGTAAAACCAACTAACAGGGCAGAAAATAGTTTTATATACATTTTATTTTTGTAGGATTTTCTATTCGATTGCCGCACGATATAAAGAGTCGCAATTGCAGAAATGATGACATATATAATTGAGAGGTAGATTCTATTTGTGTGTACAAGTGTTTGGGCCTCAGTATGCATAGCATACATGCCCAGGTAATGCATTGTTCCTATACCCGTGCCGAAGACGAGTGCTGCAAGAATAATGTCTTTGTGGGTAGCTTCTTTATTGGAAATAATATGTATTGTATACGTGGAAGCAGTAATAGCGATTAGCAGTGAAGAAATTGTAATATACGGGTTATATACCAGGCTAATATGTATTTCATAGGATAGCATTCCAATGAAGTGCATACTCCAGATACCAAGCCCCAGTATACAGCCACCACTAATGAACCAGAGACGGTAGTCTTTCATGCTCTGGTTAAGTTTGTCGGATATTGTAATAGCGCAATATGCCGATAAGCTAGCGACCATAAAAGATAAGATAATAAGCAATATGTTGTATTGACCGGTAAGGGTATCGTTCATCGTGTTTCGTATTTGGAAGATATGTGTGTGTATTGCTTAGCGAAACTTCGCTGGAATTGATTGAGTCGGCCTGCGCAGAATATTGATATATGTCTGACCAGGAATCAGGTAAAGGCGTGGCTAATGTATTGTTTTTAATGTTAAAAGATACGCATAAATTAATATGTAAATTTATGTTAAGTTTTTATAATTCAATATGTAGAAGGTGATTTATGGGGTATCAGACATATGATTAAGACGATTCATGTCAGTACGGTTCTTTTTACTTTAATTTTGTTTCTGGTCCGTGGTGGCTGGTATTTTTTTCGGTCGGACAAATCCATGCCAGGCCCACTAAGGTATTTACCGCATTTGAATGATACGGTATTGACGATAACGGGTATCTGGATGGCTGTGTTGTACAGTATTTCACCGCTAGATCAATCCTGGTTTCTGGTGAAAATTATTGCCTTGTTTGCCTACATTGGGCTAGGAATGTATGCGTTTAAAGAAAAGCATTTGTATGGAAGACGACTCGTGGCGTGGGCGCTGGCATTATGCGTATTTTTCTATATTATCGGAGTGGTAAGGACGCATAGTGCGCTGGTATTTTTCTAGGCGGTGATACAGTTTTTTTCCTTGTAAATGTCTTTTTTTGTGTCGGACATTCGATTTCATATTGGGATATACATAAAAAAAGTCCTCTATCGAGGACTCTTTTTATTGATATGGCGCCCCAGAGACGATTCGAACGTCCGACCTGCCCCTTAGGAGGGGGCTGCTCTATCCTGCTGAGCTACCGGGGCTTTTAGATTTGAGTGCGTATGGTACCAATCGATGCGAATACAAACAAGGTCTAGCTGAGATAAGGTTGAATGAGTAGTTTCATCATGTTAACACCCTTTTCGATGTTGATTTTGCTTGAGTTTTCATTGATCACATCGAGATAGGCTTGCCAGAAAAGCGGAATCATGAGTAGTGAATTTGCCAGGAAATCTCGGGTAGATTCGTCAATGGCTTTAAGAATTTCCTGTCTTATTAGCACGTCGATGATTTGTTGTATTTCCTCGATTCGAGAGCGAAGGATAGGGGAGCAATAGGCTTTGAGTGATGGGTAGGTTTGTATTAACGGGCTTAATTCGCGGTGTGCAAATTGATATCGCCAGACAGTCTGGAATACTTTTGATAATTGCTGTTCGATATCTGGAATAGACTGTGATTCAGGTGACTGTTTTGTCTGGTCCCATTCAATAACCATTGTTTCAAACAGCGCGAGTATGATGGCCTCTTTATTTTTGAAGTGGTAGTACAGGTTTCCCGGACTGATGCCTGCTTCTTTTGCAATATGATTTGTACTGATCACACTTGTGCCTCTTTCATTGAAGAGAAGCCGTGCACATTCAAGTATTCGTTGTTTGTTTGACATAGGATTAATAGTCTAATAAAAATCTTTCCATGCGACCGGCATTCATTCGATCGGGTGTAAGTCGCATCGCAGCATTTCTTAGCACAACTCCTGGAGTCGATTCCCATTGGGCAATGCGACCGAAATTGTATGACATGTCTACAACACGTTTTACTCTCGGCATTCTGATAGAACGATATAGTGATGAAATATCTTCATCGTTTGAGGCGTTGAGTATGATTTTGCTTAGCCGAAACGCATCTTCTATCGCCATGCTTGCGCCCTGGCCGAGATTAGGTGTGGCTGCGTGCGCGGCGTCGCCAAGCAGTAATATACGTTTATCACCGAGCTGTGGTGTTGGAAGATCATACAGGTCGTTATGGGTAAGTGCTTCGAGGCGATCAAGTCGATCCAGTACGGACTGGGCGGGACCCCCAAATTTATTATATAGTTTTTTTATACGCTGAATTGAAAAGGTCTCTTTGCTTTCCACTCCAGCCAGGGAATTGATGACAAGAAAGACATAGGATTGACTGGTGTTTATAGGGATGATGCCAAGTCTCTTGCCTTTTCCCCACATCTCCGTGGCGCGATCACTGTTGTTTGTCGGGATTAAACATCGCCAGCAGCTGTATCCAGAATAACGCAGAGTACTATCCGGCCATAGCATATTCCGTATTTGTGAATAAATCCCGTCAGCACCAAAGATGAGGTCATATTCCGACTGGGTACCGTCACTAAATGTTATTTCAATTTTTTTATTGCCCGGTACTAGTCGGTCAACGGTTTTACCGAGCTGAAGATGGCTGGGATTAAGGTTGACGGCAAATATCTTATGTAAGTCGGTTCGGTGTATTCCATAAGTGGCGAGATTCTGTTGTTGAATTTTCCTGCTTATACCTACACTGCTAAGTATTTTTCCAGCCTGGTCAGTAATTTCAAAGCGATCAAGTACCCGACCTTTTTTTGCTATCGGGTCGAACAATCCTAATGTCTGTAATATTTTAATGGTATTGATACCAAGGGTGATACCTGTTCCATTTGTGGCTAGTTGAGTTTGTTTTTCGAGCAGATCGATGCGATGAGTTTTTTGCGAGCTTAGCATGTTGTACAGGCCGAGGCCCGCTATTCCGCCCCCTACGATAAGTATGCGTTTTCCGTCCATGGTATTTCTCTTGAGTTAGTATTTATTTCAGAATTAGAGTAATAGCTCTATTTTTGAGTTCGGTCAAGACAAGAATTCGTGACAGATAATTAGATCGACAAAAAACCAGGATATTGTCTTAATAGTTTGTGTCTATCTATATGAAAGTTATAAAGTAATAAACCTGTCGCCGGTTCCACTAATACATATAAAGAAAACTCTCGAAATGGTCGCTACAACACTGATTACTCACATTTAATAAATGAAAAGCATGCTTCGAAACTACCTTATTTTTTTATTATTGCTCGTTAGTACCCATGCGCAGGCATTGAGTCTGGGGGAGTTAACTGTGCACTCAAAGTTTGCTTTCCCTTTAGAAGCTGAGATTGAGATACCGTCGTATAGTGCCAAGGAACTGGAAGACCTGACGGTGCGTCTAGCCGGAAAGAAAGTGTTTGAAAAAGGCGGCGTCGAATTATCTGCTGTGCACCGGAGTTTGATATTTAAGATTGAACGTCGAGATAGCGATGGCAAAGCCGTTATCCGGGTATCAACAGTGCAACCGGTCAAGGAGCTTGGCATCAGTTTTTTCATCGAAGCCAGGTGGCGGAGTGGAAACATGATTCGTGCCTATGATGTTTTATTAACACCGGCACTTGAGAGTGTACGTGACGTCGCAAATATAGAGGCGGATACCTCTTCAATTTCTGACAATGCGATAGATACACGCCAGATTCCAAGGAAGAATAGCCAGCGAACTGCAACTGAGAACAATGCGAAGACTTTTCTTGAGTATGGTCCGGTTAAACGCGGTGAAATTCTTGGTGTCATTGCACGAAAGATGATCCCTAGCAGACAATACAGTCTGCAACAGGTGATGGTGGGTATTTTTGAGCAAAATGAAGGCGCTTTTAGCGGTGCGAATATTAACCAGCTCGAGCCCGGTACGATGTTACGTCTGGAAAGTCCCGAGTCGGTGAATGCACGTACAAAGAACGAGGCGATAGGGATTATTCAACAACATGCTTCAAATTGGCGTAATGGTACAATAGTACAAGGAGCTGCGGTAAATGGTACAACTTTACCCGCTAAGCCTCAGAATGGCGTTGCCGGGATATTTAAAATCGAAGAAGTTGATGAGTCGTCATTACATATTCTTACCCCTGATTCTATGACGGCGGAAAAAGATGGAAGAATTGAAACATCCGAGGTTACGACCCTTAGACAGGAGTTAAGTGTAACTCTCCAGGAAGCCGAGGCACTTAAAAAGCAAAATGAAATGTTGAAGGATAAAGTCGGTGAGCTGGAAAGAATGGTTGCCTTGCGTATTGCGCAGCTAATGCCTGAAGGTGTATCGACAATCGATCTGGGTGAAAAAACCAGCATTATTGATAAGAGCGACAGAGTTTTTCAGGATGATCTGGTGACAAGCAGTAGTGATATTTCACTAAAAGAAGAAGAGGAAAGCTATTTTACCGAGATTATGGGGGCTATACTTGTTTTGCTTGGTGGAATATTATTTTTTGTGCTCTATCGACAAAAATATCGCGCAAAGATGATTCATGATGGAAATGAGCCATTACCGATTGTTGCGTTCCTGAAATCACGGTTTCAAAAAAAGGATAATAAAATTACCTTGCGAATTTGAGTATAAGAATTGCCTTACAAATTGTCGTCTTGTTTGCAGTCGGAAAAAGTTAAATATTGATTTTATAAAAGCAATTGGTATATCGTGTAAAGCTTTACTATTTCACTTGGGTTGTGTGAGTCACGGGCTTATGAATTAGAGATTATGATTGACCAAACAATAAAAAGTGCTTCGATTCTGGTTGTTGATGACCAACCAGCAAATGTAAAGTTGCTGCAAAAAAGTCTTGAGCTTGATGGTTATCGCGATATTAATGTCACCACAGTCCCTGCTGAAGGTGTGGAATTATTCAGGGAAAAACGCCATGACCTGGTATTGCTTGATTTAAACATGCCTGAGATTGATGGTTTTCAGGTTATGGAAATCATGCGAGAAATCATCGATGAGGATGAAGACTTCCTTCCCGTTATAGTATTAACCGCCCAAACAGATAGAGACTCCCGACTGCGTGCCCTGGAGTTGGGGGCGAGAGACTATCTCACCAAACCTTTTGATCGTATTGAATTAGGAACACGTATCCGGAATATGCTTGAAGTGCGTTTGATGCACAAGCAGATTCGTGATCAAAATCGCCTGCTGGAAGAAAAGGTCAAAGAACGGACTCAGGAAATTGAGGCTACACGGCTGGAGATTATTACCCGGCTTGGACGCGCCGCGGAATATCGGGATAATGAAACTGGTTTGCATATCATCCGTATGAGCAAGATTTCCGGCGTATTGGCAAAGGCCGCAAAACTCAACAATAAAGAATGTGAATTAATTTTAAATGCCAGCCCTATGCACGATGTTGGAAAGATCGGCATATCAGATAGCATTCTATTGAAACCGGGAAAATTTGAACCGGAAGAATGGGAGATCATGAAAACCCATTCGGAAATTGGCGGAGAAATTTTATCCGGGAATGATTCGGACTTATTGTGTATGGCTCGAAGTATTGCCTTAACGCATCATGAGAAGTGGGATGGCAGCGGGTATCCTCAAGGGCTTGCCGGACCGGATATTCCATTAGCAGGACGGATTGTCGCACTTGCCGATGTGTTCGATGCACTGACATCGGCGCGTCCCTATAAGAAAGCTTGGCCTGTTCAAGAGGCAATCGATTTTATTAACGAGCAAAAAGCGAAACATTTTGATCCGGAACTGGTTGAGCTGTTTAATGCAAATATAGAAGAAATATTGAAAATTCGTGATACCTATGCAGAGCCGGAGTAATATTTTCTAGCGTTTTGTTTTTGCATAATTTTTTTTCACTCCGTCATTTCTATTCAAAGCCAGCTATCTGGCACCAAAGTCTCCAGTCTGTTTTGTCAAAACTTTGTCGCTGACTGTGGTGGCTGTTCTATCTCCTTGATTTTATATCTAATGTCGGTGTCAAAGACGCTGGCATATGTCTTGCTCAAATCCCCTCAGATGTTTTACATAATCAAGTTCAGGGAAAATCAGGAATATGGCTGAAGAAGCAAGTGCGGCACCGGCTAAGAGTGGATCGCCGATGAAACTCGTTATCGTGATGATAGTCGGCGCGATCCTTTTGGTTGCAGTTAGTATGGGCGGTGTATTTTTTCTCATGAAGTCTATGGGGATGGGCGGCGGCGGTGCCGGCGGCGGTGGGCACGTAAAAGACGATAGCGCACCAGCAATATATCACGCGCTCGAACCTGCATTTGTGGTTAACTTTAAGGAACGTGGTCGTTCGCGCTTTCTACAGGTTGAAGTGCAGGTGATGTCCCGTGATAAACAAATGATTGATGAACTGGACAAGCATACGCCAGTGATTCGCAATAATCTGTTGCTTCTATTTAGTGGTCAGACCGCTGAAACGCTACATAGCTCCGAAGGAAAGGAACAATTGCGGCAGAGTGCGTTAGCCGAATTGAACAAAATACTGGAGGCGGAAACCGGTCAGGTCGAAGCGATTGAAGCCTTGTATTTCACCAGTTTTGTAACGCAATAGGCAGGCTTTAATGTCCGGACCAGACATACTTTCCCAGGATGAAATTGATGCCCTTTTGCATGGGGTATCCAGTGGTAATGTAGAGTCCGAGACGGGTAGCGGTCTGGATGATGAATTAACAACCTACGATTTTGCCAGTCAGGATCGTATTGTCCGTGGCCGTATGCCAACGCTCGAAATGATCAATGAGCGTTTTGCCCGTTTTTTTCGTATCAGTCTGTTTAGTAAATTACGTCGTTCTGCGGAGATTTCTGTTAACGGCGTTCAGATGATGAAATTCGCCGAATACGTTCATAGTCTTTTTGTACCGACCAGTTTGAATATGATCAAAATGAGTCCGCTACGAGGAACGGGGCTTTTCGTTTTTGATCCTAAGCTTGTTTACATCATGGTGGATAACTATTTTGGCGGTGAAGGACGATTTCACACCAAGATCGAAGGTCGTGAATTCACCCCGGTTGAATTGCGCATTGTTGAAAATATTTTGTATCGTGCTTTCAATGATCTCAAAGAAGCATGGGGTCCTGTTCTCGACGTTGATTTCGAATTTTTGAGCGCTGAAGTTAATCCCCACTTCGCTAATATTGTTAGTCCCAGTGAAGTCGTTGTTGTCAGTTCCTTTAATATTGAACTGGAAGGTGGCGGCGGTGAGATGCATATCTGTCTGCCCTATCTCATGCTGGAGCCTATACGCGAATTACTTGATGCGGGTGTATTGAGTGATCACGTAGAAATGGATTCCCGATGGTCACAGGCATTGCGTGAAGAAATCATGGATGCAAGTCTGGAGCTGACAAGTATTTTATCAGAAACGACACTGACTTTACGCCAGGTAAAAGATCTTGATGTTGGTGACATCATTTCAATTGAAATGCCGGAACTGGTGAACATCAAGGCATCGGGTGTGCCTGTATTTCGCTGTAAACACGGTATATCCAGTGGAAATAATGCATTGAAAATTGTTGAGCCGATAAAAAATCCCGGCTCACATAAAGCGCACGAGCAGAAGTAGCTCAGGAATAATAGGAGAGGGTAATGGCAGAGCCAAATGATCCGGACGGCGGGGAAGATCCCTGGGCAGAGGCATTCGCAGAGCAGGCCGACGCGGAAGGTGGAGGCGATCCTGCTAGTGAGCTACTAGGAGATGTCAGTAGTGATCCCTTAGGTTTCGATGATCTGGGTGGAGACGATGGCGACGGAGATCCCGTTGACCTCGATATGATCCTGGATATTCCCGTCACGATTTCGATGGAAATTGGACGGACACAAATAAGCATTCGTAATCTATTGAAACTAAATCAGGGTTCTGTAGTTGAGCTAGATCGACTTGCGGGTGAACCGCTAGACGTACTCGTTAACGGAACTTTAATTGCCCATGGTGAGGTCGTTGTGGTTAATGAAAAATTCGGTATACGACTCACCGATGTTATTACCGCAATGGAGCGTATTCAAAAACTGACCTAAATTTATGAAAAATATTTTCTTGATTATTACGATCTTCTGCCTGATCGTATTTCCCGCTATTGGTTTTACTGAAGTTGGAACGGCAGAAGAGGGAACAGCTCGTGCCAAGGAGCTTGCCAATGTTTCTCCACTGGATGTCAGTGGAAGCGTTGTCAAAGTTATTTTTGGCTTGTTATTAGTTGTTGTTGCCATTTTTGCCAGCGCCTGGTTTTTTCGTCGCTTTGGAAGTGTATCGTCAGTTCCAAGTGATTCTTTAAAAATAATTGGCGGTTTGAATATTGGTAATCGTGAAAAACTGATGCTGGTCCAGGTTGGTGAAAAGCAAATTCTGATTGGTGTAACGTCAACTAACATACAAACTCTGCACGTATTGGAAGAGTCGGTACCTGTGTCATCAACCGTGTCTGTTGGTGATAGTTTTTCTGCCAAGTTAAATCAAGCTGTGAAGCAGTGGAAGGCGAAGTAATATGATGTTGCGATTGTTGCTGTTGGTTTTATTGCTTGCGCCGGGAATGGTTTTCGCCGCGGATCCGGGTATACCGGCGTTTTCTGTTAATACGCAGTCAAATGGTTCGCAGACATATACATTAACGTTGCAAATTGTTGCGTTGATGACCTTGATAACGCTGCTGCCTGCTGGTTTGATGATGTTGACAGCATTTACTCGTATTGTGATTGTTTTATCCATTTTACGCCAGGCGATTGGTTTGATGTCCGCACCGTCGAATCAGGTGATGATTGGTTTAGCCTTGTTTCTGACTTTTTTCATTATGGCTCCCGTATTTGATCGAATATATGAGGATGCTGTAGCACCTTATATGGATGAAAAAATTGAGATTGGCGCCGCGTTTGAGAAGGGTCAGCTCCCAATTCGTAACTTTATGATCGCGCAGACACGGGAATCCGATCTGGAAATGTTTGCAAAAATATCCGGTATTGGGCCGCTTGAGTCGGCCGACAAAGTCCCGTTTTCTATTTTAGTACCGTCGTTTATTACCAGTGAGTTAAAAACAGCTTTTACCATGGGATTTCTAATTTACGTACCGTTTCTGGTTATCGATCTGGTGGTGGCGAGTGTTTTGATGGCCATGGGTATGATGATGTTATCGCCGATGATGATTGCTCTGCCGTTCAAGGTGATGTTGTTTGTATTGGTTGATGGTTGGTCTCTTGTGATGGGGACCCTGGCTTCGAGTTTTTACATCTAGGGGAACAATGATATGACACCGGAAATGGTCCTGGATGTATTTCGTCATACGCTCGAAGTTATTACAATACTCGTTGCAATCATTCTGTTACCGGCACTAGGTGTTGGTTTGCTGGTAGCGATGTTTCAGGCCGCGACATCGATCAATGAAATGACGCTATCTTTTATTCCTAAATTGTTGGTCACGTTTGCGACATTGATGTTGGCAGGTCCTTTCATGTTGAATCTCATGTTGAGTTACCTGCAGCGCACCTTCACCGATATTCCCTATCTTCTGGGTTAAGGAATGCTTTTCACCAGTGCAGAAATCGGCGCGTTAATCGGCAGTTACTTCTGGCCCTTCATACGTATCGGAGCCATGGTCACGGCGATGCCCGCGTTTAGTTCAAGTTTTGTCCCAATGCGTGCACGCCTGATGATCACAATTGGCATCACGATCGTAATAGCACCTATTATTCCTGCGGTACCCGAAGTGGATATGATCAGTATGGAAGCAGTTTTCCTGGTGATGTATCAAATTCTAATTGGTGCAGCGATGGGTTTCATCTTTCATCTTGTTTTTGCCGCCTTTGTTATTGGCGGACAGGTAATCGCCATGCAAATGGGCCTGGGTTTTTCGACCATGATTGATCCGATGAATGGTGCAAGTACACCGGTATTGGCAATGTTTTTTGTTCTGATGGTGACATTGTTTTTTCTCCTGATGGATGGTCATCTGGCGTTGATAACAGTCGTTGCAGATAGTTTCAGAACTTTCCCTATCGAAGCAAAAGGGATTTCCGCTGCCACCTATTGGGAGTTGGCCAATTGGGGTTCACATATGTTTATTGGTGCGGTGCTTGTTTGTTTGCCTGCGGTCACGGCATTGTTACTCGTTAATATTTCGCTTGGTATTATGGGACGCGCTGCACCACAGTTAAACATATTTGCAGTCGGATTCTCAGTCACAATTTCTTCCGGGTTTGTTATCTTGATGATAACGTTGCCCGTTTATCTCACCCAATTTGAGAATCTTTCTCTTGATGCAATTAGCGTCGTCAAAGGGATTGCCAAGCAACCATGATCAGGAATAGCTAATGGCAGAGAACCAGGACGGTCAGGAGAAAACCGAAGACGCGTCGGCGAAACGAAAACAACAATCCCGCGAAAAAGGCCAGGTTCCGCGATCACGAGAATTTAATACCTTTTTTATGATGGTGACCGCTTCGGTCGCATTTATGATTCTGGGCCCCGATATGATTCGAGGCCTGTTGGATATTCTTATCGACAGTCTTTCTCCTGAGAGAACAAAAATCTTCGATACAAAGATGATGCTGGCTGTGTTTCAGGAACAAATGATTGAAGGCCTGTGGGTTATTACTCCATTTGCAATTGTCATGATAATCGTCGCAATTTTATCTTCGTTGATCGTTGGTGGGTGGAATTTCAGTCTCAAGGCGATGGCTCCGAAGCCGAGTAAAATGAATCCCTTGAAAGGTCTTAAGAGAATCTTAGGTACCAAAGGGGCTATTGAGTTATTAAAGGCGATTGGAAAGGTATCTATCATTGGTACCGCCGCCGTTTTCATTCTCATATGGCAGTTTGATATGGTGTTATCTGTTGGTTATCAGGCACTGGAACCGGCCCTGGTAACCGTTGGAGAAAACCTTTTATGGGTCTTTCTGCTCCTGTCTTCAACGTTAATTGTTATTGCAGCCATTGATGCTCCTTATCAATTATGGGATAGCAAAAATCAGATGAAAATGACCAAGGAAGAGGTCAAACAGGAACACAAACAAAGTGAAGGTAGTCCTGAAACAAAGGCGCGTGTACGCCAGGTTCAACGCGAGATGGCTCAGCGCCGCATGATGGCCGAAGTGCCCGAGGCGGATGTGGTCATAACCAATCCGACTCACTTTGCAGTGGCATTGAAATATGATGATACACGGGGTGGTGCGCCTATCGTTGTTGCTAAAGGTGCCGATTTAGTGGCGGCACAAATACGGGAAATCGCCAAGGCTCACAGCGTTCCTTTGTTATCGTCTCCCGCTCTTGCACGTTCAATTTACTATACCACTGAATTGGAACAGGAAATCCCGTCCGGTCTGTATATGGCCGTGGCCAAAGTGCTGGCATATATTTATGAGCTACGAGGCCGACCTGGTACAGATTTTTCAAAGCCTATTACCTTGGAAGATGTGCCTATCCCGGATGATCTGCGTCGCGATCACTAACGTTGTTTACCACAAAGGCACAAAGTACACGAAGGAAACAAAATTTTGTGCGGACTGACTGGAAATGCTGGTGGGTCCATTGTTGTTGGATTTTAGATTTTAAGAACATCACTACTGAGTACACAGTGAATATTTTTTAGTAAGGCGAGAAATAGCAGCCGCTTCTATCGTCTTTGCCTAATAAATCTTTGTGTCCTTTGTGCCTTTGTGGTGAAAATTTTGGGGCGGAGGTTCCAGGCTTTATGGCCACATTACAGATTAATCAAGCGAGTGCGATACAGGCTCTTCAGTTTATAAGCCGCAGTGGTCTTGGGATACCGATTGTCCTGGTGATTATGCTGGCAATGTTGATCCTGCCATTGCCGCCCCTGTTGCTAGATATGCTATTCACCTTCAGTATCTGTTTGGCACTAATTGTTCTGCTCGCTTCGGTTTATGTTAATCGCCCACTTGAGTTTTCTGTTTTTCCCACTGTTTTACTTTTTGCCACTTTGATGAGACTGGCTCTTAATATTGCGTCTACTCGTGTCGTGTTATTGGAAGGTCATACGGGAACAGGTGCAGCCGGACAGGTCATAGAGGCCTTTGGTGAATTTGTTATCGGTGGTAACTACGCTGTTGGTCTGGTTGTGTTTGCCATTCTTGTTATTATTAACTTCGTCGTTGTAACAAAGGGTGGTGGACGAATTTCGGAAGTCAGCGCCCGTTTTACATTGGATTCCATGCCCGGTAAGCAGATGGCCATCGATGCGGATCTCAATGCTGGTTTGATTACCCAGGAACAGGCGCAGGAAAGGCGCGATGATATTGTGCAGGAGGCTGATTTTTATGGCTCCATGGATGGTGCGTCCAAGTTTGTAAGAGGCGATGCCGTTGCCGGTATCATGATTCTTTTCATCAATATTATCGGTGGCTTGATTATTGGTATGGTGCAACATGGTCTGCCTTTTAGTGAGGCGGCTCATAACTATACTCTGTTGACGATCGGAGATGGCCTGGTCGCTCAGATTCCCTCGTTACTATTATCAACTGCAGCGGCCGTTATCGTAACGCGAGTTTCGTCGTCAGAAGAATTGGGTGGGCAGATTCTATCCCAGTTATTTCGTGCGCCACGCACTCTGGGTATTACCGCCGGTATTATGGGCACCATGGGGGTGATTCCCGGCATGCCAAATTTTGCATTTCTTTCTATCGCAGCATTAGCCGGCGGCGGTGCCTGGTGGCTAAATCGACAGGCGACGGAGGCCCAGGCTGCTCCTCCCGAACCGCAACCGATGGAAGAAGAGCCACAACAACCGAAAGAGTTGAGTTGGGATGATGTTGTCCCTGTGGATCTTATTGGTCTGGAAGTCGGTTATCGTTTGATTCCTCTGGTAGATAAGACCCAGGGTGGAGAGTTGATGGGCCGTATTAAGGGTGTGCGTAAAAAGCTGTCGCAGGAATTGGGTTTCCTCATACCGGCAGTCCATATCCGCGATAACCTGGAACTCAATCCGAATACCTATCGCATAACCTTGCATGGCGTGCCCATTGGTCAGGCAGATATTTATCCGGACAGGGATATGGCGATCAATCCCGGTCAGGTGTTTGGAAGTCTGCAGGGGATACCCGGCCATGATCCTGCGTTTGGTCTTGAGGCCGTGTGGATTGAGCGTGGCCAACGGGATCATGCACAGACTTTGGGTTATACCGTGGTCGATGCCAGTACCGTAGTTGCCACCCATCTATCTCAGTTACTGCAGCTGCATGGGCATGAATTGCTGGGTCGTGAGGAAGTTCAGCAACTTATTGATAATCTGGCTAAAACTGCTCCAAAACTGGTCGAAGATCTGGTCCCGAATACGCTTACGCTGGGTGCGGTTCTCAAAGTCTTGCAAACGCTGCTCTCGGAGCAGATTCCGATTCGTGATATCCGTACGATCGCCGAGAGTTTGGCGGATGCGGCAGCAAGTAGCCAGGATCCGGAATACCTGACTGCTTCAGTCCGTCAATCTCTCAGTCGTTCAATTATTCAGCATATCAATGGCCTAGAGGAGGAATTGCCGGTTATCACCCTGGACCCGGCTCTGGAACAGTTATTGCTCCAGACGGTACAGGCTGCGGGAGCAGGCGACGCCGGGTTCGAACCGGGTCTGGCCGAAAAGCTCAACAGCTCACTGCTAGATGCCGCGCAGCGTCAGGAAATGGCAGGACAGCCAGCGGTATTGCTTGCGGC
>Ga0224506_10001963_pt1 | contig 14396 bp, 15 predicted proteins | sample SF_Jan12_sed_USG_2_FD_169108 | JGI IMG/M metagenome (GOLD analysis project Ga0224506, IMG submission 169108) | Sediment microbial communities from San Francisco Bay, California, United States - SF_Jan12_sed_USGS_8_1 | ecosystem: Environmental > Aquatic > Marine > Sediment | place: USA... | reverse complement strand
TCCCGGATTCACAAATCGGTGCCCAACTTCCGGCAACCGTTGGAAGGTGGTATCCCCTCCCGCATTGAGCGGTTGAAGATATTGTCCCCACAGATACAACGCTCCATGATCCAAACGCTGCAAGAGCGTGAGGTTGGACTCTTGACTAGGCAAGGCACGCTGAACGCCAGAATTACTCAAATCCTGCAAAAACTGGCGATCAGTGGAATAATTCAGGTTCATACGAAATGACAGATCGGGGCTGAACTGTTGAGCATGAGCTCCGCGAAACTGAAAACGCTTTCGATTCTGCTCCGTATCATACAAGCCATTCATGAACCATTGGCCTTTCGCCTCTCGACTCCAGGCATACCGATAATTTAAATCTCCCCCATACCCGCGTGAGGTCAATATTTGAGGCGAAATCGTGAGATCTTGACTCGGATTAATCGCCCAAAAATATCCTTGGCGATAGGTAAACCCGAAGGCATTGTTGATACCCACGGTCGGAATGAGCAGCCCACTTTTTCGTTTAGCCCCCAGAGGATATTGAAAGGGGGGAAGGGGCAGAACCGGCACATCATTAATATTGAACCACACCCCTTTCCCGAATAAGCTGTCTTCATAATCTAAATCCATATCCTCGAACGTGAACCGCCAGGCAGGGATCTGGCCGTCCTTCGCATCACAATTGGTAAACGACCCCTCTTTGACGCGATAGTGAGTTTCAGAAAAACGCTGGAGCCGTTGTCCGGTGACAAAAGAATTTTGCTCTTGCCCGAAAATTTTCCCAGTCGTGAGCACCCCGGCTTCCGTATTCATATTAAGCTCGAGTTGCTCCGCCCACACATCGGCATGGCCATCACGAAGATGCACATGCCCGACGGCCAGTAACTGCCCGGTTAATTTCTGAAGAGTCGCATCATCCGCCGTGAGCCGGACTGGTCCTCGAGTGACATCAACATCCCCAATCGCATGATACTCCTCACGCTCCTGATCATATTCAATCCGATCAGCTGTAATTTCTACAGGAACTCCACGTGCGTTTTCCGTATTGACCTGTTGAGTTGTCGAAGGAGCTTCAGCGCCAGCCACAATGGGAAACAGACACATGCCGGCCCAAAGTACCAACGGCCATCGAATCAACCTTACGAGCCTCATCATCTTCAGAGGATATCCACGGGTAAAGGGAGAGAAGAAAGGTGCCCCAAGATTTCTCCTACGAGAAATAATGACCCAGTGACACAAATAAGGTCAGAAGGATTCGCGACCTGCAGCGCCTGGCCATAGGCTTCCCAGGAATCAGGAACTGAGTAGAGCGTCACAGAATCAGGTGGCACCACACCTTTGAGCTCTTCAACAGTTGCCGCTCGGTTCATGTGCGGTTGAGTGAGAATCAAGGTATCGACAAGAGGGAGGACAATCTGCAAATACTCACGATGATTCTTATCCTGCATCATCCCGAGAATGACAATCAGTTTTCGACCAGGGCAATCATGAAGTTGTGATTGAAGAAAGTCAAACAAGACCCTGGCACCGGCTGGATTATGGGCCCCATCCACGATGACCATTGGATCATGTTGAAGAATCTCAAGACGCCCCCTCCACCGAACATGCTGCAATCCAAATCTGATGGCCTCGGCGGAGAGAGGGAAGCGCTCCGTCGTAGCCGACTCCAGTAGGGCCAACGCACAGACAACATTGTGCATCTGATGGCGTCCTAGCAAATTCGTCTGGAGCCTTGGAATCGATTCTCGAATCCCTTGATAGGTAAACGTTGTTGCGCGAGGTTCGGAAAGAGAAAAATGTTGACCATAACGATAGATTGGCGATCCAACCTGGTGAGCCACTTCATCGAAGACACGATGAGCATCGCCAGGCATCTCGCCCAATACCACCGGAGCCGATTGATGAATAATTCCTGCTTTTTCTCCCGCAATGGCCGAAAGCGTGTTTCCCAGATAGGCTTCATGATCAAAGCCTATCCCCGTTATTAACACACCGAGAGGCGCTAAGACATTCGTCGCATCATACCGTCCGCCTAATCCCACTTCGATGATCGCAATCTCAACCTCTTGATCCAAAAAATGCTGGAAGGCCATCGCCGTCGAAAATTCAAAAAAGGTGAGCGTGCCGAGAGGATGCGCCTCCGCTCGAAGTCTGGCGGTTAATTCGCACACCTGCTCTTCTGAAATATGGGCATTTTGAATACGAATACGCTCACGAAAATCCATCAAATGCGGCGAAGTATAGAGGCCCACACGATAGCCTCCCGCTTGTAACATGGCCGAAAGCATCGCCGCCGAAGACCCTTTGCCATTGGTTCCGGCGATATGAAGAGTCGGATACTGACGCTGAGGATTTCCTAAACGCCCAAGAATATCCGTAATAGCCTCAAGGCCCAACTTCACACCAAAACGGTGCAACGAATAGAGATAGTCAAGGGTGGCTGGATAAGGTACCAAGAGAATCGCCAAATAGTCGGCAAGAAACGAACGAGGAGGGAGATGGCCTACGCAGACATGGCGCCGGTTCCACAATGCATGAGCAACGTGGCGAGAGTATCTTTCAGCACTTTTCGATTCACAATTTGATCGATCATGCCATGGTCCAATAAAAATTCGGCCCGTTGAAAGCCATCAGGCAAACGCTCTTTGATAGTTTGTTCAATCACTCGCGGACCCGCAAATCCAATGAGCGCTTTAGGCTCGGCAAGAATGACATCGCCGAGCATCGCCACACTCGCCGTGACCCCGCCAAACGTTGGATCGGTTAATAACACGACATACGGGAGTCGGGCTTCCTGAAGATTCGCGATAGCCGAGGCCGTTTTGGCCATTTGCATCAACGACAAGGTTCCTTCCTGCATCCGGGCGCCCCCCGACGTCGTCACTAAGAGAAACGGGAGTCGATCGGCGACCGCCCGATCAATGGCACGACAAATCTTTTCTCCTACCACGGAGCCCATACTGCCACCCATAAAGGAAAAATCAAAAATTCCAGTTGCCACGGAAATCCCCTGGATCTCACACCGTCCAGTGAGAATGGCTTCTTGCTTGCCAGTTTTTCGTTGGGCATTACTCACTCGCGTGTGATAGGGAAGTGTATCTTCAAACTGCAAAGGGTCATTTGGGATGAGATCCACGTCCCATTCCTGAAACGTTCCGGCATCGACCAGCAGATCCACTCGCTCCTCAATCGACATGGGAAAATGATAGGAGCACTTGGGACAGACTTTGAGGTTACGATCAACTTCACGTTTAAAAATCGTCGCACGGCAGACCGTACATTTGATCCACATCCCCTCCATAATATTGGGTGTGGTTCCTTTCGAATCGTCCTGTTTGCTCCGTTTAAACCATCCCATGGACGGTAAGGCCCTTTCTTGTCATGACGACAGCCAAGAGGAGTGAACTAGACATGCACAATGGAAAACATGTGGGTGAGGAAATGAAGGCACACGCACAGTGTCTGAATAATACTAACTCATTTCATTGGTCAGAAAACATTACCATAGGGTGAGAGACCCGGCAAGAAAATCCAGAAGGCCGATGAGGAAAGAAAGGGAACACCGCGACCACTGTTCGCATCAAAAAGGTGTCACCCACCCCTGGCATGCATTTCCAGATGCGGGTCTTGGCGTAATCGATCAATATCAATAAATCGTCCACGCCCAGTGCTGGTTTCCAGCTCTTTGCGTTCTTCGGCCCCACGATCTCGACGGGTTTCCCATACCGATTGGATCATGCTGACCAAATCCTCTCGTGAACGCCTATCCCGAATGGGCTTACGCAAATCCAAACCCGATTTGGCATACAGGCACAAATACCACATCCCATCAGCCGTCAATCGGCTTCGGTCGCAGGTCGTGCAAAAAGGCATGGTCGTGGAAGGAATGATCCCAAAGGTAGTGCCATCAGGAAGACGAAATCGCTGAGCTGGAGCGGAGCTTATCTCGTGCAGGGGCTCAATCGTGCCATAATAGTTCGTCAGCAGCAGGAGAATGTCTTTGCGTGAGAGCACTTTATCAGGCGACCAATCATTGGCCCCGCCCACATCCATATATTCTATAAACCGCACCTCTCCATTTACCCGCTTCCCATATTCAATCAAGGGAATCAACTCATCATCGTTGTAGCCCTTCATCGCGACCGTATCTAACTTTAAGCCGCTGAACCCAGCCCGGCCAACGGATTCAATGCCTTCAAATACCTGCGCCAAGGTATCCCGTCGCGTCAGGGCTTTAAACCGTTCAGGCTTTAAGGTATCCAGGCTCACCGTGATGCGATGCAGGCCTGCATCAAACAAATTCTGCGCATGCTCCGCCAGCAATACCCCGTTGGTCGTCATCGCAATATCTTGAATGCGGGTATTCTTCTGAAGCATGCCAATCAAAGAGGCCAAATCTTTCCGGAGAAGCGGTTCTCCGCCGGTAATGCGCACTCGATCAACGCCTTGTTCTGAGAACAATTCGGTTAAAAAAACAATTTCTTTGAAGGTCAACAAGGTTTCGCGTGGTAACCACACATAGTCTTCCTCGGGCATACAATACTGGCAACGCAAATTACAACGGTCCGTGACCGATATACGCAGCGATCGTAAGGGCCGCCCCCAGATATCCTTTGCAGGCTCAGGCAATACGTGTTGGTTACTCATAGGATTTTTGAATAATACAGGTTTTCATAAGCAAATAAATCCAGAGACATATTGGATGGGAAAGACTTTGGGTCGGTTCAAAAATGTCGTCCAGCAAGGCCGCAGATAATTTTGGGCGCGGAACGTACTTCCAGTACGTGAGCACTCGAAATTGGCGAGAACGCCGCTGGCGCCTTTTTTCAACCGAGCCCTATGAGGCATTAGGGATGTTCCTCGACCCACACATCACCCTGGGGGGTGTATTCCATTTTCCAGATCGGCGTAATCTTTTTAAGTTCATCGATGCACCATTGGCAGGCCTTAAAGGCATCAGCTCGATGTTCAGCCCCGATAATGATCAACACAATATTTTCACCAATTTCGATCGGACCATAACGATGAAGGACGAGTGCTTCAATAATGTCAAAATCTTGCAAGGCCCGTTCTCGAATTTCTTTCAACTTTTTTTGAGCCATGCCTTCATAATGCTCAAAGGTCATTGAACTCACCTCGTGGCCTTTGGAATGATCACGAGCCGTCCCTAAAAACATCGCAATACCACCGATACGGGTGGAACGAGCCCGAACCCGCTCTAATTCTTCATCAATCGAAAAATTTTCCAGCTGAACTCGAACCAACATACTTGCTTCTGTTTCAACAGCCATAACGTGCCTTCCTCAGTTCATGCCTTTAGATGGATTGTGTTCAACCATTATGCGCCACCGGCAAAAGGCGGTAATAACGCAATCTCATCCGAATCACCCAACGCGGTTTCCCAATGAGCAATTTCTTGATTCACAGACACCACCACTTTTTTCTGGTGCAACAATTCGCCTAAGGGAGGATATTGGGCATGAAGCGTACTCACCAGATCTTGGACTTGCGCCCCATCGGCCAAAGGGACATCCAAGACACTCTGCCCAGCCACTAAGGTTTTCAACATGCCAAAAAGTTTAATCTGAGCCATAGTCAATAATAAAATTTCATCATATCGTGAAGGGAAAAACCTTACCCGCCACTCACCACGGCCGCACGTTGATACAATCCCGATTTCCCGCCAGACTTCGACACTAGAAAAATCTCCCCAAACTCCATCCCTTTATCTACCGCCTTACACATATCATAAATGGTCAGAGCCGCCACTGAAACCGCCGTCATCGCTTCCATCTCCACGCCAGTATTTCCAGTGGTCTTCACCATCGCTTCAATTGTGATGGAACAACGACCCGAGGCATCCGGTTTGGCCTCTTCAGAAAAATTCACATCTACGCCGCTTAATAAGAGAGGGTGGCACATGGGAATCACATCAGGAGTCCGCTTGGCCCCCATTACCCCAGCGACTTGGGCCACGGCCAGCACATCCCCCTTCGCGATACGACCTTTTTGAATTCTTTCAAGGGTTTCCGGCAGCATCCAGACCCTCCCCTGAGCCACAGCCACACGCGCCGTGGCCTGCTTATCCGTCACGTCCACCATCCTCGCACGACCGGATTCATTAAAATGAGTCAATTGGCTCATGACATACCCAAGGATTCTTCGGTTGCTCTGTCAGAAATGCTTGAAAACCTTAAAATTATAGAGAGGCCCGAAAACCCTGGTCAAGCTAAAGTCAGGCCTAATGAGGCTTGACAAGGGTCGAATCTCACCCTATAAAACCTGCCACAAGCGACAACATAAACGATAAAGGAACGCCGATGGACTCACCCACCTTACCCAACCCCCAATTAGCCAATAAGAAATTAGGACTACTCCTGTCCACCGCCCCCGATAATCCCAATGCCGAGACGGTCTACCAACTCTCCAAAACGGCGTTAGCCAATAAGGTCGATACCTACCTCTATTTCATTGATGAAGGCGTCCTCAACTTAAAGGATCCCCGATTTGCGGAATTGGGCAAGGCAGGATTAAAACTGTTCGTCTGTGCGTACGGATGCCAACAGCACAACATCTCAACGGACGGCTATGGCAAAGAGGTCAACTTCTGCGGCCTCGTCATCCTCTCCAATATCATCGACGGCTGCGACCGCTTCCTCGCTTTTAATTAGTATCTCCCCATTTCCTTTCAAATAACTTCCCGTCGTTATTCCCACAATTTTTTTGCGGGAATCCATCTTGGTATGTATTTACCTAACGGCATATCAATTAAACCTGGTGCAGCGATATCTCCAACATTGGAGTTTCAAAGCTTCCCGATATTGCCGGGTTTCGGCCCGGCAGCCGAGCCACTTTGGTTTCGGTCAAAGTGGCCAAAACTATTGACGCCCAGTCTGGCCAGAGTCAATGGAACGGACGCCAGACGGAAGACGGGCCAACTCGCTCCGCTCAAACAAGCCCGGCGAAGCAATAAGAGCGTCCGCCCAAGAGCCAGCCAGCAGGCGTCGAATACCATGAAGAGGCGTCCCAGGCCGGTCCGTCATGGTCAGATACATCAAATGTTGATGTGACTAGATTTCTCTCAGTCGATGAGAACTTTTGGAATTTTCTGGCCTGGTGGCATGACCGAGCAGTGTATTAGTAGGCTGACTAAGTAGACTCCGATTCAGAGTCCGGCGTCACAATGATCGACGAGCGACATGGACTGCATTATTCGTTCAATCTGCAGGCGATATTGTTGATACGTGGCTTTGGTGCTGCCAGTAAAGGTGATGTGCCACGTGTCTTTCCCACACAATAAGCGGACGCTACTGCTGTAGCCTCGTGCACCTTTATCTACATCGTGAAATTCAATCGCGGAATGCCCATTGATCGTGAGGGGCTTCATCGCACCATATGAATCCACGCCTCCCCGCATTTGCGCTTCGGTTAAAAACTTCGCTCGTTCCTGAATGAGATATTCCGGTGTTGGAACAATCTTAAATTGTTCCTTGGCAATCATCACGCGAAAGGCAGGAAGATTGAGTAACACATCGAGACCGACCACCGACACCTGCGTGTTGCCGATCCCTTGTAATTGCTGATTCAACATCCCCTGAATTTTGTCTGTACTTTTTGGACTCATCCGTTTCCATTCAGACGGATAAGAAAGTGCCAGTCCATGATTTTGAAATGACTGCCAACCACTCTGGCCTATACCGAGTGTCGGCAATACGAGAACGAGCATTCCAACGAATATGACTAAATAGAAAATACAAGAAGTCGCTTTTCTCATCATTCTCCCCTCGTCTGTACTCGGATTCATAGAATAAATGCTATTTTTGCGGCCTCGTCACCCTCTCCAACATCACCGACGACTTGGATCGTTTTTTAGCCTTTAATTAAAGTCTTAATTTTGACACTTGGATCCGGTTGACCCTAGCCACGCCACCGCCCCAGCGCCCGCCGCATAGCCACTGGCAAAACAGGCGGTCAGCAAATACCCCCCAGTCGGGGCTTCCCAATCCAGCATTTCGCCAGCACAAAACACCCCAGGCAGCGTGCGGATCCTTAGCTGATCATCCAACGCTTCAAAAGACACCCCACCGGCCGTGCTGATGGCTTCTGCTAAGGGGCGGGGCGCGATGAGTGGAATCGGCAAGGCCTTAATGGCAGTGGCCAGACACGCCGGATCAGAAAATTTCTCCTTCGGCACATATTCTCTCAGAAGCCCGGCCTTCACCCCTTCAATCCCGACACAACGCTTCAGGTGGTTAGCCATCGAGCGTGAGCCTCGTGGTCGAGACAACTCACGAATGATGCGTGACAGCTCCCGGTCCGGCGCTAAATCCACGTTGATGATGGCAGTGCCCGTTGCCAAGATCTCATCTCGCAACAACGCGGAAAGCGAATAGATGACCCCGCCTTCCAGGCCTGTCTCCGTCACCACACATTCCCCTTGCTGACGGAACTCCTTGCCCTCGTGCGTTTTCCCGGAAATAAGCACTGGCTTCACGGGATGCCCCGAAAAGCGCGTACGAAGGTGCTCACTCCAGTTCACATCAAAACCACAATTGGCTGGCTTCAATGGTTCGATGGGAATACCCCGATCCGCGAGCAAAGGCACCCACGCACCGGTAGAACCCAGTTGCGGCCAACTCCCCCCACCCAACGCCAGAATCACCGCGTCAGCCTGGACGAATCGCTCCCCTTGTGGCGTTGCAAAACGGAGAGCTCCAATCTCATCCCATCCACTCCACCGATGCCGAACATGAATGGTGACCCCATCCTGACGCAACCGACGAAGCCACGCACGTAACAATGGCGCTGATTTGAGATCAGAGGGAAACACTCGACCGGAGGACCCCACAAACGTCTCAATGCCCAAATCACGCGCCCATGCGCGTAACGCCTCCGGCCCAAACTGTTCCAGCAGCGGTTGGATGTATGCCCGCCGAGCGCCATACCGCGAGAGAAATGACTCCACCGGTTCCGAATGCGTCAGATTCAACCCACCCTTCCCCGCCAACAAGAATTTTCGCCCGACCGAAGGCATCGCCTCATGCACCTCCACCTGTGCCCCTCTGGAGATCGCCACCTCCGCCGCCATCAGCCCAGCCGGTCCCCCACCAATCACCGCAATCTTCATATCGTTCGCATTCCTAATTCGTCTTCGCTGATAGCAACCAAATCATCCGCAGTATTCCCCACCAATCCTAAAGAAGCAAGACACCCCTAAGAAGCCAAACCTACCAACCCACCCCCAAAGAGGGTCAGACTCGAATTAATTTGGCGTTTCTGCTTTTTCATTTAAATATCCATCGTTCTTTCCTGTAAAAATTTTTCACTCATTTCCCTTCACACGGAGGCCCCTTTACTGAAAAACCATGGAAGTAGTGCGGACCGCCTTCAAGGACCATGAATCCCGCATCAGATAGTTTTGCAGGCGAAGAATAAAGAGCATCGGAGTAAAGCTATGGCTCCAGGAGACAGACTTGTTTAGCACGTTCAAACAGTTCCTCAAAGGCATAGCGTCCTTGGGAGTATTGGTCTTCGGCAGCCATCACCTTTTTGGTCTGCTCGGGAACCTGCCAGATCGCCATCTCACATCGTAAGGCCTTCTGTGCACTATAGGCTCCACCACCTGTACAGATCGAGATTTCCCCATAGGCTCCACGTTCACGAGCCCTGGCCAATTCCATGGTGCGGCGATACGGAACGAGGGCCTCGCGTGCTTTATGGAGTTTTTCCAGCGCCGTTTCACAGGAAGGCGAATAGGGGGCAGCGTTCACAGGCCACGCCCAAAGCACGATCAGGCCCAATGCCAAGACCCAATCACACAACCGCATTCGAGTTCCTATTAAAAGCCGAGGCATATGCGCGTTGAGACAATATCTGAAGGAGACGGAAAACGGGGCATGGGCATTGACCGTGTTACAAGCTGGTCGTGTTTCTTTTAATACACCGAACCTGGAAGGCTACGCTACCATAGATCCTTTTGCCCATCAATCAGAAAATAGCGCTGCCGGCAAGACAACCATCTCTCTCACGTGAGGAAGGATACAAAAAATCGTACGATGTTATTGGTGAGTCATAAGGAAAGAACGCGTTAACGTTGGGCGTCAGGCTTCCAACTCAAGCCAATATTCAGAATTCGTTGGATCAGCGCTTCATAGGGCAGGCCTGCACGTTCAGCAGATTCCGCGAGATCTTCACCATAGGCTAATTGCGCGTTAGGATTGGCCTCTAAAAAGTAGAGACGGTTCTTGGCATCTAATCGAAAATCCATTCGAGCATACCCACTGAGACCTAAGATATGGTACGCCCGCTTGGCTGTGCGTTGAATATTTCTGACCAACCGAGAGGGCAGCCCCTCTACTTCGCCGGATTGTATTTTATATTTTTCTTGATATTTCACACTCCATTTCACGCGAGCCGTGGCAATCTGAGCCGCGTCTGATGGGAGATTTTTTAAATCCAACTCCCATACGGGGAGGACCTGCAATCGCCGATTACCCAAAATCCCCACATAGAGTTCTCGCCCATCGATATACCGTTCGGCAATAGCCCCGGTCCCCACCGTTTGATGGACGAATTCCACGCGCTCTTTTAATTTATCCTCGTCATACACAATCGAGGCTTGTGAAATGCCCAGGGAGGCTTCTTCGCTAATCGATTTCACGATGACAGGAAACGGGAATTCTCCCGTCCACTTAATGACTCGGTCCAAGGGAAACACGGCAAAGTCCGGGCAGCGAATCCCATGATAGGCCATAATTTTTTTCGACCATCCCTTATCCCTAGTCAATACCAGCCCTTTGGGATTACAGCCGGTATAGGGCACACCCAGTAATTCCAAATAGGACACCACGTTTTGGTCGAATGCCGGATTGCCATTAAATTCCTCTAGTAAATTAAAGGCAATGTGCGGCTTCCAATCGTTCACGATTTGATCAATTACTCGCAAATCATCCCGCACACCCAACGCGGTGACCTCATGCCCCAAATCCCTCAAAGTCGTCACCACATCAAATTCCGTCTTCCACGCCACCGAGGCCAGGTCAACGCCTTCCGGATGATCCGGCGGCACGAGATCTTGATGCATGAGGACCATGACCCGCAATTTTCTCATAGGACCAAACGATGCCGTCCTCCATGTAAATAGTTCATGGTCTGCACAGTTAATAAAATTGTGAAATCGACTTTCGCTTGATCTTCAGAAATCGCCAGATGTAGATTTTTTTGTCGGCAATGGGTGATCATATCTCGCAAGACTTGATCGATCGTGTATTGATATTCTCCCGTCCATTCAGCCACCTTGCGACGCACTTCTTTTCGGAATTTCCGAATAAAGTTTGCCGCAGAGGGATTACCAGCCTTATCCGGATCTCCGGAAAATAAACGACGCAAATCCCGATCGTAAAAATTGGGATAGTCCAACCCATAGCGCTCGCGTTTACTCTGATAATGTTCGCGCAGCGTTTTCTGAAGACGCCCGATAGGATCCACCCGCTCTTTTTTGGTCACGAGAGGCGGGACTCCCACTAATTCTTTCATCAGCCCATCGACGTACTCCAACTTTTTCAGCGCCGGCCATCCGACATACCGCTCCCGCCAACGGGAATTCGGCCTCAGCCACACCGCAAAGGTCTCGGCAAAATCCTCGTCCGGATGGCTTTGGGCATACCACATATCCAAATGCAGCACGAAACTCTTGCTATACGGTTTGGGTAAATAACAATCAGGATAGGGAACCGAGCTTTTCCCGAACATTTTTTGCCGGGAACGCCGACGACGAAGATGATAGGCATTTTCAATGGCATGCCCGGTTTCATGCCGGAGAATGCGCATACAGCCCTCAAACGTGCCACCTTCAACTTCCAGCATTTGATTCAGTTCCAATTTAGCGAGCCGTGGATGAGCCATATAAAACGGGACGGCCAACCCCGCCACGCCATCGGGAGAATACCAATCATCCGACAGCCAAATATGGGGCCGAAACACGAGACCATGCCCCTGCAATTCTCGCGAGAGCTGACGGATACATTGACTCAGCTCCGTGCCAGGAATACGCAACTGTAAATCACAAATTCGAAGGTCTAACAGTTGCTCATCCGACCAGGAGGCCCAGTCAGGCTCAGTCGATGTCAGCTCTTGGTTATTTTCCGACATGAAATAGGACGCCGCTCCTTCCCTCATTCACGGCTTGAACCTCCGCTTGACGATTCTCTCGCAACAAAAGAGCCAACCGTTCCATCCATTATACAAGGATTCCGGCTTGTTCATAGGTTATGATCCGAAAACCGTGAAGGTCACTATCGCCGACGCACACGGCCTTTCACCATCTCTGCTTCCCCTTAAGAGGTAAGACCATCGGGCAATTTCGTACATGGCTTTTGCCATTTAGCCTATGGTAGATTGCGCATCTTTTTTAACCGACTGTCATTATTTATGATGCGAGTTTTCATTCATTATCCCCTTTTATCCACGCCGTCGATTCAGAAGATGGAACCGCGTTGAGTCACTTGACGCACCCACAATTTCATGAATCGGCCATCGCAGTAAAGAGATGGCCGAGACGATCGATGCCCAGACCTCTGATACGTTGGCGTGACGCCCCACGGAGGCTTCATATGTATCCTTGTGAAAAATGCCAGGGAAGTATGTTACTTGACCGTGAAGTGGACATGGAGTCCGGCTTGTCCCTTCTCGTCTTAGTCTGTATTAATTGTGGCCGACGAAAACAAGCAGAGCGTGCACCTCTCCCGCTCATTGAAGCATCATAAGAACAGTTGGCTTTCGTCTCCATGACACGGAAGCTCTCTTAGCTGGAAGATCGGGTCGGAAACAGTTGCATGTTCTTTTCGAGTGTAAAGGGACTGCTATGTCCGCAGCTTCAACTTCTTTTTCAAGGAAAGGACAAGAAGCCTACCGGCTTATGATTGGCGGGGTACGTTCATCAAGATTTCAAAAACCATTCAGCAGGAAACATGGGACAGAATACAGGCTGAGAGCTGTAGCCGTGCAAAAGCGCTAATGATCCGCATCTAATTCCATGTTCCAATATAAATAATCTCGCCAACTTTCCGGAGCATTGCGAATCCCAATCATCAGCGTTAAGCGAGGCGTCCATCTGGGTTTCACCGGCACCTTTAATAACGTCATCCCCGCCTCTTTTGGCGTTCGCCCGCTTTTACGATTATTACATCGCCAGCAAGCCGTCACAATATTCTCCCAGGTTTTTCTCCCGCCTTTCGCAATGGGCAGAACATGATCAAACGTCAAATCTTCAGTGGGCACGCGCTTATAACAATATTGGCAGGTATACCGATCACGCGTAAAAATATTGATTCTGGAGAATTTCACGGAATGATGTTGCGATCGTAATTTGACGAAATTCAACAATCGCATCACGGAGGGCAGCTTAAACGAAATCGAAACGCCTCGAATGTCACGCTCATGAAATTCGAGGACTTCAACCTTCCCCTGCCACAACAAATTGATGGCTTTTTGCCAATGCACCACCCGTAAGGGCTCATAGGTGGCATTCAGCAGGAGAGTCATTTCCATAATTCGTCGCTCACGAAATATCAGAAATTTGACAAAACATTCATCCTATATCATTCAGCATTCCCAGAATCAAGCGTCCTATTTTTTCAGTTGTTGCCTCAGCGTGAACTTGATATATTAACGGATTTGCTCGTGATTGAAGATTATGGCCGCAGATTTTATTCCCATCGCCCAGTTAGACGACCTTCCTCCCGGCACCTGTACTAGCATTGAAACCGGGGAAATGGGGATCGCCCTTTTTAATATTGATGGGCACATCTACGCGCTTGATAACACCTGTCCTCATGCTGGCGGTCCGTTAGGGGAAGGCATCATCGAGGGAGAACATATCGCCTGCCCCTGGCATGGTTGGAAATTTCACATTCCAACAGGCATCTGCCAGAAAAACCCAACCCCCAGCTTGAATGTTGCCTGCTACGAGGTGCGTGTCGTTGAGGGCACTATCCAAATTGCCCGACCGGCTCCCCCTTCTTAAGGGACTGTTTAATATTTCCTTCCAATAACCCATATATTGTCTGGCGTGAACCAGCATGAATAGCTAGCGGGCATGGTCAAAAAAGCATGCCCTGAGCGTGACGAAGGGTTCGTCCAGTCCTGTCCTGAGGCCGCTCGAAGGAAAGGCCACAGCCTTTTTGAGGCGCGGAGCGTACTTCCAGTACGTGAGCACGGCAAAATGGCGAGAACGCCGCTGGCGGCTTTTTTCAACATGCCCCTTAGGAAATTTCTTCCTGATGCGGAAGAGGAGGTAAATTTTCAAATGGCATGAATTGTTGAGCAGCCAACGATATCACGCGAATGGATTTCTCTTTCATATCAACCCGCCACGCAAATTCCCGTTCAATCCACCCGGTGGCCCCCTT
>Ga0224506_10001962_pt1 | contig 14397 bp, 11 predicted proteins | sample SF_Jan12_sed_USG_2_FD_169108 | JGI IMG/M metagenome (GOLD analysis project Ga0224506, IMG submission 169108) | Sediment microbial communities from San Francisco Bay, California, United States - SF_Jan12_sed_USGS_8_1 | ecosystem: Environmental > Aquatic > Marine > Sediment | place: USA... | reverse complement strand
ATCTCAGAATTTATCTTTTGATCGATTTTTTTTAGATTTAAGGAAGGACTTCCTTTTTGCATTGTATTATTTTGGGACACATTAAGCATTGATCAGGAATAGAAGCGTTTTTTGGAAGGATTTTTATCTTGGATAGGAAATTCAAGAATCCAAGGTAGTAGGGGCATTCGATCTTAAACACGGTTTCGACTCTGGATAGGCAGTGAGGGCAGGCTAAGTAAGTCTGTGTGGGCTTCTTTGACAAGTGTGTTATTATGAATGCCTTTTGAAGCGCCTTTCTGCATTCAGCGTTGGCACAAACGATAGTCTTAGACTTAGGCACATCTACTATTTTTTCAAGCTCCACTACGCATTTTTCAGCTTTTCTTCGAAAAATCATGTATATCCCTGCCCACACGGGCTCCTCCTTGAATACATTGAACGTAATGGATGATATGTTTTCGTTCAGCGTCGTAATACATCAAAAATAGATATATGAGTGCCAATGTTGTGCAACGTGCGCGCGGAAAGCATAGGGAATCTGCAGGGAGAAAAAAGCGCCAAGGCTCGGACAGTAAAGATGAATGCTTAGGACGAAGGATTAAAAGACAAGCTTTCGCACCCTCTACTCTAACTCAGCAGTTGATCAATCTCGCGGATGAGGACTGAGGAGACTGTCAAACCATCATGAGAGAACCTTATGTAACCATCCGTGTCTATTATTAAAGTTTTAGGAATGTACAGAACCTCGTAGGCCTGAGCCAGATTGGCTGTGTCCCTAGCCCAGATCCATGTAGCATACTCGAATTCTTGGGCGAAGGATCTAAGGGTCTCCGGGGACTCTCCGGGGTCAATATCGATGGACACCAAAACGATTCTGTCCCTATAATCTTCTTTTTCCCAAATATCCCCCAGATGGGGTATCTCAGCTCTGCATCCTCCGCACCATGTGGCCATGAAATCTAGGACAACCACCTTGCCTCTGAAATCGCTCAACCGGAAACTGTTTCCCTCCATGTCGACCAGAGAAAAATCTGTAGCCAAAGCTCCTTTGTTCCCCTCACTTTTCGGCTGAAGCAAATACCAGCCAACCCCCAAGGCAGAGATTACGATAGCGAGAACCATAAGCAAAAAAATCGTTCGTCTGCTTATTGGTGTTTGCGTGTCTGGCTGTTTCTCCATCGCTGACGACTCCCTAAGGAAAAATGACATACGTCATACTTATGTGTTGTGGGTACACATTTACGAGCAAAGATGGAAGATGGGTTTTAGTGTTTCTTTCTATTTTTGACATAAGTTATGGATAGGACAGCCCCAACTATTAGTAAGGCCGAGCCAATCCACGGTGCTAACAGTGCAGTCTTGTCTATTGGAACCCAAACACCGCCAACAGGAGGAGGCTTCCTGAAAACTGCTTTGAGAGTGCCACCACAAGCTACTGTCACCGTCGTAGGATTAGCAGTTGTACTCGAGACCGCAACGTTTCCACTCACAACCCAATGATCAAAAACGTAGCCGACGGGAACGTTAGCAGTTGCAAGCCCTGAAGTCCTATACGCGAAAGTGTCAGAATCCCCATTGCTGTAAGTTCCGCTTTCAAAGCTGATGGTGCCAACTGTTGAGGGATCAGTGTAGAATTCCACCGTGCACTGGATCTGAGTGAAGACCGCGGTGAGAGATCCGCCGCAGGTGACGGTGAAGGTGGTTGGATTGTCGGTTGTGCTGCCAACCGCAACGTTGCCGCTGACCACCCAGTGACTAAAAGTGTAGCCGGTTGGAACGTTGGCGGTGACCTGGCCAGAAGTTCCATATGTGAAAGTGTCAGAATTCCCATTAACGTATTCTGTACTCATGAAGGTGACGCTGCCAACTGTTGATGGGTCAGTGTAGAAGTCTACAGTGCATTGCGCGCGCTCATCGGTGAAGGTGACGTTGATCTCCTCACCCGGGTCAAGGTCGATTGTAGCAGTGGAGATACTGGAGCTGCTTCCGCCATCCGTGTCACCCGTGAAGGTGACGCTTGTTAGGTCCCACCCTGTGGGAACCGTCTCGGTGACATCATAGCTGCCAGCATCCAGATTGCTGAAGATCTTAGTGTTAGAATAGGGAGGGTCAGCGTCATCATCCAAAGTGAAGGCGCCGAGATCGCCACTGAAGCTGAAGTCCTGAGGGTCATCTGGAATGGCGTTTTTCACCACTGTGATATTGCCATGTCCCTTATTGGTGAAGATGACGGTAACGGTCTCATTTGTAGCGAGATCGATGTTGGCAGTGTAGCCGGATGATGAACTGCCACCCGAAGGGTCTACTATGATGATGTTTGTCAGATCCCACCATGCGGGGGGGACCGCTTCGGTGACATCATAGGTTCCTGCAGCCAAATCAGAGAAGATGATGCAACAGTCCCCAACGCCGTCATCGTCCAGATAGAAGGGACTGGGAGATAGAGTGGTGCTGGTGAACTCAAACATCTGCGAGTCATCTGGGATAGCATCTTTATAAACGATTATCGTGCCCGTGTCCATTGGCGCGTAAACAGCTACTGCGCTGAGTGAACGATCTTGCTGGCCGATATTGTCGAGGGTCCAATCTATCAAGCGCATATGATAAGGTGAACCCGAAATTCCTCCAGCCGATCTTGGATCTCCTCCGGCATCAAGTCCCCAGTCTGTTCTGCTGGCAATGTGGCCGCCCCAGGCCAGTACGGCAGTGGAACTATCAGCCGAGAAAGTAACGCTAATCTGAGTTTCTGCCTGAGACGCAGTCAGACTACCCTGGGAAACGTAGGAAACGCCTGTTATTGTTCCGCCGAAAAGAGTCATTACTCTCTCCCCTGCTGGTAGACTGTTAAAGCTATTAGTCGGCTGATTCGGCACCGGCGAACCTACTGAACTTGGGGCAGGAATGGCAAACGTGGTTGTTGTAGAGGAGACACCAGCTACTCCAGCCAACGGATCAATTATCTCGGGAACATGACCATAGATGGTATTGTGATCTGGATTGTCTATGCGATTGTAATGTGTCAGATAGTCGAGCGCGTGTCTGCCGCTGTGTTTTATGTCATAGCCCAGTGTGAGTGTGATTGATGTACCAGTCGGTAGATCAGTCAGTACAGCACGGTAAGCAACTGAGTGGCCTTCGACATAATGAGCTTGCTGTGAACCAAGGTTTCCATTACTCCAATCGCCCGGACTCACAGGAGCTGTGGCCCGACCATTTCTCAGCTGATCCAAATTCACCGCTGGGGGCGCCGGCGATGCGCGTGCGCATAACGTCAACACTAACGACACAGATAACATCAGCACGACGGAAAATAGTTTCCACCTAGTCATTTAATATACTGCTCCCCTTTCTCCTTCTATAGAAGACATTGTTTGATTCTCTCTAAAAGCTTTATGGAGACAAGTTCTACTTCTGAAACAAATACTCCAAGCATTCGATTACATGAAAAATGAAAAAGCAATTCAACCCACAAAATCATAGACGCCAAACAATCAGAGGAAACAACAAGCGCGCGCGGAGATAGCAGGCATTGACAAAATTCTAGAAGAAGCTGCAGCGAGAGGAAGAACCTACGCAGTAGATGGTTGTTTAGGAAGCTACAAAGAGGCTCTAGAATGGGTATTGGAGTAGAAAACTTAGGCTACCCTTACCCGTACCCACCTTTTTTATCCTGTCACCTTGTTGAGAGGAATAACAACATTATGAAGAACATATAGCGGTGACAAATAGTAATGCGCGCAAGCCGTTTAGCGAGCCTCGCCAGCGCGTCATAATCTTCTTTCGGAATCTCAACTTTAACATATTCTTTTTGATTCACGTTCCTCCACCTCAAGCGCGCGCATGCGAGTATAATGTATAATTAGCGCCTATTGTACTACGGCTTCTTCCATCTCTTGTCTTTCTTGGCCTTCTTCAATGTGAAACTACGCTTTCCCTCCAGCTTATACTCTCTAAAATCTGTTCCACACACGCAAGCATATGCTTCCACATCAAACTTTCCGTACTTCCACTTTTTCTTGTGTTCTTCATATTCTTTCATACCATCAGGGCACTTAGCCACGAAGATCTCTCCGAACCAATTTCTATTTAGTAGATTCAAAATCTTTTGAAATATCGTGGATTATTATTGCCCAAAATCTTTCCATGAACTCTTCGAAATGTTTGCATGTATGTACTCTCTTCTATATTCCTTCCACATTGAAAGACTGCGCGCGCGCAGAAAGCTCAAATACGCAGAGTGCATACGCGAACTGGAGGAATAGGAAATTGGCGTATACTCAGTCACCTCATCTGACCGACGAGGAAATCGAATCTTTTCTCAGGAAATCTGAGGTTGCGAGGTTTTGTAGCTTGAATGCGGACGGGACGATACATGCGGTTCCCGTGTGGTATAGTTATAAAAATGGGCAAATTTTAGTGGCAACTCCTGTTGCTAGCCGTAAAGCCAGAAACGTTAGGCGTGACAAGAACGTTACGCTATTGATTGATAACTCTGGGACCCGTGGAGTATGGCCCAAGGGCGTTTTAATCTATGGCAAGGCGGAATTGGACGCGACCGATCTCGCCTTAGGTGAGTTCACGCGCTTATGCGAGAAGTATTTCCAGAGAGAAAGAGCTGAAAACTACGCCAAAGGTCTGCTAAGCCTGACAAGGTGGGTGAAGATAGTCGTCAAGCCGCAGCGCTTGGCATCATTCGATTACACGAAGGACGAGGCATACAAGACTGCTGTAGGTGAGTAGCCACCTGTAGATATTGAGCGCGCGCATTGTTAGGGATGTTCAATTATCACCTTCAATCTAACAGGTTCAGCAGCTCCACCGCACGAAATAGAAAAAAGAGGGAAGGGTTAGGCTTGTTTTTTCTTCATACGTTTGACGATGACGCCTGATACTGCTGCACCAGATGCAATCACTGAGACCAAACCTAAGTATGGGGCCAACAGTTCAAACTTGTTTGTTTGAGTCCAGATGCCACCGACTGGAGGTGGTTCAGCTCTCCAGACCTCGCATCCTTCAAAGGGGTTTGCGGTACCGACAAAAAGAGACCCCGCCACCATGGTTCTGAACCCGTAGTTAGTTGGGTTGTCGAAACCGTTGAGACTCACTGGGGCCCAGTGGATGCCATCGGGGCTCTTCCATAGGTCGGCTCCACCAAGGTACTGTACTAGTTTTTGAATAAGTACGGCCGGATCGCCTTCTTCAAGTATTGTGAGCAATTCCTGCACGTATTGTTCGTCTATCCCGCTGCTAAGCAGTTCTTGAGCTATCCAGTCAAGCGTTTCCTGGTCAATCAGAGAATTAATCTGATCTTGTGTAAGGTAACCTAGGAATACGCTCGCATCAAAGCTTCCCAGGTATAGATAGCCATTATAGACCTGCAGTGACCAGCAATAGAAGTTTAAGGGGTTTCCAAAGCCGGCAGGCCACCCGCTCAAGGGAGGCCCTCGAGATTCTGTGGGAGCACGAGGATAATAGCTTCCCACAATCAAATCCCACGCGTCATTTGTATAGATGCGAATGAAGTCAAATCCTTTCGGACCAATGGGTTCGATTGGCAGGGACATCGATCCAACGTAGAGATGACCATTGAAAGTCCCTGTTGTCCCACCCCATACATTCCAAGCGTCTCCAGCTCCACCAGAAACAACTCGAGTCCAATCATCTATCGATTTTCCAGGATCTTCCGGTGCTTGTGCGTTACTTCTCCAGACCTCAAAGCCGTTTATGTTGCCTGTGGCAGCGTAGAGGTATCCGTTAAAGCTGTTCAGAGACAGAACAGCTGTATTATTTTCTCCAAAATCAACTATTTTTTCCCAAGTATTAGGCCCAGGTAAGGGCTGTGGATCGCTGGAAGCGTAGATCCCACCAACCCCGTCTCCTAATATCTGTCCCGAAGTACCCACATAGAGCTTTCCATTATGAACCGCAAGTGCCCTCGTATCCCCCGGAGAAGGTATGCTTGCGGTATTTACTGGAAGCCAGTTTTCGCCGTCAGTTGACATCATAAGGAGAATCGGACCAAAACCCTCTCCGACGCCTGCGTAAATGGCACCGTTAAAGGTAGCCATAATTCGATATCCTATTCCTTCAGGATATGTACCATACGGTGTCCCGAAAGTTGTGGCTTTGTGAACGCGGGTCCATTGGCCACTGTGGTAACGCCAGATTTCCCCTGACATGTCCTCTGCCCATTCTGGATCGCCGGGTGTACCTCTTGGATGAGTGAGGTATGGGAGTTCAGTGTCTTCTGGGATGATGCCAGCCTCTTTGAGGGCTAAACCGAGACTGTAGGGAATGTTGCGACCCGTTCCCACGTATAGATCATCCTTGAAATACGCCATGGACCAAGCATAATTGTTCATGGGATCGCCAAAGCCGCCTACGCTGATCCTCGTAAAATCGTCTTCCTCTAGTCCGCGTCCGGAAGCAACTTCCGGGAAAGTCATGAACGCAACAACAAGAAAGGCAACGAGGATCAGTACCACTGCTAACCTATTTCTTCTGCGATGCACTCTTCTCCCTTCTCCTTTCAGCGTTTATATTGTGGCTTATTCTGTATATAAAAGTTGCGTTTTGTATATATTTTGGCGTTATGTATTAAATGAAACAATTTTAATCTTCAAGGAACATCTATCCTATTTAGTATAGAAGGTGATAAACATCGAAAACAGTGGCTTGCTTTTATCCTAATTCAATTTGGGCGAGCAGTTTTCAGACCGGGTATTGCTTCGCTTTCTCTGCTGGCTGTTCCTTGCGCTTCAGCCTCCCCAAGCCCCTGCGCGCGCATCCAAACTTTGATAGGTGATGTAGCAGTTTTTCAATGTGGAAGGAATATTCTCAGAAGAAAAATCGTCAAGAGATGAAGGCAATTTGACAGGTATCCTTAGGCAAGACAATTACAAGAACATAATCCCCTCAGCTAATACTCTGGAAGAATTAAGGGTCTTCTGAATCTAATTCGACTGGAGTAGATCTCCGCGCGCGATCGAGCTTTGAAGCATATTTTGGAAAATTTTGGTTCAGAAGAGGGGCAAGGAGGGAGTATGAAAATCGCGTGAGGGAAAACAGCTTCCTAATAGCAGGATGTATGTCCTTCTCCTTTGTCTCTTTCAGCTCATTCAAAAACTATCGTTGTCAGTTAAGAGTTTTGTGAAGAATTTTACTAGAGAAACTTTCCATCTTGAAGATTCAAAAAATCGTGATTAATCAACATCATCGATTTTTGTTAGTATGTTTTTCCAAAGTTGGTTGCAACTAAGACTACGTCAAATATGTCTACTATATCATCATTGTTTGCGTCTGCTATTAGATCCCAATTAGAGTCTCCTAGTCTGGAGCCAAAAGCCATTGTTACGGTAATAACATCGAAGATGTCGACTTTTCCGTTAAAATTCAAGTCTCCTGTCACAATAGGTGCAATCTCTGTTATTGCCATGTCTTCGGTCAGTTTGTCCAGTGAGCCTTCATATCTTAGGACTGTCAGTATAGCTTTGTCCTCAAACAGGTAAGCCATACTAGGGTCTATTGTAGATAACTCTTCATTTGACACCCAGAATTGAATGGGTTGGAAAAAGTCTAGACCATGATAGTAGGCTTTTTCAAGTGGGTAATAACCGTCTTCAAGTAGCCCCTCGGTTAGGAGAAACAGTAAGATCTTCCCTTCCCCTCCAATTGGAGAAGTGATCAGAAGAGGATAGTATAGAAAGTCGGTGTCAAACTCGTATAGTATCGGTTCCACGCTCTTTCGGTCAGGGGACAACTCTACCAGATCGAGAACGTAGAAATGGAATCCCCTTGACATATAGTCTTCGATAATCGACTCAAAGTCTCGCAGAGAAACTTCCTGATTCATTCCGTTTTTGATAAGGAACTCGTCCATCCATTCAACAAACTCTGATACGTTGCCTGCCTCAACTACTGTGATGTCGTGCATTCCTATTTTTTCATGGAAGAGCACTTCTATGTCCCTCTTGGTTTCGCCAAAGTTGAATGCTGAAGGCGGAGGCGTGTGAAGCCAGATTAACTCTTGAATAACGTTAAATGACTCCAGACTTGCTTCGGCTATCTTCTTTGGATTTGACGGCAAAGGTAAAATCTCCAAGGTTGTGGTGTTGTAGGTCGACGACGCGTCTGTTGAGAGAATCAGAATTTCTTCTTGCCCATTCCAAGCGATAATAGCTTTTTGTCCAGGTTCATATATCGAAACCTCTGGAATTATTGGAATCATTCCTCTGTCCGCTGAGGTCAACATGATATTGGACGATAAGAGTAGGAAGAAAAGGAAAGAGGCTACCTTCAACGGTACAACTATTCTGTATCTCATCTCTTTTTGATTCTCCTTCCCCACAACAATAGGAGCCGAACTGCAATATTAAAGTTGCTGACGCATTAAACGTGGGAAAGGTTTTTCTATAATGAATTAGACGCGTGCGCAAGCGAAATTACGAAAGCTCACGGAAGCTGCTTGGAAGTAGACAAGAAACACAAAAAAGAAACAATAGAAGATTCTTCCCTAAATTTTATATGACTCTTATATGCAGACAATGTAAACGGATACTGGTCTGTGAATAGACTTGTTCTTTCTATATGAAACCTGAGGAGAAATGGAGGAAGATGAGAAAAGGGAAACCGATAAGGTCCGTTGCGCTTCTTGCGCTCATCGTTGGTTTTGTAATCAGCACGACACCAATAGCCCTAACTGAAGATGAGCCGATTTTTACGGAAGAGATGGTGGAGATGCGCGATGGAGCCCATTTGTACACAAGAATCTATCTACCTGGTCCTGGAGAATATCCAGTAATTCTTATGAGAACTCCGTATGGAATTGGCACTCCAGGCGAATGGCCAACAGAATGGCCACTTGAAACATTGAAGGGATATGCATATGTAAGTCAAGATACTCGAGGAAGATACTATTCAGAGGGTGTAGACTGCCTCTTTTACAATGATACTACAGATGGATACGATACGATTGATTGGATTGCCAATCAGAACTGGTGTGACGGAAACATCGGCATGGCAGGATATTCAGCCCCGGGCATAACCACATTTCTAGCTGCTGGCGAAAGCCATCCTAATCTCAAGGCTATTGCGCCCTTGGCCTCAAGTGGAAACCTCATGAACGACCTTACCTTTGATGGAGGGGCCTTCCGTGGAGATGCTTTGATGTGGGGACTTGGACAGACTTTGTGGGGTCTCTCTGATGTACCTAACGGCCATTTGAAAACAGTTTTACCTTCTACACAGTGGTCATTGATACCTGAGTACCTTGAAGACTTGAACGAACTTCTCACGGATCTAGGGATGCATCTGTTGTGGCATGACCCGACGTTCATGGGCTGGCCTTTCCTTCCAAAAGCAACAGAGTCAGAGTGGTGGATGCATCTTCCTTTGATGGATTACCACCCCAGCTTGGCAGTTTTACAGCCACACATGAACGAAATTATTTCTCATCCCAACGAAGACGAATGGAGAAACCACTACGAGGTATACGACACAGTAAATGTTCCCACTCTGCTATTCACCGCCTGGTACGACTTTTTCGCCAAGTGCCAAGTTGACGCTTTCGTCGCTCTCCAGAGCAGGGGTGTTCCAGTGAAACTCTTAGTGGGAAACGGCACCCACGGTAACCCTGGACTCTCTTTCAGCAACATTACAGAATTAGTATTCAAATGGTTTGACTATTGGCTGAAAGGTGAAGATACGGGGATAATGGACGAGCCACCAGTTTTCTACTATTCCTTAGAAGCCGAAGAATGGCAGTGGGCATACCAGTGGCCTCCAAAAGGAGTCAAATACACTAACTACTATCTACACAATGATGGAGTCCTCAGCACTGAGGCATGTGCTGACGGAGAAGCATCCGAAAGTTATGTTTATGATCCAATGGATCCGGTGCTAACCATGGGTGGAACAAACGAGCCCAGTGGCGGAGCCATAAAAGCCGGATCCTTCGATCAAAGACCTGTGATATTTTGGGATTATCCCACTATGAGTGTTCAGAGAGATGACATTCTAAGCTATACAAGTCCGCCGCTAACAGAGGATGTTGAAATTGCAGGCCCGCTAAAGGTTGTCCTCAGCGCCTCTTCAAACTGCTTGGATACGGATTTCACCGCTAAGCTAATAGACGTTCATCCCACTGGAGAGCTAATGCTGGTCGCTGATGGCATTATAAGAGCGAGATATCGGAATTCCATGACAACCCCTGAATTAATGACGCCAAGCGATGTCTACGAGTTCACAATAGACATGGGCGACATTGCCCAAGTGTTTGAAGCTAATCACAGTATTCGAGTGGACATTTCCAGCAGCAATTTTCCCAAGCACGATCGCAATCTCAACACTGGAGGGGAATTGTATAAGGAAACAGAGATGCTTGTTGCTGAGAACACCGTCTACCATGACGCTGAGCATCCATCCTACATAGTGCTTCCCTTAGTGTCTACGTCGGTGCTAGGCGATTTGAATAATGATGGTATCGTAGATATCTTCGACGTAGTCACAGTTTCTATAGCCTTCGGATCTGAACCAGGAGACTCCAATTGGAATGCAATCGCAGACTTGAACAATGACGGTATCGTAGACATCTTCGACGTAGTCACAGTTACAAGCAACTTTGGAAAAACTGCCTGATGTCAAGTCTCTCCTACTTAGCGTGCGCGTCTTTCAAACATACAATCAAAGAATAAATGGAAACAATCTAGCTGTTTTTGTTTCGCTTTTTTTGGCATGTGGTGTAAGGACTATCCTTGGTTTCCAAAAAAGCTGATGGAGCATGCGCGCGTGTCAAAATTAAGCAGTATTTCCAAAGTTGGTTGTGACTGCTACTACGTCGAAGATGTCTATTTCTCCGTAGGGTTCAGCTACGTCTGCCTCAGGATTCCAATTTGAGTCTCCTGGCTTAGACCCAAATGCTATAGCCACTGTGACCACGTCGTAAATATCGACAATTCCGTCGTCGTTAGTGTCACCCAGTAGAACGTAACTGAAGTAACCGTAGCCGTCCGTCGATTGGTGGATGATCGGTTGTTCGAGTGAGCTAACCAGCGTTGAGTCGTAAAGATCTAGGATTGTTTCTCCGTTGTTTTCTATATAAAACTCAACGACAGCCAATGTTCCGTCTCCGCTTACCCCAGATATGTCGCCAATGAGGGTGCAATCAACTAGGACGTAGCCCTTGGCATTGTCTGTTTTGTTGGCGAAGAAGGTGTCTCCGACTTGCTTCAGGAAGGTCCCCTCAGTAACGCTAGCCACATCTAAAAGCGTGGAGTTCCATCTCAGCCTGAACTCCCAACCGTAAAGGTCAACAACACTAGAAACATTTATGTTAATCGTGAAACTCTCGCCGGCCACCGTGATTGTGGGGGGATCTACAGAAATTGTGGTAGTTTGACACAAGGCTACCTCCACCGTTGCTTCGTAAAGGCACATAACTAAGAAAATTGTCAACGCGAGAGCGAATGAAACAAATTTTTTCTTCATTCTGTTCGCCGTCGTTCCGTTCAGGCATCTAGTACCTTTAGTCTCCAGCGTGATTTATTTTCGTTGTTCCCAATAGAAAAGGAGAAGGGGGAAAGGAGAAGGGGGAAGGGAGACGATCAGCCTTCTCCTTTCTAATACTCCGTTCCCAAGTTGGCTGCGACAGTTGTCAGCTCGCCGAGACCTACTTCGAAGTCGTCGTCAAAGTCAATGTCGAAATCGAAGTCCGGTTTTCCAGGTGTAGTTCCGTAGCGCTTGGCTATATGGACGAGGTCCCAGACATCAACAATGTAATCATCGTTCACATCGCCCTGAGGAATCATGAAGGATCTGTGTAGAAGGAAAACTACTTTGCCGCCAGCTACCACGTCCGAGATTGTTAGAGTGAAATACCTCCAGTCAGCAGTAACAGTGAAATCACCTTCTGCGTCTTCCAACACGCTTTCGAAAGTACACGTGAAGTTTCCTTCACCGTGATAGGTCCATGAAATGTTGAAGAGGTTCCAAAGACCTTGAATGTAGAAGGCGCTATCGGAATAGCCGATCTCCACCATAGTTGCATTGGCCAATACAGCTGCGTAGAAGGAGAATGTGAAACCGATGTTCAAATGGTCGTCGTCGCCTTCATCGAAGTCTCCTATCGCGGGCAGATTCATTGTGGTCCAGAAAGCGCGAACGTGTGTCGATTCTCCCAATTTGGCGTGGGCTTTAAGCCAACCGAAAGCAGGCTCTCCGCCGGATGAATTCACCAACCCCTTGATCTTGACCCATGTTTTCTCGGTGGGGAGTGGAGCTGAAATCGGTTGTATTGTAACTTCCAATTCGCCGCTTGCCTCGTACTCCTCCGCAGGTTCATCTGAATCCATTCCCAAACCATACTCATACTCATTTTCATGCTCGTACTCATTTCCAAATTCTTGTCCATATTCATGTTCATATTCATGTTCACCACTTACAGGTATCCCATAGGTGTTTGGAACTGTGAAGCTTACATGGAACTCGTATTCTTCAACATTTGGAGTCACATATAGATCTCCTCTGAAAAAGATGTTCTGCATAGTCGCGCGGGCTTTTCCAGAAAACAAGGCGTTGTAGCTGCCGTGTGCAAGTTGGGTTGGAACCATAGCTGTGAAGTTCGCTTGAAGGCCAATGATTTCGAAGGTTCCTGGATCACCTGTCAGATTCAAGTCTCCCTGGGCGATCACATCGGCGGGATAACGTTCTCTTATGCTGTCATAGCTGGTTACGCCAGTAGGTATTGCAAGGAGCGTAAATCCCAAAACAAATAGCACTAGAGTTGTCTTAATTCTTTTAATGTCCATTCTTTCATCTTCCTCTCTCTCGTTTTCAGCGAAAAACTTTTTGGAAAACCGAAATAAAAGCTTTTCCCAGACTAGTTTCCAATATAATTGTTGAATATTGTTTATTTGACCAATAAAACGTTGAAAACCGTTTATTCATGCCAAAAAACCCTATTCTCCGTTTCTCTATGGAACCTTCAGCAAAAAAGTGCCCGCCGCAATTAGAATACACGGATCAAGACCCTCAATCGTGACCAGTTAATGCGGACATTGAAGTCCAAAGAAAAACCTTCCCCCTTCCTTGTTTTGTCTCCACATTTCTTAAATAAATCCAGCAGTACCAGTTTGAATGAAAAACTATGGCAAGGAAACTAGGCATAGTGTTCTTTCTTCTCCTATTTTTCAGCGTTTTCCTTTCCGATAGTATTGTTTTGGGCTTACGTGAACTTGAATATAGAATAGAGGTGCACGTCGATGGATCAGCTAGGTGGGTTATCGAACATCGTTTTCTACTAGAGACTGAAGACGACGAAACGATGTTCGCGCAATATTCTAATTGGACATATTTTAGCGATTATTTGATCAAGAATGTAAAGGCACTAGTGAATGTGGTCAAGCAAAACATAACCAGAAATATGACCGTTGAAAGCTTCAAAATGACGGTTGACGTTTCTGACTCTTATAGGGTTGTAAAATATGAGTTTGATTGGATCAAATTTGCTGAAGAAACAGGCAGCCGCATCAAGATAGGAGACGTGTTTGAAGTAGACGGATTATTCCTCTATGGAGATGGGCCTTTGAGTATGACTTACCCCGCGGATTACGTGGTTGAAACCGTATCTCCGAAGCCAAACGACGATTCTGAGGGAACGATGACATGGAACAGAGTTGGAGATTTCGGCAGGGGTCAGCCAACAGTTGTTCTTTACGAAAGAGTCCCCAGCATCATGGATATACTGAAGCCATATTTTCCTGTGATTTTTGCTCTAGTGGCCCTCGGAGGCATGGGCTTCATCGGTTTGTGGTTCTTCAGATTTAGAAAGAAAGAAAAGATGGAAGATTTTGGTCCCGTTCCACACATTCCTCCAGTCACGTTTGGAATCGAGGATGATGAAGAGAAAGTGGTTGCTCTACTTAGATCTGCAGGCGGACGTTTATTCCAGTCGACTTTGACTGCCCAGTGTGGATTTTCGAGGTCAAAAACCAGCAAGCTTTTGACTTTGATGGAAGAGAGGGGAAGAATAAGAAGGCAAAAAAAGGGGAGAGAAAAAGTGGTAATTTTAATAAGTGAAGTCGCGGAATCTGGAGAACCTAGAAACGATGTGAGGGCATCCTATTGAAGTTCCCAACAAGTACTCTCGGGAAACACCTTTTGTGGAACACATTCTTACTCGTGCTCATCATAACCCGAATAGGCACGGTTAAAGCAACTCCGGGAACTACTATAAGAGTGGAACCTTACGCAAGCATTGCGCAAGTAGGCGAATCCTTCACAATCAACGTTACCCTCACTGATGTCCAGAATCTTTATGGAGTTGAGGTTGCTCTCCACTGGAATGCATCCATTCTGCGGATCGTGAGCGTAGATGTTCGGTTGGGAAATGAATCCCATCCCGACGGAATTCTGCATGAA
>Ga0224506_10001959_pt1 | contig 14414 bp, 19 predicted proteins | sample SF_Jan12_sed_USG_2_FD_169108 | JGI IMG/M metagenome (GOLD analysis project Ga0224506, IMG submission 169108) | Sediment microbial communities from San Francisco Bay, California, United States - SF_Jan12_sed_USGS_8_1 | ecosystem: Environmental > Aquatic > Marine > Sediment | place: USA... | reverse complement strand
ACAAGCCCCCGCTAGAGGGTTTGCGGTTGATAGTTAGCTTGGTGTTTTAAAACACCAAAGCAAATCTGAACGAGCTTACGCATGGCGGCACACAAAGCAGACATTTTGGTTTTTCCCTGCTTTAGCAATCGCTTGTATTGGGCTCTTATGTCCGGGTTGTGCTGGGTTGCCACCACAGCAGCCATGTAGAGTTTGGACCGAATCAGCGAACTGCCTCGCGATAAACGGATAGCTAATTAGTTTATCGAGAAAGATACAAGGGTGGTCACGGTTTTCTAAGTGAGAGTTGTGCCCACGCGGGCGAAACTCCACTTTTTTCCACCTCAACATAGCCCGCAATGGGCTGTGTTGATACAATACCCGCCTTTTAATCGGACCTGAGTAACCCTATGCGCACACGATTTGCCCCCAGTCCCACCGGTTATTTACACATTGGCGGTGCCCGCACAGCCCTGTACTCCTGGCTGCATGCCCGCAAACACGGTGGTAAATTTATATTACGCATCGAAGACACGGACCTGGAACGTTCCACCGCCGAATCCGTCAACGCCATTCTCGAAGGCATGACCTGGCTGGGACTGGAATACGACGAAGGCCCGTTTTACCAAACTCAACGGTTCGACCGCTACAAAGAAGTGATCCAGCAACTGCTGGACCAGGGCCACGCCTACCATTGCTACTGCAGCAGAGAAGAGCTGGACGCCCTGCGCGAAGAACAAACCCAGAAAAAACTCAAACCCCGCTACGACGGCCGCTGCCGCGCCCGCACCCAGCCCAAAGAAGGGGTGTCACCCGTGGTGCGCTTCAAAAACCCCGTGGACGGTGCCGTGGTCATCAACGACCTGATCAAGGGCAAAGTGGTGGTGCAGAACAGCGAATTGGACGACCTCATCATCGCCCGCAGTGACGGCACCCCCACCTACAATCTCACCGTTATCGTTGACGATTGGGACATGGGCGTCACCCACGTCATCCGCGGCGACGACCACCTCAACAACACCCCACGGCAAATCAATATGCTCAAAGCCCTGGGGGTCGAACCGCCCATATACGCCCACGCCCCCATGATCCTGGGTGACGACGGCAAGCGTCTGTCCAAACGCCACGGCGCCGTCAGCGTCATGGCCTATCGTGACCAAGGCTATCTGCCCGAAGCCCTGCTCAACTACTTAGTACGCCTGGGCTGGTCCCACGGCGACCAGGAAGTATTCAGCATCGACGAAATGATCCAGCTGTTCGAAGTCAAAGACGTCAACGGCGCGGCTTCCACCTTTAACCCGGAAAAACTCCTGTGGTTGAACCAGCAATACATTCAAAACTCCGACCCGGCCCACATTGCCCATCATCTCAGTTGGCACCTGGGCGAGCAGGGCATAGACCCCAGCCAGGGACCGGATCTGCTGGAACTGATCAAAGTACAGCAAGACCGAGCTAAGACCCTGGTTGATATGGCCAAAGAAAGTATTTGTTTTTACAAAGATTTTGATGAGTTCGACGCAGGCGCCGCAAAAAAACACCTGCGCCCGGTCGTTTTGGAAGCTTTTCAACACCTCAAACAAAAACTCCAAGCCCTGGACAACTGGGAACGCGAAGCCCTGCACCAGGCCGTGGTAGACACCGCCGAAGCCCTGGACCTGAAAATGGGTAAAATCGGTCAGCCCCTACGAGTCGCTGTTACGGGGACTGGTGCTTCACCCGGCATAGACGTTACCCTGGAGTTGATCGGCAAAGACCGCGTATTGCAACGCATTGATAAAGCCATGGAATTTATCCAAGCCCGAGCACAAAACGGATAAAGAATCGCTTGACGTCACGCAAGCCTCCCCGTAAAATGCGCCCTTCTCAGGCCAAAGGGGCTATAGCTCAGCTGGGAGAGCGCTTGCATGGCATGCAAGAGGTCGGCGGTTCGATCCCGCCTAGCTCCACCATACTCGCAGGATAGCCAAAAGGTTTTGTCCCCATCGTCTAGAGGCCTAGGACACCGCCCTTTCACGGCGGTAACAGGGGTTCGAATCCCCTTGGGGACGCCATTAAAAACAAAGGGTTAGCGGTAATCGTTAACCCTTTTTTTGTTTCTTACGGAAAAGTTACGGAAATTTCGGAGTTTCCATGATCCCTCTATTTCCAAATCAGATATTGGAAAATCGCGCCAAAGAAGAATTTTTAGATTGGTGTAAGCAGATCCCGTCACCTCCATATTACGACTCTCAAATTGTTCTAAGCGAATTCTTGAAAGGGAAAACTACATCTAATGATCCATTTTCTGAATTCGTGCTGGAAGTATCAAATAATTATTATGACCAAATTACGTTGAATGTAAAAATAGGTAGGGGTGAATACGTTCTTTCTGAATGTCAGACTTCCAAATCACGTCCCATGAAACAACTAGCGATAAGTTGCGGCATCAATACAAAGCTAAAGCTGGAAAACATGTACATTGAACATATGCATATTAATCTTACTGATTTGCATCTGGTCATGGAAATAACCGGGTGCAAAATTGGTGAAATTAACATTCTGACTAGTAACGATGGGCGAAAGTTTAGTTCTAAAATATCCAATACTTTCATAGGTAAGTTGGTACTAAATCCAGATGTAATTAACAACTTTAAAATTCATAGTGGATTTGTTGGCAACATGGAGTGCCCGCCCCCGGGAAGCAATAACCCATTTTCAGGCTCAATAAAATTTTCAAATAACACTGATTTTCCTACTAAGCCGATAGATGGTTTCATTCAGGGAGCACAACCATATAAAAACATACAGCATCATTTGAGGGCTCTTGATAATAATCTAGCAGCGGATATTTTTCACAGTTTAGAAATGCGAATGGAGCGCCACTATGATTCCCGATGGTCTAATGTGTTTAATTGGTTTTATGGGGCGATTTCAAACTATGGCGCTTCTATTGGCAGGCCAATTCTGTGGTTAGTCGGTTTGTTTCTTTTAACCTCTGTAGCCATTTATGGGATTGATGGTACCGAAAAGGCTGCATCTGATGACCAGTATCACGGTTGGCAGAGAAAACTAATTGACCCTGATAAAAATGATGCCCGAATGGCAAAAGCGTTTTACTTAACTGCAAGTTATACAGTAAATCCGTTAGGGGTATTCAAAACTAAAAACTTAGTTGTGCCAAAGGACTATCTTGCTCTTGCGATATCAACTGTATACAGTGTTTTTTCATCAGCGAGTTTCACTCTGTTAATTTTAGCAATTCGCCGGAGATTTAAACTAAAGTAACGGTCCAAGGAAAATAAATGAAACTAACCGTCCCTCCAATTGCAATTGCAGATGATGAAGGTTTTACCGACAAAAACGATATATTTAAAAGAGAGGACTTCGGGAAACGGATAGCAAACCTAGTGGAAAATTCCGGCGGCGATCTTGTGCTTGCTTTGGATGCTCAATGGGGCGAAGGTAAAACCACTTTCATTAAACAGTGGCAGGGGTATATCGGTTATCACCGGGATAATAAAATCGACTCTATTTACTTTGATGCTTTTGCAAACGATTACCAGAAAGATCCATTTTTAGCGTTGACAACTGAATTATATGAACAAGCCATAACTAGGGATAAAAAGTTCGAGAAAAAGTTTATTCAAATAGCGACCGCAGTAACGAAATCTTTGGTTCGGGGTGCCGTTAAAATAGGTCTGTCGACGGCTACTGGAGGCATAGTGAGCGGGACCGCTCTAGAGCCAACAGGGAATGATCTTTCGCAACTTGTGAGTGACCAAGTCGATACAATCGTAGCTGATCGTTTAAAGAACTCTGCCCAAGATAAACGGGCTATAGAAAATTTCAGAGATTTTCTTAAAGAGTTGGTAAACAATAAACCATTAGTATTTATTATTGATGAGTTGGATCGATGTAGGCCTGATTTTGCACTCGAATTGATAGAGCAAATAAAACATTTGTTCTCTGTACCTGGGTTAACTTTCCTGCTAGTCGTCAATCGTGCACAGCTTGAAGAAATGATTAAAGCTAAATACGGATCTGGTATAAACGGGGCGGTATATTTACAAAAATTTGTATCTATTTGGCTGGCATTACCAAGGCGGTCTGATGATGTTCATGATGATGTAACCAGTTATGTGGATTTTTGTATCAAGGCAATGTGGATCGAAGGCGAACCGCTAGACCATGATGGACTAAAGGTAATAAAGGATTTAGTAAGACTACACCAAACATCCAATAGAGGAATTGAAAGGATTCTAACCAATTTTGCAATAATTAGTAATGCAAAACCGAATAAACATTACCTGGCTTTTCATTTCTGCATTGGGTTAATCTGCTTTATCCGTTCGGAATTTCCTGAGCTGTTGACACTCATTAAAAAAAGTCACATATCAGCTGAGGATCTATTTGCAAAATTGTTCCCGGTGAGGTTTGACACCAATCAATACCAATCGTTGAAAGATGTTGGAATATTGTTGGAGATTCTAGTGGCAAATGTTCAGGATAGGCCCGGCCTTATTGGAAGGCATAAAGCTGTAGTAGATAACTATGGTAGTTCTTCGCTATTTAAGGTAGATATTCTAAACCAGGTAATTAATTACTTTTCTCATATTAGCGTAGACTGATTTCACGACATTCGTGGGAGATAGAAAAAACCCCGGCACGCATGGCCGGGGCTGGTAGTGGATTGATTGCGGGTTTATATAAACCGGATACCCGCCAACGTCGTGGCATTGTTGCTCAGCTCTTTTTCGAGCCGTTTTAATATCCGTTCCACCTCTGTAGTCTCAAAATGCTCCCCTGTATCGTCACAGTAAGCAGCGGCCTTGTGTAACGTGGAAACATGGGCCCAGATATCCCAAAGCGAATTGCATACCCGCTGGATTGCTTCGTCTTTACGCTGTAACTGCTCCACGCTATTCATTTGAAAGGGTGTATCGCTCATGCCGCACCTCCCACCAATTGGCTTTCCCGGTACTTTTTCAACTGCTCCTTGTTCATGGCTTTGAGCTTCAATACTTCGCTGTAAACTTCATTCACAAGGTCGTGGTATTGCTCCTCAGGGCGATCCAGGTCGAAGCGGTTTCCCTGCAGCGCCATCAGCGTATAGTTAACCATTAACCGGCCGGGAGCGAAGGCCTCTACCATCTGCACCCACTCGGGCGGTTCGTTTTTAATCTGTTCTTCGATTTCTTGATTGCGCTTATACAAGTAATCTTCCACAGCCTCAGTAAGCGCCGCGGTGTTCTCTTGTATGGCGGTTTGGATAACGCGAAGGCAGCGGAAAATATCGTCGTAGGCGTTATCAGATTCGTTTTCCACCGCTTTTCTAAGCATGGCGGTCTGTGCATGGGCATCCCAGAAGGCGCCTTCAATCTCGCCTATGTTGTGTTTCAGGATATCTTCTTTGCTTGCCCAGTCGGGTAGTTTGGGTTGGGTTTTCATGTGGTAGGTCTCCTTTGGTTTAGTTAGGCCACCGATCCAGTTCCAATCAGATAGGTGGCAAGCTGTACAGGTTGGAACTACCGCCCAAAGGAAACGGCCCCCTTTCGGGGCCTGCACAGCTCGCCATAAAACTACAGGCATAAAAAAACGCGCTCAAACATGGCACGTTGAGCCTCTGGGTTTCGGGGTTCCAATCCCGGCTGGATATAGCCAGCTAAACCAATCCTAGCACTCTCTCACAATGAGTCAAGCGGAATATATAAACTAAAAAAACCCGCCGCGCATATAACTCTAACTATGCCGCGGGCTCTGGGTGTTGTTAAGGACACCGCCCAGTGGTCCCATGTCACTAACTTGCAGCGAACTTCATCAATTTGATGGCATGGAAATCATTTACCGCACCACCTACCCGCTTGTAGGTATACAAAATAACAAACGGTTTACTGGTGTAAGGATCCAGCAATAATTTAACGCCTATACGGTCAACAATGGTATAGCCGCGCTTGAAATTGCCGAAAGCGATAGAATAGCTGTCTGCGGCAATAGCTGGCATGTCTTCACCCAGTGCCACAGGGAAGCCCAGCAACATATCAGGCTCACCGGCAACAGTAGACGGTTGCCACAAATAATTGCCTTGACCGTCTTTGAACTGGCGTATTAGTCGCGCCGTATCACGGTTCATTAACCAGCTTGCGCCGGCTCTGTAATCCGATTTAAGCGAATAAACCAAATCAAGCAGATTGTCCGTTGGGTTGGATGAAGCAAAGGCTCCAGCCGCACCAGAAGCCACATATTGAAGCGTTCCCCATGGCCGGGTTGCGTCGGTTGTGGTGGCGGTATCGTATGCCAGGAAACCCCTCGGTTGCTTTACACCGGTACCGGAAACAAACGCGGTATTTTCCTTACGTGTAAATTTGTCCGTAACTTTCCCGGTCAACCAGTCAACAATGCTGATCCTGGAATCTTCAATCAGTTTTTGAGTGACCTTTGGCGCGGCCTCAATTTCGTGGACAGGTACTTCAAACATGGCAACGTCCGGCGCATCAGTTTCACCCCGGGTTTCACGTTCGCCCACCCAATTTGCGTCGGCTTCGTCTTTGTCTATCGGTTCCTCAAATCGATCTGTACTTATGTCAACCACTCGGGCCAAGTTCCGCATCGGGGAGGTTTCAAACGGGACAACCGTCATTGCTTCTGAGACCGTCGGCAATACCAAGTACCCGCCGCCTGGGTCTGAATCAACAGACATAGACGCCTGAAAGCGACTTACGTCACCGCTTTGGATAAATTCACGCAGTGCTTTGTTTTCGAAATCTTTGGAGTGTTTGCGTTGATTCGTTCCGCCACCACCACCAAACCGCGCGCGGTTTGCTGCAGTTTCCAGTGCGTTGACTTGGCTGATTACGGATTCCAGCCGGGCTTCGTTGTTCTCTTTGAATTCGTTAAATGCGCCGCCGAGTTCCTCTACGGCTAATCTGATTGGGTCCATAATAGTGTTCCTTTTGCAATGTTATCGAAGTATCAACACCACAAAACAAGCGTCTCGCAGGCCTTGTAATGGTTGCGGCAGACTCTCTCTGCTGCGGGACGTGTCCGGCATCTCGCAGGAACACTTAGTAATTATACTACGGAACATCGATTAATGTGAGGTTGTGTCCTTGAAAATACCGTATTCCAAACCCTGCGCAATCTCAAAAAACCATGCAGCCAATTCGTTTTCATCTTCGTGATTGTCAAAGGCGTATTGAATCGCCGCACCCATTAATCCGCTGCTTACTTCATCCCTGGATGCGCCCATTGCTTCGCATTTTGTCGCCAGTTTTAGCGCCAGTTTTGCGACTTTGGTGTGTTTGTTTTCGTCTGATTCGGTCATTTTGTGCTCCTGCTGTAAGTATCGAAATAGTCTTTGTTTAGCATCACGGGTTCACGCATTGATTGGGTGATTCGCCGCTTTTCACCGGGAAGAAGTAAGCGCAACCGTTCAAGGTAGGCCGATTGGCTTTCGAATACCGGCGGATTTTCCGGATCAATTGGGGTATAGGATTTTAGGTGTTGGAAACGCTCGAAACTCCAACAAGGCCAAGGTATCCCAAACGAGTACCCCTGTGGATATTTTCGCTCGCACCAAAACATAGGGCGCCCAATTCCGCCTAAGCGTTTTCTTAGCTCCGGTGATTCGTATCGCCACCAACAGCGGGGGCGAGTGCCCGGGGAATGCTTTACCCAGTTCTTAATAATTGTCTCGCTATGCTGGCGCCAAAGAACTTCCAATTCAGGGGTGCCGCCATGTTCGTAATCGCTCAATTCAAAAGTGTTGTAGGTTTTCGGGAACGGGGCGTCGTTAATAAACGCCCATGCAAGCTCTGAAATTCCCTTTTTTTGCTTCGAAATACGTCGTTTTACTGGCATATTACCTCCGGTTTGATCGTAATGCGGGCGGCCTGTCCAGTTCCTCCGGTGTCCCGCAGTCCAAATCCAGTTCGCGTATCAAGCGAGCAAACGCAATACGCGAATCGCGCTCAATAGCAACTTCAGGGCGTGACTTAGGAGCGTCAAAGCGGTCCTGATACGTTAGCCCGTGTGTTTCTATGGCTTCTCTGGCTTCCTGACAGCGGTCCCAGGCTTCCGCCGCTAATGTCAAAAGTTTGTGATGGTGTTCCTCAAGAATGTAATTTTCCTGTACACTTCTGAACCATTTTTTGGTGCCAGAGCGTAGGTGTTTGGGTGGTCTCATAGTAACTCCAAATTTTTATTTCAACCGGGGCAGGTCGAGTAAAAGCAAGCGGAACCTAGCGGTAGTAGTTTCCCGATCTCTAGAGAATTACCCCCCCCCCCTGGGGGTACGCTTCGCTTTTCTCGCTTCATCTTCCGTCGCTCGCTGCAGTCTCACGTTAAACACGATTAGTCTATGCAGTAACGCACGTTGTTCATTGCTCAATGAATACTCCAAGTACTCTCTTAACTCTTTGGCCTGTCGCTTAAGCAAAGCCTCCAATCGTCTGTGATGCCGGACCATCATGCTGCTGGCTTCCTCGGCGGTATGGCTGGCCGTGCTTTGTCTGCCAGGGTTCGTAAATACATCTCTACCAACAAATTGGCGTAATGCTCCGAGCTTATGCCATAGCCTTTCTGGTCCACTATGTTCCAGCGTCGTGGTCCGTGCTTATGCAGGATCTGTCCTGCCTGGATTCGCAGTTCACGGGCTTGAGTGTCCAGGTCTGCGGCTTGGCTCAGTAGTCGTTTGACTTTGCGGTCTGGGTTGTTCATGCAGGTTCCAAGTAATAGTTTCGTGACCACTTGCCGCCGCTTACCTGTCGCCATTCAATTAGGCTGACATCAGTAAACCGGGTTAATGCTGCAAAAATGCGCTCTTTTCGTATCGGCTTAATAACGCCCTCAATGTCGTAACCGTCTCCAGAAAGTGTAATCACTGATACATAAAATCGGGCTCGCTCAGTAGCTGGAACAATCAAGAAAGTAAAACCGTTTGCATGGCCTTGTGAGTGGCATCCAGGTTTGGGAAGGAAATCAGATACCGGCTCAAACAGGAAGGATTGTTGGTTATGGTTGCTTTGACCATTGGTCATTTTGACCACCCCCATTGAAAAACAATTCCAATTGTTCCATTTCTGATTCGGGGATTGATTCCACTGTGAGCATGTGACTTTCAGAGCAATACCCCCGCCTATGCCAAGGTAACCAAGGAAGATTACAGAAGGTCAGTCCACAGGTTTTGCAGGTTGATTGTTTGTGAATCATAAGCAATTCAGTCCTAGGGTAGTGGTATTCTATAAAGGAGTACGGGAACCGTACTCTAAAACCCCAAAAATGGGCCTGACTGGTACGCCAGGCGTACCAATACACGCGTTCAAAAATGTCATTGGTACGCATCCCGTACCAATTCGGGCTTAATTGGTACGGCTGACGGGCTACCACTTTTAATTTTCCAAGTCGATTTTGGTTGTTTAGTTGACGGTATATCGAGTTTTCCATTGCATTCATCTACGGCAAAAAAGGTGAGGGCGTATAGCGTCGGCTTGTGTCTTCCGCCCTGCCTGCTGACTTCCAGCCAGTCAGCGCTCTTTAATTCCTTTATGGCTTTGTACAGAGTGTCTTTAGACTTCCAGTGTCGTTTCTCCATCATTGACCATGCACAGCAAAGGTCGCCATTATTCTTGCCGTTGTATTGAGCCAACAAGTCATTAAGCAACTTCACGGCATGGGGGCTAAGCTTTGCATAAGCAGCGCTTCTCAAAACTTGGTGAGTCATTGGCACATATCCACCGGATTCGCGCTTGTCTTTGACATTTTGCTTGGCCATAAAAACTTAACAAGGCGCCTTTTCCGGGCTCCAGTTGTTACCCTCGCTTTGGTATTCCTTCGGCGCGAAGTGTGCTAATTGGTGCCCTTGTTCCCCGTTTTTGTAGGGTCTAAGTGGGTTCAGGTCGCATACTTCGGAGTTACAACACCGGATCAGTTCTACGATCTCAAATTTGGTTCTAGAATCAAAAGGGCTTCTTTGACAATGGGGTTTTGCGTTGGTGTATAATGGTTCATAAGTTTGATTTTCCTTAGTATTGAGCCCGCCCAGTGCCTCACACTTGAGCGGGTTTTCTTTTGGTCTCGCCACAGTAACGGCCTCAGCAAATTTGTTATTCCCGGCGCTGTTTTTAATCGCCTGCGCAATACGCCGGGCCATGTCGTGGGTGATGATGTTACGCATTGCTGGCCGTTTCCATACGTTTGCGCCACTCGGTTTCCGCTTCATCGCTTACCAAAGTTCTTCGCCCCACTTTGGTAATACGTGGGCCTTTACCTTCTTTCTGTAGTTTGTAGAAAAATGCACGACTGATGCAGTTGTTTGCACAAAAGGCGGGGATATCTTTCATTTCGCTAACCTCCATCTGAGTAGACTCGCATATTCTGGAGTCTATGTAATTGGTGATGGATAGATTAAAGACTAGCGAAGAAAATCAGTAAATATAAACGGGAGAAATAGAGGGAAAAATCGGTTCGTTTACCGGCAAACGTACTAATTTTGGTCGTTTGCCGGTTTAGGCTAATTCCTTAGAATCAATGAGTTGCTTGATATGGCGTTGAATGGCTTTTTTCTTAAGTTGCACTTTTCCTGTATTGCAAATTTCATCTGCCAGCGCACCAACTTTTATTTGGCCTTTTAGTTTTTCGGAATCCCAAATAAAGAATTTTCTTTTGTCTGATGTCAGAATGCCAATTGCAGAGCTTTTGATTTGTACTTGGTCCTTTTTAGACTTGCTTTGTGCGCGTTGGCTTTGGGTGTTTGACAAGGCGTTAGATTGGATATGGGGAACATTTATACCCACAGAATAAAGCGTAATGGCAGAAAATGCGCGTGCTAAATCTAGGGAAACTAAAACCGGGGGTGGTTGTTTTTTTAAGGACATTGTTATTAGAATAAGTAGGACATTCCAAAAAATCTTAGATTGTTCAATTACGTTTATGGCGGATAGAATCGGTAAATTTTTTATATATAGAGGATCTGCATCTTTCTTGCTGTTCTCAATAATTTCTCTGTCAATTTTCTTATAGTCATGGTTTGGCGTAATGTGACCGAGTAATATCCCGATCTGTTCTCTTAAAGACTCCATTGTCAGGTTTTCACGATCCTGCACTAGTTTCCTGGCATCTTCATTCTCTTGACGCATAACAATTTGTTTTCGGGATAGGTACTTAAAAGGAAGCCCCATTTCGTATAAAAAAGAATGGCCTAAAGGTTTTCCGATGTGCTTTTTGTAAGCTTTATATTTGTAATCGTTCAATGTTATTTTATGGCATTGCTCTAAAAATTCTATCGCATTGTTTGCAAACCCCAGTGACGCGACAACTAGTTTTGTAATATCTTTTTGTTCTTCCTTTTCAAGTTTTTCAAAAAGACCGAGTAATACATCTGGTAGCAAATTGTGCATATCAGGCCCAAAAGGGGTGTTTTTTTTGTTTATCAAGAGCGCCATCAAATAGCCTCCACATTATCAGTAACAACACCAAACGCCGGCAGGTTGCTCCGTATCGTATCGGCCACATGGCTTGGCATTAGGTGTGCGTAATGTCGTTCGGTCATTCGGGTATCGGAGTGCCCCAAAGCAGCGGCAATGATTTGCAGTGGCACGCCTTTCAGAGCAAGTAGACTGCCATAGGTGTGGCGTAGGATATGGAACGAGACCGGCGGATTTATGTTGGCGTTTTTGCAAGCCTGGAGCATTGGGCGGGACTGGTGGGACTTGGCCCAGGGTTCGCCGGATCGTGTAAACAATAAATCGTCACGTCCTTTGTCAACGGTTGCCCTTTGGAAAAACTTCTGGCCTTCCTCGGTCAGGGCAACATGGCGTACCTTGCCGGACTTGGATTCCATTACGGTAATGGTTCCCGCTGAAGTGTCTAGGTGGTGCGGTTTCATTCTGATAATTTCCCCGTATCGGCAACCGGTGAGCAGGGCGGCCTGTACTATGTCGCGGAAGTCCTTGGGGCAAGCATTGATTAACCGCGTGCATTCTTTTTCGTTGAGGTATTCGATTTTCGGTTTATCGATGTTTTTATATGGCTTTACTTTTCGCCAAGCGGCATCGCTCTTTATTCCATCGATTTCTTTGTAGGCATGATTCAGAACGGCTTTGAATACGGTTAGGATTCGATTCGCAGTGGCTTTACGGCGCCGGAGGGCCTCTGTATCGTTTAAATCTACCTCAACGGGTTTGGGTTTGCCGTCTTTGCCGCGTTGCCGTATGGGTGCCGTTGCAAGGTTCTGGTGCCATGTTTTGAGCTGGCTGTACTTCAATTCGCTAACTAGTTTCTTTCTGAATTTCGGTAATATGTGAGCGTTAATTGTGCTTTGGGTTTCGTCGTATGACTTGCTGTTGATTCGGAACCAATCCAGGTAATCGTTTATTGCATCCTCAACCGTGTAACTGGTGGATGAGGTTTCAGCGTCGCCAAATTCTATCGCTTTCTTTTGGGCCTGTTCGAAACTGAAAATTTCGGCATTGTTGGGGTCTTCGTAGTCGTCCGCTGTCCCAATAGTGCAATAGTCGTATTTTCTGTCATCGCTCTTTTTTCTAGCTTGCCATTTACCTGCCTGGTTGTTTTTGCCTCTCCGGTATCCCAGTGCCAAGCCTTTGTGGATCTCCTGCCAGTAGGGTTCATGTCTGGGCTTTAATTTCGACCGGTTGTCCCGGTTGTTGAGCTTGAAATTCGGTATTGTTTTTGCCACGGCGGTAACATCCTTACGGAAACTTACGGAAAAAATGGTAGTATATCACCCTATACAAGAATAGACAGAGGTGTACTAATTATCAATGTAAACAGAGACATAGGGAGACTCTGGAAAACAGCGATATACAGAGAAATGGCCCTTTCACGGCGGTAACAGGGGTTCGAATCCCCTTGGGGACGCCATTAAAAACAAAGGGTTAGCAGTAAAAACTGTTAACCCTTTTTTATTTGTCAATGTTTTGTCAATAATTCCAAACAAAATCAAATGATTCCTTTAACACCAAAACAGATAGCTGAGAAGCGTGCAAAGGAAGATTTTTTAAATTGGTACAGAAAACTCCAAGCACCTAAAAGTTATAAGAATGAAGTAGTTCTTTCAAATTTTTCAAGAGAGTACAGCTCAAAAACAAAAGACGCAGATGTATTAAAAGCGCATACAGAATTCAGTAAATACGTATCTGAGAATTACTTTGAACATATTGCAATCGACCAAGCTCTGGGTAACGAAGAGTATACAATTGACGATCATAGTACATCGCTACTCAAACCAGTTTAATTTTTTTCAATTAATAAAGGCGCTCTAGGTAAGTTAGAGCTGCGAAACATGTATATTGAGAAAATATTGGTTTCTCTCCATGCTTCGCATTTAGATCTTGAGCTAGTCGATTGTCAGATCGGCGAATTGTGGGTTCAAAAAACTGGCAATCTACATCGTAGCAACTTAAAAATTACCAACACTTACATTGGGAAATTAGTGCTTGTTGAAGATACTATAGGAGATTTCGATATACGCGGAGGGTTCGTTGGTAATATTGAATGCCCGCCACCAGGAACTGGTAACCCTTTCTCAGGCTCCGTAAAAGTATCCGCCAAGGTTGATTTCCCAACAACACCTACCGAAGGATTTATCCAGGGTGCGCAGCCGTATAAAAATATGCAGCACCATTTCAGGGCTTTGGATAATCACTTAGCTGCAGATATTTTCCATAGCTTAGAAATGCGAATGGAGCGCCACAACGATTCGCCCTGGTCCAATTTATTCAATATATTTTATGGTCTGATATCTAACTATGGTGCTTCCATAGGCAAACCGCTCGCATGGTTGGCCGGTTTGTTTCTTGTGTGCTCTGTTGCCATATATGGATATGATGGTGCCGAAAAGGCCTCTGCTGACGATCAATACAGCGGTTGGCAGAAAAACCTAATCTCCCCAGATAAAGATACTGCGCGTATAGCAAAAGCATTGTACTTAACAGCGAGTTATACTGTTAACCCGTTGGGCGTGTTCAAAACCAAAAATTTAATTGTCCCGAAAGATTATCCTGCCCTTGCTGTATCAACTGTGTATAGCATATTTTCATCAGCAAGTTTTACGCTTTTGATTTTGGCGATACGTCGACGATTTAAGCTTAAGTAAGGAGTAGAATATGCGTGATGTTAGCGCTAGGGGTGAATCTGAATTTTCTAAGTAGTGTGCCGGATTATTCTATTGCCCAATGTTTTAAAATTTAACATTATCTCCGGCGTTAGATAATGCTGCGGTTTGATTTAGTTCATCGATTCCAACAAGGCCTTCTTCAAGAAGTTTGTGCATTATCATTATTGCGGAGCGTTGGGATACTTCCATTTTAAGAGATAAAGCGAGTTATGATCATTTCTGGTGTATGAGCACCTAGAAAGGGTGGCGTGCCCTTTGTTGTATAATTGTTTTCGCTGAAAAACAAACGACAAAGGAAGCACACCACATGAGCAAAGATAATGTT
>Ga0224506_10001958_pt1 | contig 14438 bp, 8 predicted proteins | sample SF_Jan12_sed_USG_2_FD_169108 | JGI IMG/M metagenome (GOLD analysis project Ga0224506, IMG submission 169108) | Sediment microbial communities from San Francisco Bay, California, United States - SF_Jan12_sed_USGS_8_1 | ecosystem: Environmental > Aquatic > Marine > Sediment | place: USA... | reverse complement strand
CCATTGACACATCGATGTCTTCGGGACGCACGCCCGGGACGTCAGCGCGCAATACGTAGCGGTCCTTTTCTTCAATAATATCAACGGCGGGAACCCAGTCGGCGACGGGGTTCTCGGCACTGCCGGGGACCGTTCGTTGCGTCGCGAGCCGGTCCAGATCGCGGTGCAGCAGATCGACGAAATTCCAGGGTTCGAATCGGGCAATGTTCATGGTTTTCTCCACTTGAAACAGGCTTCAGGAGGCATAGGTGAGGCCACGGAAAGGCATTTCAAGGCCGCGGATATGCGACAATAATCGCCACTACATGTAGTGGTCGGCGCTTCTTGCGGAGGTGCCGTTTTTTTTTCTCTATATTTAAAGCACTTACTCGCGAAAGGTTTGTAATATATTGTTTTATATAAAGAAAGTAGTATCAAGAAAATTACGGCAAACCCTTGACAGTGGGCCGCTTCGGGCATAATCTTGTCCCCACTTAGACACTACATCTTGTGTCTGATCAGGAAAGAAAAGAGGCCGAATACGGCACTCGTCGCGCTCTCTGGCCGTCGGCGAGCGGGGCCCTTTTCTCCGGAGAAAAGCGAGCTAAAACAGCTTATTTGGGGCCTCCTAAGGGAGATCAGGGGAGTTACAGGACCAATGAAGTCTGCCGTCAATCTGGATACGCACACGGTTACCGACATCGAATTTCAACCGGCATCGCTGGACATCTGGGATGCAAAATATCGACTGACGGCCAAAGACGGCTCGAAGATCGATGAGTCTATCGATGACACCTACAAGCGGGTCGCCGCGGCGCTCGCAAACGTGGAAGTCGAGTCAAAGCGCGAACACTTCTTCACCGAGTTCGTCTGGGCCTTGCGCGCCGGTGCGATACCGGCTGGCCGCATCATGTCGAACGCCGGTGCCCAGGAGCACAAGCCTGCCACATCGACGATCAACTGCACCGTGTCCGGCACCGTCGGCGATTCGATGGACAATATCCTCAACAAGGTGCACGAGGCCGGGCTGACTCTGAAAGCCGGCTGCGGTATCGGCTACGAGTTTTCGACGCTGCGTCCGAAGGGTGCCTATGTAACGGGTGCCGGTGCGTACACGTCGGGCCCGCTGTCCTTCATGGATATCTACGACAAAATGTGTTTCACCGTGTCGTCGGCGGGCGGTCGTCGCGGCGCGCAGATGGGCACGTTCGATGTCGGCCATCCCGATGTCATGGAGTTCATTCGCGCCAAGCGCGAGGACGGTCGCCTGCGCCAGTTCAATCTCTCGCTGCTCGTTACCGACGAGTTCATGCAGGCGGTCATCAACGAGGATGACTGGAAGCTCGCGTTCCCCGTGACCCACAAGGAAGTCGAGGACGACGGCCTCGATATCAGTGACCGCAACCAGTTCGTCTGGCGTGACTGGCCGGAAGCCGGCAATTACGTGACCAACGCCGAAGGCCTGGCGGCGTGCAAGATCTACAAGACACTGCCGGCGCGCCGGGTCTGGGACATCATCATGGCGTCGACCTACGACTTCGCGGAGCCGGGCTTCGTGTTGATCGACAAAGTCAACGAGATGAACAACAACTGGTTCTGCGAGACTATCCGTGCGACCAACCCGTGTGGCGAGCAACCGTTGCCGCCGTATGGCTCCTGCCTGCTGGGTTCGATCAACCTGACGCGCTTCGTCGTCAAGCCGTTTACCGACGAGGCGAGCTTCGATTGGGAGACGTTCCGCAAGGTCGTCAAGGTCTTCACGCGCATGCTCGACAACGTTGTGGAGATCAACGGCTTGCCGCTGCCCCAGCAGCGCAACGAGATCCAGCGCAAGCGCCGGCATGGCATGGGCTTTTTGGGACTCGGTTCGACGATCACGATGCTGCGCATGCGCTACGGCGATGCGGCGGCCGTCGAGTTCACGGAAGAAGTGGCCCGTCAGCTCGCGCTGGCCGGCTGGGAAGAGGGTCTCGAGCTTGCCAAAGAGAAGGGCCCGGCCCCGATCATGAACGAGAACTTCGAAGTTACCGAAGAGATGCTGCGCAGGCGTCCGGAAATGCGTGCCGACGGCTACCAGGCCGGCGACAAGGTGCCTGGCCGGATTCTGCACGCCCGGTACAGCCGCTACATGCAGCGCGTCGCGGCCGTGGCGCCGCAACTCGTGGAGCAACTTGCCGAGACCGGAGCGCGGTTCACGCACCACAGTTCGATAGCGCCGACCGGTACTATTTCGCTGTCGCTCGCGAACAACGCGTCGAACGGCATCGAGCCGAGCTTCGCACACCATTACTTCCGCAACGTCATTCGCCAGGGCAAGAAGACCAAAGAGAAGGTCGATGTCTTCTCGTTCGAGCTACTGGCCTACCGTGAATGCATCGACACGGACGCCATGCCGGCAGGTCACGGCGGCGCGGATGCGGCAGGCAGCTTGCCGGACTACTTTATTACGGCTGACGAGGTGACGCCGAAGCAGCACGTGGATATCCAGGCGGCTGCACAAAAATGGATCGACTCGTCGATCTCCAAGACCGCGAACGTCCCGACGGACTACCCGTACGGCGATTTCAAGGATATCTACCTGTACGCCTACCAGCAGGGTCTCAAGGGTTGCACGACGTTCCGCTTTAACCCCGAGGCGTTCCAGGGCGTACTGGTGAAAGAGAAAGACCTCAAGAATACGAATTACACCTTCACGCTGGAGGATGGCTCGACCATCGACCTCAAGGGCGACGAAGAGATCGAGTACGACGGCGAGGTGCATACCGCCGCCAATCTCTTCGACGCACTCAAAGAAGGCTATTACGGAAAGTTCTAAATGATCAAAATCGACAAGAAAATCGTTGGCTACGCTGTAAACCAGCCAGTCGAGGAAAAGGAAACAAAGCGAGAGTTCAAGCGTGAAGGCGGCGGTGATCGAGCCGAAGTCATCCGCATGCACGAGAAGCTCGAGCGGCCGGAGATGCTGGTCGGCTCGACCTACAAGGTCAAGACGCCGGTGTCGGACCACGCCATGTACGTGACGGTTAACGACATTATCCTCAACGAGGGTACAGAGCACGAGAAACGTCGCCCCTTCGAGATCTTTATCAACTCGAAGAACCTCGATCACTACCAGTGGATCGTGGCACTGACACGCATTATCTCGGCTGTGTTCCGCAAGGGTGGCGACGTGACGTTCCTCGTCGAGGAGCTCAAGGCCGTGTTCGATCCGCGTGGCGGCTACTGGCAACCGGGCGGCAAGTTCATGCCGTCGATCATTGCCGAGCTCGGCCATATCGTGGAAAAGCACCTGATCATGATCGGCATGATTGCCGAGCCGGAGCTCAATGAGCACCAGAAAAGGCTGATCGCCGAAAAGCGGGCCCAGTACGAAGAAGCGAAAAAGCAAACGGATGCCTTTTCTGACAGCGAGTATCCGGAGGGCGCGCGGCTCTGCACCAAGTGCAACACGACAGCCGTAATCATGATGGACGGGTGCATGACCTGCCTCAGTTGCGGCGATAGCAAGTGCGGCTAAGGTAGGCCGGTCACGCGCTCAGGACGCCGCAGAACCAGTCATGTAAGATTCGTCGCGTGACTATCTCGATTCCTGATTTCTCATCGACTCGTGTCGTCGTCGCCGGTGACGTGATGCTGGACCGCTACCTGTTCGGCTCCACCGGTCGTATCTCGCCCGAGGCACCCGTGCCCGTCGTGCACGTGCATGAAACGGACGACCGGCCAGGTGGCGCGGCAAACGTCGCCGTGAACCTCGCGGCGTTGGGCGTATCGACGAGCCTCGTTGGCGTCGTCGGCCAGGACGCCGCCGCGAAATCGCTCGAATCGATCATGGGTGCGCGTGGCATCGCTTGCCGCTTTGCGATCGCGGCCGACCGTCCAACGATTACCAAGACTCGCGTCCAGAGTCGCGGCCAGCAGCTCATCCGCCTCGATGAAGAGAAGGCCGCGGCCATGCCGGGCGATGCGATGCTCGAGGCACTGCGCGGTGCAATGGCAGGTGCCGGCGCGGTTGTTCTATCCGACTACGGCAAGGGGGCGCTGGCCGATGTCACCGCGATGATTGGTGCCTGTCGCGAAGCCGGAATCCCGGTACTCGTCGACCCGAAAGGCACGGATTTCGAAAAATACCGCGGGGCTTCGCTGATCACGCCCAACCAGACCGAGTTCGAGGCGGTGGCCGGCAAGAGCGCGTCGGACGACGAACTCGTCGAACGGGCGCGCTCGATGATGGCCGACCTGCAGCTCGATGCACTGCTCGTCACCCGCAGCGAAAAAGGCATGCTGCTGATCGAAGCCGGTGAAGAACCCCTGTTCCTGTCGACGCAGGCGCGAGAGGTGTTTGACGTCACGGGCGCGGGCGATACGGTCATCGCAACGCTGGCCGCTGCCCTGGCCAGCGGCCAGGGGCTGGCGTCGGCTGCCGCACTGGCCAATATTGCCGCAGGACTCGTGGTCCGCAAGATCGGCGTTGCCTCGGTTACGCCCGGCGAGATTTCCGCTGCCTTGCACCAACGCGGGCAGGGCGGCAGGGGACTGGTCCAACTGGATGCGCTGCTCGCGCTGGTTGGCGAAGCGCATGGACGCAACGAAAAGGTCATCATGACCAACGGCTGCTTCGATGTATTGCATGCCGGCCACGTCGCGTACCTCGAGGAAGCCAAGAGCCTCGGCGACCGCTTGATCGTGGCGGTCAACGACGACGACTCCGTGCGCCGGCTGAAAGGCGAGTCCCGTCCGATCAATGCGCTCGAAGATCGTCTCCTGGTGCTGGCAGGGCTGGCCGCCGTCGACTGGGTGGTGCCGTTCTCCGAGGACACGCCGGCCAGGCTGATCGAGGCGGTGCTGCCGGATGTGCTCGTCAAGGGCGGCGACTACCGGCCCGAGGAGATTGTCGGTGCCAGGGAAGTGCTGCGTAACGGCGGCGAGGTTCGCGTGCTCGCATTCCGGGACGGTCACTCGTCGAGCCGCATCATCGACAGGCTCAAAGACGAATAGCCTGAGCCGGTCGTGCGCTTTCTCTACAATCTGCTTACCTACCTGCTGCTGATTCCGTTCGCGTTCTACTGGCTGCTGCGGGGTATCGGCAACCGAACCTACTTTGAAAAACTCGGCCAACGCTTCGGCTTGGGCTTCCCGAAGCTCGATAGCTGCATCTGGGTGCACGCGGTCTCTGTCGGCGAAGTCCAGGCGGCGGCGCCGTTGATTCGGGCGCTCATGGAACGGTTCCCGGAGCGGCAACTGCTGATCACCACGGTCACGCCGACCGGTGCCGCGCGGGTCAGGTCCTTGTTCGGCGACCGCGTGTTGCATTGCTACATTCCGTTCGAGTTTCCGAACGCGATCGCCAGCTTTTTCCGGGCTGTAAAACCCGACGCGGCGTTGATCATGGAAACCGAGATCTGGCCGAATCTTTATCGTGCCTGCGGCGTCCGGCAGATACCGCTGATCCTCGTCAGCGCGAGAATCTCGCCCCGCTCGGTGCCGGGCTACCGCAAACTCCTTCCCCTGATTCGCGAAACGCTGTCTCACGGCATCATCATCGCGGCACAGAGCCAGCCCGACGCAGATCGATTCCTCGCACTGGGCGCCAACCCGGTGCGAACGCTTGTGATGGGCAACATCAAGTTCGACGTCGAGCCGGATCCGGATGTCTCGGCCAGGGGCAGGGCGCTGCGGGAGGAATTGTTCGGCGATCGACCGGTCTGGATTGCCGCCAGCACGCACGAAGGCGAAGAACCGCTCGTGCTCGACGTGCATCGGCGGTTGCGCGCTCGCCACCCGGATCTCCTCCTGGTCCTCGTGCCGCGTCACCCCGAGCGTTTTCAGACGGTCCGGGATCTCGTTGGGAGAGAGGGGCTTGATGTCGTTTCGAGGACGGAGGACAAACCGGCCGGCAATGCCTCCGTATTTCTCTGCGATACGATGGGTGAAGTACCGATGTTCTATGCGGCGAGCGATGTGGCGTTTGTCGCCGGCAGCCTGGTTCCCATCGGCGGCCACAACTTGCTGGAGCCCGCCGTGCTCGGCATCCCGATCGTGACCGGCCCGCATAATTTCAATGGCCAGGATATTGCGGACCTGTTTGTCGACCTGGGCGCGTGTCGCCGGGTCGAGGGTCCCGACGAACTCGTAACGACCGTCAGCGAGTTGTTGTCCGATCCCGCGCAGGCTGTGCGCCTGGGAAGCGCGGGCCAGTCCGTGTTGCGGGAGAACAGGGGGGCGCTCGAGCGGCTTCTCGTGCTCCTCGAGCCGCTGCTTGGCGATCGCAGGCCTGCCTAGTTACCCGGGTTCTGCGCCTCTTCCTCTGCAAACATCTGTTCCGGCGTCTTGCGAGTCATCAGGAACTGGTCGATTTCCTCGAGGTCCTGCACCTGCAGCGTACCCGCCGCCTGCTTGAGTCTGAGGACGTTCAGGATGTAGTTGTAGCGGCTCTGGTAGTAGTTGGTGATGGCCTGGTACAGCGAAAACTGGGAATTCAGAACGTCGACAATCGTTCGCGTGCCCACCTCGAAACCGGCCTGGGTCGCCTCGAGCGCCGTACGGCTGGATGCGACGGCCTGGCCTAGCGCCTTTACGCGACTCTCCTCGGACAGGACGCCGAGGTAGGCGTCGCGCGACTGCCGCTCGGTTTCACGCGTGACTCGCTGCAACTGTTCGCGACTTGCGCGGTGCAGGTAGACAGCCTCCCGGACGCGGGACGACGTTCCACCACCCGCGAATAAGGGCAGGTTGAAGGACAGGAATATGCCGTCGCTTTCGCCAGGGATGCTGTCCGAAAACGATACCGATGCCGGCTGTCCCGTCAACGGATCGATAAAGTCGTAGGTCTGGTCCGTGTCCGTATCCGTGTCATTGATTCTCGCGGTGAGTGCGAGGGTCGGGTAATGACCGCTCCTGCGGAACGAAATCTCATCGCGCGCGAGTTTCTCATCGAGCCGGCTGGCGACGAGGTTGAGGTTCTGGCTAAGCGACATGTCCACCCAGTCGCGTTCCGACTTATCGGGTCGCCGCAACGGAAAGTCTTCCTTGGGCGCGGACAGCTCGGTCACGTACTCACCCGTTATCTCACGCAGGAACTCGCGTGCCGTCGCGAGTTGGCGCTTGGCATCGATTTCGTTGGCGACCGACTGGTCATAGGCGGCCTGTGATTCCTGCACATCGGTAATCGCGATCAGGCCAACTTCGAAGCGTTGCTTGGCCTGTTCGAGGCTCCTGGCGATCGCCGTCCGGTCCGCGTGGATCGACGTCAGGCGATCTTCGGCGGCGAGCACGTCGAAGTAGCGCTGCGCCACCCGGATGATCAGATCCTGCTGTGCCGCTTCGCGCACGGCTTCCGCTCTCGCGATCTGTTTGTCGGCGCGTTGCAGGTTGACGATGGTGTCCCACCGGAAGACCGTCTGGGTCAGCGTTATGCCCCAGTCCATGACGTCATTCTCGATCGTCCGCTCGGCTTCGATTCGCGGCTGGGTGAGATCGGGCTGGAAGAACGTGGGTCCGGAGTTTTCCGTCATGCTGTAATCGCCCGAAAGCGACAACTGGGGCAGGTAGGCACTGCGAGCCTGGGGTTTGGCCTCGAGCGCGGCCAGGCGCCTGGCCTCGGCTTCGTGAATCTGCGGGTCACTCTGTAATGCCTGCTGGTAAATCTCCAGCAATGACGCGGCGTCGGCCGATACTGGAAGGGCGGTGATGCAGCTCGCAAGCAATAAGGCGTTGATATTTCGTAATTTATTCATTTCTTACCGTTCCAGGTAGTGGCCCGCCGACGGGCGCTAGGTGTTATAGTCTACTATATCACCAAACCAGTTGTGAAGATGCGCTTCAGGTCTTAGATGCAAGAGGCCGCTAACTGGTTTCGTTTAATTCAAAAAGAAAACTGTGGGGGCAGCGCACCGTGTACCAGCGGCGCAAGGTCCGTCTCGAATAGTGACACGGTCTGCCAGTCGTGGTCATCCGTTCGCTCGATCAGTTTGGCCTGCATGGCCGGGCTGTCGCCGGTCACGACGAACAGGCGACCACCGGGGCCCAGGGCTTCCACGAAGCGCGGGTCGAACGACTGGACCGAACCGGTCACCGCGATTGCATCGAAAACGCCGTCCGGGAGTTCTCTTGTGCCGTCCATCTGCAGCAACTCGACGTTGCCGATCCCCTCGTCGTCGAGCTTCGCGGATGCCGAGTCCACGAAGTCCGCGTAGATGTCGATACTCGTGACGTGAGCCGCCAGGCGTGCGAGGCATGCCGTCATGAAGCCGCTGCCCGTCCCGATCTCAAGCACGTTCTCATTGCCGCGCAGACCCAGGGCCTGCAGCAGGCGTCCCTCGAGCGTCGGCGTCATCATGTGTTCTCCATGCCCGATCGGGATCGCGACATCGGCGAAAGCCAGGGATTCGAAACCTGCCGGCACGAAGTGTTCGCGCGGCAATTCCCTGAGCATCGTGAGAACATCTTCGTCGTAAACGTTCCAGCCACGAACCTGCTGGTTGACCATCTGCAGTCGTGCAAACTCGGTATTCATGTGTGTCTTACCTGTAACTCTATGAAACTAAGCAACTATCTATTTCGCTTTCGTATCTCGTGCGCGACGTGAAAAAGAACCTTATGACAGCCAGTTCGGAATTATGGTGAATCGCCGCGGTAGGCATAGTCTGCTGGGATATGCTTACCCGAAGATGCGTCTTGAGCCCTGAAAAAAAGCAATCATATCAAATGATCCCCACCAAACTGTCTACGCAATAATTCGGGCTCTGGATGACTTCCACGTTAACAATCATCGCGCTGGCAACCCTGGCCCTGGTGGCCACCGGGGCGAGCCTGTACCTGTGGACGACACGCCGGAAGATACTCGCTCGCGTCTCGCGACTCAACGTCGAAACACTGGAAGCATCGCGAGATGCATCTGTGGGCCACCGTCTCAGCATTCCGAACGATCCGGAAACGGCGCAACTCGCGCACACCGTCAATCGACTGTTCGATGCGCTCGGTGAGCGCGACGAAAAAATCCAGGGCCGGGATCGGCTGTTCAAGGACTTCGCACGAACTCTTCCCGAGATTGTCCTGATTCACACCGAGAAGATCCTCCTGGCCAACGAGTCGGCGGCCAGCCTTGTCGGGCTCGAGCCCGCGCAGCTGGTGGGCCGCGAGATTGCCGATCTCGTGAAGCCAGCCTACCGGGCATTGTTTCGCAAGACCGTCGCCAAGCGGCTGGCCGGTGAAAACGCGCCACGTCGCATCGAGATGCAGCTGATCAACGGCAACCAGACCGGGCTGTGGGTCGAGGCGCAGAGCTCGAATATCGAATTCCAGGGGCGCAAGGCGATCCTGACCGTCGCACGCGACGTCAGTCACCGCAAGAGCCTCGAGGTCTCGTTGTCGCGCAGCAAGCGCCAGGCCCAGTACACGCTCGAGTCGATCTCCGAGGGCGTAATCACTACGGACAACGATGGCCGTATCGATTACATGAACCTCGCGGCAGAGACGCTGCTCGGCACCAATCGCGACGATGCGTCGGGCCATCGTATTGGCGAACTGTTCAAACTGGTCGATGATGCCGATCGTCGCCCGCTTGGCGACCCGGTCGAGCGCTGCCTCGCCATGCGGCGCCGGGTCAACATGGGTCGTCGCGCCGTCCTGGTCACGGTTGACGGCGAACACGAACACTCCGTGGAGCTTACGGCCTCACCCGTACGCGGGCCGAGCAACAGCATTTCCGGCACGGTCGTCGTCTTCCACGATGTCAGCGAGTTGCGCGGACTGACGCGCAAGATGTCCTACCAGGCAACCCACGATCCGCTGACCGGCCTGATCAATCGACGAGAATTCGAGCGCCGCCTCGATGAGGCGATGGATTCCGCACATGCCGACGAAGCGGTGCACATGTTGTTCTACATGGACCTGGATCGATTCAAGGCCGTTAACGACAGTTGCGGTCACATGGCGGGCGACAACATGCTTCGCGAGGTTGCCGCGCTGATCAAGGACCAGGTTCGTGACTCGGACTTCGTCGGTCGTCTCGGCGGCGATGAATTCGGGGCGCTGCTGATAGGCTGCCCGATTGTCAAGGCGCGCCAGATTGCGACCGACATATGCAATGCCGTCGCCGACTACCGCTTCGTGTGGAAAGACAAGATCTTCAACATTGGTATTTCGGTTGGTCTCGTCGAGATTTCTCACGCGAGCGGTACCCTGCAGGATGTCATGAGTGCCGCGGATTCTGCCTGCTACATGGCAAAGCAGCAGGGCAGGGGGCAGGTGCATATTTACTCGGCCCGCGACGAAGCCATTGCGCGCGAGCGAGGCGATATTCAGTGGCTGCGCCACCTGCAGACCGCTTTGCACGAAGACAGTTTCGAGCTGGCGATACAGCCCATCATCGCCATGCGCGGCGGGAGCGACTCCGGCCCCGCGGTCGAAGTCCTGATTCGACTCAACGACGGGCGCGGTCGCTCCACGGATTCCGCCGAGTTCCTGAGGCCGGCCGAGCGCTACCAGATGATGCCGCAGATCGATCGCTGGGTAGTCAATGCAACGCTGGCCGCTATTTCAGGTGGCGAGATCAAGCTTCCGGGCCACCGCAGTTGCGCGATCAATCTCTCCGGGCAGACGCTCGGCGACGAAGCGTTTCTCGGCTTCGTGGTGGATGTGCTCGATCGTTCGGGTGTGGCACCGTCGGCAATCTGTTTCGAAGTCACCGAAGGCGCCATCCTGTCGAACGTGCAGCAGGCACAGCGGTTCATCGAGGTTCTGCATGGTATCGGCTGTGAGTTTTCGCTCGATGACTTCGGCAGCGGACTCGGCTCGTTCTCGAGCCTCAAGCACCTGCCGATCGACTACCTGAAGATTGACGGAACCTACACACGCAACCTGCAAACGGACCTCGTCAACCAGGAAATGGTTGCCGCGATGATCAAGCTCGCCCGCACGATGGAGTTCCAGATCGTGGCTGAACAGGTTGAGCACCAGGATGACTTCGACTGGTTGCGAGATGTGGGCGTGGACTTCGTGCAGGGGCGCTTCATCGAGGCGCCGGCCTTGCTCGGCACCGGCAATACCGGGACGTACCGGGTTCTCAATTCCTAGTCCGCTACTCGCTGTTCCAAGCGGCTATTTCGGGACGCGCATCGTTTCCCTGATCGTTTTAGGTTCGCGACGATCGTGAACGTCGTTCGTCGATGGCCATAGTCTACAGGTAACAAAAAAGCCGCTGGACGAATCCAGCGGCTTTTTCTTTTCCTTCAGGTTGAGGTATTAGCCAACCAGCAGCGGGACCATCAGCAGCGCTACGATGTTGATGATCTTGATCAGCGGGTTGATCGCCGGACCGGCCGTATCCTTGTACGGATCGCCGACGGTGTCGCCCGTGACGGCAGCCTTGTGGGCGTCAGAGCCCTTGCCGCCGCAGTTGCCGTCTTCGATGTATTTCTTGGCGTTGTCCCAGGCACCACCACCGGCGGTCATCGAGATAGCGACGAACAGACCCGTGACGATTGTGCCCAGGAGCAGGCCGCCCAGGGCCTCAACGCCCAGGGTGAAACCAACGATCAGCGGCACAGCGATCGGCAGCAGCGACGGTATGACCATTTCCTTGATTGCGGCCTTGGTCAGCAGGTCGACAGCGCGGCTGTAATCCGGCTTGCCCGTACCTTCCATGATGCCTTCGATCTCGCGGAACTGGCGACGTACTTCTTCGACCACGGCACCGGCTGCGCGGCCAACGGCTTCCATGGCCATGGCGCCGAACAGGTACGGTACGAGGCCGCCGATGAACAGGCCGATAATGACGCGGTAATCGTTGAGCAGGAACGTCACGTCCATGCCCGCCGTGACCAGCGCGTTGTTGTAGTCCGCGAACAGTACGAGTGCTGCGAGGCCGGCCGAGCCAATGGCGTAGCCCTTGGTGACGGCCTTGGTCGTGTTGCCAACGGCATCGAGCTGATCCGTGATCTTGCGAATCTCGGGCGGCAGTTCGGCCATCTCGGCGACACCACCGGCGTTGTCCGTGATCGGCCCGAAGGCGTCGAGCGCAACGATGACACCGGTCATCGACAACATGGTCGTTGCGGCGATGGCGATGTTGTAAAGGCCGCCATACGCAACGCCTTCCGGCGCAAGCTGGAACGCGCCCCAGATGCTGGCGCAGACGGCCAGTACCGGCAGTGCCGTCGCTTTCATCGAAATACCGAGGCCTGCAATGATGTTGGTTGCGTCACCCGTGAGCGATGCGTTCGCAATCGTTCTTACCGGCTTGAAGTCCGTACCGGTGTAGTACTCGGTGATGACCACCATTGCAGCCGTCAGCGCGAGTCCGATCAGCGAGGAGTAATAGATATTCATGGCTGCGCCTGTGCTGCCCATCATCATCTTGGTGACGAAGTAGAAAGCAACAGCCGCCAGCAAGCCGGAGACGATCATGCCCTTGTACAGAGCGCCCATGACTTTGCCGCCGTCGGATGTCTTGACGAAGAACGTGCCGAGAATCGAAGCGACGATCGAAACCGCACCCAGTACCAGCGGATACAGGACCGCCTGGTTACCGTAGGCAACAACGAGACTGCCGAGCAGCATGGTTGCGATAATCGTAACAGCGTAGGTCTCGAACAGGTCAGCGGCCATACCGGCGCAGTCACCGACATTGTCACCAACATTGTCGGCGATAACGCCCGGGTTACGGGGGTCGTCTTCGGGGATGCCTGCTTCGACCTTGCCGACCAGGTCGGCGCCGACGTCAGCACCCTTGGTGAAGATGCCGCCACCGAGTCGCGCGAAGATCGAGATCAGCGAACCGCCGAAGGCGAGGCCGACCAGGGCATGGATGGCGTGATCGACGGTCGAGCCCATCCTCAGCATGATCGTGTAGTAACCGGCAACGCCGAGCAGGCCAAGGCCGACGACGAGCATGCCCGTGATGGCGCCGCCCTTGAAAGCGATATTCAGTGCCGGGTTCACGCCCTTGGTCGCCGCCTCGGCGGTACGCGTGTTGGCGCGTACCGAGACGAACATGCCGATGTAACCGGCAAGGCCTGAAAAGACAGCGCCGATCACAAAGCCGATCGCCGTCGCCCAATCCAGTGCGAAACCAAGAACCAGCGCAAGCACGACGCCGACCATGCCAATGGTCATGTACTGGCGATCCATGTAGGCCTTGGCACCTTCCTGGATTGCCGCGCCGATTTCCTGCATGCGGGCGTTGCCTGCAGGCTGCTTGAGAACCCACTGTGTAGTGACCACTCCGAACAGGATGGCGAGTCCGCCAGCACCAATCGAGAGCCACAGGGCTAACTCTTCAGACATCAGATATCTCCTGACTGTTATTATTTAAGTGTCAAACGCTACCGCAGGCACAAGCCGCTCTGGCGAGCGCAAGCATGCGTTCGATGGTGAAAATCCCCAATAGAATTGTTTTTCCGGCTGAGCCGGCCGCGAATCATACCACAAATTTGGTGCCAATCTTTGGCTTCACCGGGCGCATTTTCAGCCGGGCGGTTTTTGGTAAGCCATTGATATATGGAGGGTAATTCTCTCCCTTGATCAGGGGCTCGAGGTAACGGCGGCAGGCGGCCGTGATGCCGAAGCCGTCCTTGGTGATGTAACTCTTGGGCAGCATTTTTTCCTTGTTCGCGATGCGACCCAGCGGCGCCGCATCGATTTTCCAGCGATAGGGTTTGTCCGCCAGGCGCTTGATCACGGGCATGATGGCCGTCTTACCCTGGATGGCGTACTCGACCGCCGCCTTGCCGACCGCGTAAGCCTGCCTGACGTCCGTGTCCGAGGCGATGTGCCGGGCCGAACGCTGCAGGTAGTCGGCGATCGCGTAGTGATACTTGAGTCCGAGGTTGTCGCGGACCATCTGGGCAACGACGGGCGCCACGCCGCCGAGCTGCGCGTGGCCGAAGGCATCGCGCGTGCCCTGGTCGGCCAGGAACTTGCCGTTAGCATACTGGGCGCCTTCGCTGACGACGATCACGCAGTAGCCATAGTCCGCGACGCATTGCCGTACCTTCTTCAGGAACTCGCGTGTCTTGAACGGGACTTCCGGGAACAGGATGATGTGCGGCGCGTCGGCGGGTGTTTTGCCGGCGAGGCCGCCTGCTGCAGCGATCCAGCCCGCGTGACGCCCCATCACCTCGAGCACGAATACCTTGGTCGACGTCTCGGCCATCGACGCAACGTCCATGGCGGCTTCCTGGGTGGAAACGGCGACGTACTTCGCGACCGAGCCGAACCCCGGGCAGGTGTCCGTGATCGGCAGGTCGTTGTCGACGGTCTTGGGGATGCCGAGGCAGGTCACGGGGAAACCCATCTTCCTGGAAATCTGCGACACCTTGTGCGCCGTATCCATGGAGTCGTTGCCGCCGTTGTAGAAGAAGTAGCCGATGTCGTGGGCGCGGAACACCTCGATCAGGCGCTCGTACTGCGCGCGCGACTGCTCGAGGCTCTTCAGCTTGTAGCGGCACGAGCCGAACGCG
>Ga0224506_10001957_pt1 | contig 14442 bp, 13 predicted proteins | sample SF_Jan12_sed_USG_2_FD_169108 | JGI IMG/M metagenome (GOLD analysis project Ga0224506, IMG submission 169108) | Sediment microbial communities from San Francisco Bay, California, United States - SF_Jan12_sed_USGS_8_1 | ecosystem: Environmental > Aquatic > Marine > Sediment | place: USA... | reverse complement strand
CAGGAATACGGAAGCACCGTAACCGTTAAAGGCAATCAGACCTGCCATGGAGATGAAAGAAGCCGCGGACATCCAGTCGGCCGCAGTGGCCATACCGTTGGCAACGGGATGGATACCCTTGCCTGCAACATAGAATTCACCGGTGGTTGAAGCGCGTGCCCAGAAGGCGATACCGATGTAGGTTGCAAATGTAATGCCGACGACAATATACGTTAATGTTGTAAGATCCATACTGTCCTCCTCTTAGTCTTCGTGAACGTCAAATTCACGATCAAGTTGATTCATCTTCTTGGCGTAATAAAAAGTCAGCCCCAGGAAGGTGTATATAGAACCCTGTTGTGCAAACCAGAACCCCAGCGGATAACCGCCCAGGTGGATTGCATTCAGTTGTTCTACAAGGATGATACCGAAGCCATATGAGACAACAAACCATATGACCAGCAACTTGATTAGAAGGTTTAAATTCGCCTTCCAATATGCTGATGCGTCTTTGCCTTGCATGATTTTCTCCTAATGTTTTTTTATTTAACATGGGCCATCATGGCCTTGGTGTTCCTTTCCGTTTCTTACGGAAAGATTGCTGACTCTTTCAAGTCAGCGAATTCGTTTTACAACTGATAGTCCAGCGCCAGTCGTGACTGAAATTTACGTGCCTGGCGAAAGGCTTCTTTAAGAATTCGGCGATCCAAAGAGTTGAGATTTTCTGGTTGCAGGTAGTTATCCAGCTCTTCACCTTTTTCCAACTGTAGTTGATGATTTCGCATACGTAATAGTTGTATGTATCCATAGGCACTGGACCATGCGTCGATATCATCCTGCGGCAGGCTGTTGGTTTTTGCCGCCGCACGCAGACGTTGCAGGGTATTTGTATGTGGTAAACCATGGGTTAGTGATACCAGTCGTGCTGCATCGACAAACGGTGTTATACCATGCAGTTTAAGATCGATACTCTTGGTATGGTCGCCATGCAGACTCAATTTGAAATCGCCGAAAAGACCCAAAGGAGGCCTATTGCCCAAGGCATTGGCCGCCAGCATACGACGGAAAAGGCTGTTCTTTTTCGTCTTGCTGAATAACCAGTCACGCAACTCGGCAACGGGATCATCCTTGCCATAAAGGGTACGGAAGTCGAAGAAGATGCTGGCCTTGAGCAGGTTTTCCGGTGTCCCTGCTTCGATCCAGCGGCCAAAGCGGCTCTTCCACTCGGCCTGACTCAGGCAACACTCAGGATTGCTGGCCATGATATTGCCCGGACAGAGCGGGAAGCCCACTTCGGCCAGGGACTGGTTAATTAAATGTGCCAAAGGGAGGAGTGCAGTCCTTGCATCCTCATCGCTTTGGCCGGGTGGTGCAAGAAACAGGATCCCATTGTCCTGATCGGTCTTCAGGGTTTGCTCCAGTCGGCCTTCGCTGCCAAAGGCGAGCCAGGTATAGGGGATGGCGGGCTTACCCAGTTTCGCCTCGCTGATGATGATAACCCTCTGGGTCAGCTGATCATTGAGGGTCGAGATGATCTGCGTCAGCTGATCCACCGAGGCACCCTGGGCCATCATCTGGTGGATCAGTTGCTGCATGTCGTTGCTTAACTGTTTAAGGGTAGGGATATCATCGGCGCGTTGTATGGCGCGGCTCAGGTTGCCCAGACCCACTCGTTGCAAAGAGAAGAGATCGCGTTCCGAGACCAGACCGACAAAGCGTTTTTCCTCGACAATACAGACATGGCCAATACCAAATTGCGCCATCAGCAGGGCCGCCTGATAGGCAAAATCATCAGGACTCAGGCAGTATTCGATCGGTGTCATAACCTCGGAAATCGGGGTATCGATGCTCAGTTCGGCCATCGTGATACGTACCATCACATCACGCAGCGTCAGTATACCCAGCGGCTGTTGCTGATCATCAACGATGGCAATGCTCCGGCGCTGTGCCTGTTCCATCGTCTGCATCGCGCTGCGAATTGAGGTATCTGCGCTACAGCTGATGGGTGAGCTGTGCATCAGGGCCCGCAAGGGGGTGTTCAGGGAGCTGTCGCCGGAAACCTCCGAGGCGCTGGAGGCGCGCATTTTGCGCATAGCGGTATCCAGCAGGTTAGCGATACGCCGGGTACAGAAGTCGTGAAACAGATGACTCTTGTTTAGTAGTTGCTCAAATTCGGATCGCTCCAGCTCATAGACAAAGGTGTCTTCTACTGCGCGATGACGGGTATACACAGGACGATGGGCCAACAAGGCTCCGATGGGGAAACTTTCTCCGGTCACCAGTTCCCACACGTCATCATCGGACTCGCTGGTATCCTGGCGCTCGCCACGAACGCGGCCTTGCTTGATGATGTAATAATGTTTTGCGATACCATCTTCGGGTCCTGTGATCAGTTCACCCTTGGCAAAAAAAGAGAGCTTTAGACGCTGGGCGAGAAATTCCTGCGTATCAGCAGCCATTTGATTAAACGGCGCATGATGCTGGAGGAATTCCACGATGGACTGTAGGGCGGAGAGTTGCTGCATGCTTCACTTTGATTCTAGATATTCCCTATATAGAGTCAAGAATCATGCCATCGAACTATATTCTTTGAAATCAGCGAGTTAGTGTTTTCATGGGGGGGCATATAGGGTCAGGTGTTACGGGTTGTTACAGTTAGGTGTTACCTTTCGTAACGATACGGTGACAAAGAGGCTAATCGTCTTTGCGTATTTTGCTTAATTGAGATTTGTTGATGTATTTTTGTAGCAGGTTTTCTTTATCGGGAGAGAGATTGGCATAGGAGAGTCCCAACCGCCGCACTTTTTTGCCACCCGGCAGTGTCTTTTCAAAGCAGTTACGGATTTGCAGATCCACCACCAGTGTGGAGAATCCGGGAATACGCAACTCACAATTATGAAAGATCTTAAACTGCTTTACCTCCAGCAGCTGATCATCCAGTAGGGCACCGACTCCACCGAGACTGACGTCTTCCACTTCCAGTTTATGGGTGTCACCGCGTGTCTCTTTGATCACACAGGTGACGCCGGTGTCGGAGGCGGCGGCAACACGGAAAAATTCGCGCCGTTGCAGACGCAATAAACGCTCAGGCAGTTCTATATAGACCGCCGACTGACCATTAAAACGTGCGGGCTGGGTTTGTTTGGCAGTAAACTGGAGGATGACGTTATTCTGTTTCAGATCGAACAACACATTTGAACTACTGGAAAATTGATTATTCAGTTTGGTTTCCTTGGTCGCATCAAGAATCACCATCTTTTTATCCAGATCAACGTGTAGTACACCGGTAGCCACTACTTCGTCCGAAGTCGGGAGATAGGCGCTGATAGTACTATTTTCCCGCATTAAATTGCGCAATATCGAGGCAATACTCGAGTGTGAATGAACCAGAAACTCTTCATTCTCGGGATTATCCATCAGGTTTTCGATCTGTACGCTCATAGGATCTATATATCAATAAAACAATAAGTTAGGCACGATATTATAACTAAACTCTTACAATTTATAGCCATAGGGATTCATAATTCACATATTATTCATAATCTAGCTAAATAGATTGCGCCACCAGCGTCGACGATTGGCGGGAAGTGGAAAGGCCAATTGTAGATCCTCGGGTAGCAGTCGAGACATAATCCAGCCGGGAAACACATGTTTGCCGCTGGAGCCACAGGAGGCACCGAGATTATTGGGGTCATAGAATTTAACAAAACCGGGATTCTGTCGCTCATCCACATAGACGATACCGCAATAGTCCTCGCTGTGATCTTTCTCGATAAGTTTTTCTATCTCGAGCAGAAATTTTTCATTCTCTGCCTGTGTAGAGGGTTCGGAGGGTGGTGGTTCACCGACCGCATACAGGTACCAGTTGCCATCATTGCAGGCCTGCAGGGTTTGCATGAGTTGATGAAAATCGGGCCAGCGTAGCATGTTGCTGAAGCGGCCCAGATAAGCGTTAATAAATGCAGATTCTGTACTCATTTATGCGCTCCTTTGTCTGGGAATACCCAGGCGGTTACGTCTCTCCCACAGGGTCTTGCGGCTGATTCCCAGTCGTTTCGCCAGTTCGGTTTCGGTCAACTCTGCTTCATGCTCTTGAACAAACTGGACAAAGTAATCATCCAGTGAAAGTTTGTTCTCTGCCCGCAGTTTTAGCTTGGGTTCGGTTTGGTGTGTGACGCTGGTTTGTGGGATGGCCAGTAGATCCACATCTATCTGCAATGAGTCACCAAGAATCACCGCACGTTCTAAAAGGTTTTCCAGTTCACGTATGTTTCCGGGCCAATCATAACCCTTTATCGCTTCCAGGGCACCGGCACTAAAGCGCATGGGGGGTTTGTTCAGGCGACTGGTATTTTTCTGCAATAAGGCCTCGGCCAGATCGGTAATATCACTTCCGCGTTCTCGCAGTGGGGGTAACTGTAACTCCATCACCTGCAAGCGGTAATAAAGATCTTCCCGGAAGAGGCCATCGGTGACCAATTGTTTAATATCACGGTGGGTGGCGGTAATCAGGCGTATGTTTACCTTGCGCGACTGATTGGCGCCGACGCGACGTATCTCTCCTTCTTGTAACACACGCAGTAATCTGGCCTGAACCTCGGTGGGGAGCTCACCGATCTCGTCCAGAAACAGGCTGCCACCGTCGGCGGCTTCAATCAGACCCTGACGGGTGCCGGTGGCACCGGTAAAGGCCCCTTTTTCATGACCAAACAGTTCTGACTCAATGAGGCCCTGGGGAATGGCCGCACAGTTCACCGGGATCATTGGTGCCTGACTTCGTGGGCTAAGCTCGTGCAGAGCGCGGGCGACCAACTCTTTGCCAGTGCCGGATTCACCGAGGATTAAAACGGTGGTATCGGTAGGGGCGACCTTATGTAGAAGGGTAAAAACCTGCAGCATGGCAGGGCAATTGCCGATCATTCCAGCCACAGGGTACTCACGCAACAACTCGGATTTTAATATCGCATTTTGTCTCTGTAGCTGGCTTGTGTTTAATACCCGTGCCACCAGCATTAACATCTCATCATGATCGAAGGGCTTGGCAATATAGTCCACCGCACCCTGTTTCATCGCCTCCACTGCCGAGCGTACGCTGGCGTAGCTGGTCATGATCAATACCGGTGTGTCGCCAACATGGGCGATGATATCGGTACCTTTTGCACCAGGCAGACGCAGATCACTGATGATAAGATCAAACCGTGTGGGATCTTCACTTTTCAAGGCCTCATCCACCGAGCCCATCACACTCACCTCATAATCGTTACGCTCCAATAGACGCTTTAGACTGGTGCGGATGATCTCTTCGTCTTCGACTATGAGAATGTGACTCATGATAGCGTCTCGATATGTATGGTGTGTGGATGGTGTTTGGGTAACACCAGAATAAAACAGCTGCCGTATCCCAGTTCACTGGTGACACGAATACTGCCACCATGTTCCTGCAGGATGTTATAGGCCATCGCCAGACCCAGTCCCGTTCCCTGTCCCGGCTGTTTGGTGGTAAAGAAGGGTTCGAAGATACGCTCTTGATGCTCGATGGCGATCCCCGGCCCCTGATCACAGATGCGCAGTCTTAACTTGCGATCGTCGCTGTTATCATGGATATGGATCGCATCACCGCTACGGGAGACATCACAGGCATTGCTGAACAGGTTAACGAATACCTGTAACAGACGCTGCTTGTCGCCCATGATCATCAATTCGGCCGGACAGTCATTGATAAAGTTTACCTGTTTTCCTTCCTGACCCAGGCGGATGAGCTGGGTGGCCTCTTCGATACATTCACGAATATTCACCGGATTAGGCGTGTGTTCTTCCACCACCCCACTGTGGCTGAATTTCACCAGCGACTGCACGATATTACTGATGCGTCGGGTCTGTTCAAGGATCTGTGCAAGGCCGTTTTTTACCTCGGCCTCGTCGTCCACATACCCCAGCTCCTGAGCAAGACAGGCAATGTTGGTGACCGGGTTACCAATCTCATGCGCCACGCCCGCAGCTAGACGGCCAATGGAGGCAAGACGCTCGCTATGGGCCAGCTCCGCCTCCAGAGTCTGCAGATCCGTCAGGTCTTCCAGCAGGATGACATTACTACCCGTATAGATCGCACTGCCAGTGGGGGTATCGATGGCGGCCTTGTGCAGATTGAACCAGCGACTGCGGCCATCAATACTGGTATGCACCTTGTGCAGATGGCGGTCCCGGGTGCGCAGGAAACTTCCCAGCAAGCCGGACCAGGGATCGGGCAATTGGTCTATCTTCTTGCCCACCACCTCCCGGCCTTCCAGCTTGGAGATCAGGCGCATGGCCACATTCCAGTTGATGATCACCTGGTCGGGTCCGATGGAACAGACCCCCATGGGCAGATCATGCAAAACCTGTCTGTGATAGCGGCGCAGAGCATCCAGTTCGGCAGCCACGCCCTTGAGTTCGGTCTGTGAGACCTCCAGCCGCCCTTCTACAAAACGCATACTGTCGGCAAAGGCTACCTGGGCCAACGGGTCCAGCTGCAGTCGTTCATCAATGATCATATGCGCCAATACCGGCCCGATAAGACCGGACAGGTTACGTTCGAGGCGTTCACGCAGGTGGCGAAGTTCTGTGGTACGGGTTTCATCCTCATTCAAGCCCAGATCCTTCAAGGCCAGAGCCACCTCCTGCTGGGCCATGTCCTTGCCCATAATGCGTGACAACAGTTCACTAAACTGGCCAACAGATTTTGCCTGAACAATGCCGATGGGGGGGTTAAAGGTATCCATGCAACAGGCCTGTGCGGCCTCCACCTCTTCATTACTGCGCTGGGTGAATAGGGATACGCCAAAGAACAACAGGGCATTGACGCTCAGCGACCAAAAGGTGGAAAAGGTCCAGGGATCATCCACCTGGGTGCGCAATAGTTGCGCCAGATCGATGCCGCTGAGAAGAATGCCCGAGCGTTCCAGCAGAGGCACCAAAAGGGTCAGAGCCCAGATGATGGCCCCGGCGCTCAGACCGACGAGAAAACCGCTACGGGTGGCACGGCGCCAATATAAGAGGCCTATGATCCCCGGCAGGAACTGGGCCACGGCGACGAAGGAGATCAGTCCCAGCTGTACCAATCCCTGATTGTGTTCGAGGATCAAGTAGAAACCGTAACCGGCGAGGATGATGATAGTGATGAGAGTGCGTCGTCCCCACAACAACCAGCGATAGATGTTGGTACCGGTTATAAAACGACGGTGCAGGCTGATGGGGATTACCAGGTGGTTCATACACATGGCCGCCAGGGCCAGGGTAGTGACGATCATCATCGCGCTGGCGGCGGATACCCCTCCGATAAATACCCATAAGGTTAGCCAGGGGGCATTGGCCTGCAGTGGCAGACCCAACACATAATAGTCCGCACTGGTGGCAATATTCTGCTCCATCCCGGCCCAGAGGATCACCGGAATAAACAGGTTCAGCAGTAACAGGAACAGCGGGAAGGCCCAACTGGCGGTAGCCAGCGCCTTTTCGTCCATGTTCTCGGTAAAGGTCATGTGAAACTGGCGCGGCAGCAGAAAGGCGGCAGCAAAGGCTAGTAGCAATAGCGTGCTCCATGGCCCCTCCTGCATCGGCCGGTAGAGGGCGTCGATGGCCTGCGGATGTTGCTGCAGCCAGGTCTCCAGACCGGATGGACCGGCAAAGACGCCAAACAGTGCAAACAGGCCCACCGCCAACAGGGCGGTGAGTTTGATCAGCGATTCAAAGGCGATGGCCACCACCAGACCTTCGTGTTTTTCTCGCGCCGAGATATGACGGGCACCGAACAACACCGCAAACAGGATCAGGGTCAGACAAAATGCCAGTGCCAGGGGTACTGAGGTCTGCTGTTGGGTCAGAACCTGGGCGGATTCACTCACCGCCCTAATCTGCAAGGCGATATAGGGCAGAGTGCCCAGTAGCATAAACAGGGTTACCACGACTCCAGCAGTCTGACTGTGGTAACGAAAGGCAAACAGATCCGCCAGAGAGGAGAGCTGATACTCACGGGTCAGGCGCAGGATCGGCTTCAACAATATCGGACTAAGGATAAAGGCCAGGGTGACACCCAGATAGATGGTGAGGAAGTTATAACCCTGGCTTTGGGCGAAGCCGACGCTACCGTAAAAGCTCCACGAGGTGGCAAATACCCCCAGTGACAAGGTGTAGACGAGCGGGTGTCTGACGATGCGTTCGGGTACCCAGCCACGCTCAGTGGCGTAGGCGATAAAAAACAGCACCGATAGATAGGCCACCACCACCAGAAACAGTATGCTCCAGTCGAACATCATGGACGCCTGGTTCTGTGTTGTAGCCACCAGGTCAGGGCGATGATGAACAGCCAGATCAGATAGGGTCGATACCAGGGTGCACTCGGGTTGGCCCACCAGGCCATGAATGGTGAGACCAGCAGGAACAGGGCCAGCAGCAACAATAGGATCACCTTGTCGATGGGTTTGTCGTTGTCCTTGGAGTGGTGCATGCGGTCTCCGTTTAATATGTTACGAAAAGTAACATAGTCAACGGGAAGCGGCAATTTCAGGCTGTTTCGTGATACGAGGCACACGGCACAATTGCCAGTTGGACTGCGCCCAAGACCACAACTCACTCAAGCTGGCATCCTTTAGTTCTCGGTTCGGTTCCTGACCGAGAAAATCCAGGGCCTTTAACAAGCCAGTGTGGGAGGGGGGCTCCAGAGCCCGGGCGTAGCTTTGCTTGCTGAGCTTTTCTCCCTCGCTATTCACCGCCACAGGTAGGTGGACGTATGTCGGCGTTACGGTGTTAAGGGCCTTTTGTAAGTAGATCTGGCGTGGGGTGTTGTCCAGCAGATCACTGCCTCGCACCACCTCGGTGATTCCCTGTAGAGCATCGTCTACCACCACGGCTAATTGATAGGCATAGAGACCATCGCTTCGACGCAGAACAAAGTCCCCCACCTCTTGTTGCAGTTGCTGGTTTACATACCCCTGTAGGCCATCCTCAAAACCTATTTGTTCTGCCTCCACCCGTATACGTAGTGCCGTTTGTGCATGCTCTTTCAGATGTAAGCTTCGACAGGTGCCGGGATAGATGTGGGGGGATAGATGCTCCGTTGCAATACGTTGCTCTATGGCCTTGCGCGAACAATGACAGACATACAACTGTCCCTGCTGACGTAAGATCTGCAGAAATTCCGCATAGATCTTGTCGCGTTGGCTTTGGTAGAGCACCTCCCCATCCCATTCAAAGCCATAGGCCTCCAGAGTACGCAGGATGTCATTGGCGGCAGCTTCGCTACAACGAGGCCGATCCACATCCTCCATGCGTAGCAGCCACTGGCCACCGTGCCTGCGGGCCTGCAGATAACTGCCAACGGCGGCGATAAGGGAACCGAAGTGGAGTGGGCCGGTAGGGGAGGGGGCGAAGCGCCCCACATATGTACCGCTAGTCATGCCAGTGGGTAAATTCATCCACGCTCAAACGTTCGGTACGATACTGATTTACGGCGGCGTTTGCCTGTGCATAGCCCATGGACAAGCCACAGACCAGCAATTTATCCTCGCTAACCCCGAGCATCTGGCGTACCACATCAGGATTCTCGGCCAGCGAGGCCTGTGGACAGGTATCCAGGCCATGGCTCTTGGCCAGTAACATCACCGATTGCAGCAACATGCCCATGTCTAGCCAGCTTCCCTGACCCATGTCCCTGTCCATAAAGAAGAACATACCCACCGGGGCATCAAAGAAGCGAAAATTGTTGTTTGTCGCCTCGATCATCTTGTCCTTGTCTTCACGGCCGATCGCCAGGGCACCATACAAGGCCAGACCACAGGCCTTGCGGCGTGCCTTATAAGGCTCACGCCACTCTGCCGGGTAATAATCGTAATCGGGTTTCGCCGGGGATTGTTCACGTGCAGAGAGGATGGCATCGCTGATACGTTGTTTACTGGCTCCAGTCACCACCTCGATCTGCCAGGGCTGGGTATTGACTCCGGAGGGGGTCCAGCGAGCGGCATCCAGAATGGCTCGTATGGTCTCATTGCTGACGTCCCTGTCTTCATATGCACGTATGGATTGGCGTTGAAGAATGGCTTGTTCGATATCCACGTATTATCTCTCCGGGGTAAAGGCATTGAAATTGAAGGAGAGATTATGCCAAGGGGTGTAGCTACAAGATAGAGGGGGCAGGGTAAAAGAGGCAGGGATCAGGGGACAAGTTGCAGGGAGGCAAGGTAGCGGTTTTACCCTTGTACCTTGCCCCCTGTAACTTGAACCTGCTCCTAGCCCATGGTTTTTTCGCGCATCTCGTCGAGAGATTTGCAATCGATGCACATGGTGGCTGTAGGACGGGCTTCCAGACGGCGTATGCCAATCTCTACACCACAAACTTCACAGAAGCCATATTCATGATCGTCCAGCATGGCGACAGCCTCATCGATCTTCTTGATCAGTTTGCGTTCGCGGTCACGGGTGCGCAGTTCCAGGGCGAACTCCGATTCCTGTGAGGCACGATCATTGGGATCAGGAAAGTTGGCCGCTTCGTCCTGCATGTGATGCACGGTACGGTCAACCTCTTCCATTAACTCCCTTTTCCAACTACCCAGGAGATTACGGAAGTGCTCTTCCTGTTGCGGATTCATATACTCCTCGCCTTCCTTCTCCACATATGGAGTAAACAGGCTGGCTCCCTCTCCCTCAGCGGGCTTTTTTTTGTCTTCAGACATCAAGTGTCTCCTGTCACAGGGTACTTTCCAGAAAAAATTAACGGGCCTTGATACCAGAATATAGACCCCAGTGCAATAATTTGAGTGAGTTTTGTGTCGTGTGCCGCAATTATGCATTATTAGATTAAGGGTGAAAAACTGCCTCCGCTTGGGTATCCTACACGGCTTTTGTGAAGCATAACCGTAGGTTAGAAGTATGTCTGAGTTAAAAGCACTGATTTTTGATGTGGATGGGACCCTGGCGGACACCGAACGCGACGGCCACCGTATTGCCTTTAACAAGGCCTTTGCCGAGGCAGGGCTGGACTGGGAGTGGAGTGAAGAACTCTATGGCCAGTTACTGGCGGTAACAGGCGGTAAGGAACGTATACGCTATTATCTGGACAATTTTAATACCGCGTTTGAACGTCCGGATGCGCTGGACGAATTTATTGCCGGATTACACAAGTCCAAGACCAAACACTACACGCAGATGCTGGCGAAGGGGGCTATTCCCATGCGCCCGGGGGTCAAGCGTCTGTTGAACGAGGCGCGCGCTGCCGGTCTGCGTCTGGCCATCTCCACCACCACCACACCAGAAAATGTCTCGGCGCTGCTGGAACATGCGCTGGAAAAGGGCTCCATGGAGTGGTTCGAGGTGATCGCCGCAGGGGATATCGTTCCGGCCAAGAAACCGGCACCGGACATCTACACCTGGGCGCTGGAGAAGATGGGCCTGAAAGCGGAAGAGTGTATCGCCTTCGAGGACTCCCGTAATGGCATCCTCTCTTCGCTGGGGGCTGAGTTGAAGACTATTATTACAATTAATGGTTACACCGCCGAGGACGACTTCAGTGGCGCGGCCATCGTGCTGGATGCCATGGGTGAGCCGGGACAGGCGTTTACAGTGATTGCCGGCGATGCGGGCGACAGCGAGTGTCTGGATCTGGAACTGGTAAAGCGTTTACATAACGCTAGTTAGTAGAGCCTAGTTATCAGTTGGCAGTTAACAGTTCGGTGTTTGTAGTGGGCTCTTGGTTCTTGGCTGTAAACTGACAACTTATAGCTGCAAACTTCTTTTTAAAGGCCGTTGAGCATGAACAAGATCCGCAGCGCCAAACGTATGGACGACATCCAGCCCTTCCATGTGATGGAGCTGCTGACCCGTGCACGCCAGCTGGAGGCCGAGGGGCGCGACATCATCCATATGGAGGTGGGTGAACCGGACTTCACCACCCCCGAGCCGATCATCCAGGCGGGAATAGAGGCGCTGCAGGCGGGCAAGACCCACTATACCCCGGCCGCCGGTATCCCCGAGTTACGTCAAGCCCTGTCCGGCTTCTACCAGCAGCGCTACGGCGTCAAGATAGACCCGGCGCGTATCCTGATCACACCGGGGGCCTCTGGTGCGCTGTTGCTGGCCACCGGGGTGCTGCTGGACATCGGTGACGAGCTGATCATGGCCGATCCCGGTTACCCCTGTAACCGCAACTTCACCCGTTTCGTCGAAGCCAGGGCACGCATGGTGCCTGTGGATGCCGACAGCGGTTATCAATTAACCGCCGAGCATGTAAAACAGGCCTGGAATGCACAGACCGCCGGGGTGCTGCTGGCCAGCCCCGCCAACCCCACCGGTACACTGGTGGGGGCCGAACAGCTCAAGGCGATCCATCAGCAGGTGGCGGCCAAGGGCGGCAGCCTGATCGTCGACGAGATCTACCACGGCCTGGTCTACGACAGCGAGGCACAAACGGCCTTGGCGATCTCCGACGACATCTTCGTCATCAACAGCTTCTCCAAGTATTTCAACATGACCGGCTGGCGGCTGGGCTGGATGGTGGTGCCCCAGGCCTATATCCCGCTGGCGGACAAGCTGGCACAAAACCTCTTTCTGGCGGCTCCGACCCTGGCGCAGCATGCGGCGCTGGCCTGTTTCGAACCCGAAACACTGGCGATCCTGGAAGCGCGGCGGTTGGAGTTTCAGAAGCGACGGGACTTCCTGTTACCGGCCTTACGGGAGTTGGGGTTTGATATTCCGCTTACGCCGGAAGGGGCGTTTTATATCTATGCCAATTGTGAGTCGGTTACTGACGACAGTTTCAGTTTCAGTCAGGAGCTGTTGGAGGAGGCAGGTGTTGCTGTTACGCCTGGGTTGGACTTTGGGCACCATAGGGCAGCTCAGCATTTGAGGTTTGCTTATACTACTTCTGTGGAACGGTTGGCGGAAGGGGTTGAGAGGATTAGGAAGTTTCTTGAGAAATAAATAATGTGTCGCTGTCGAGACGGTTTTATTTTGATGCGATTTTGTGTCGCGTTCGCGACATATCTTTAAAGGCATCTAATGCGGTTCATCGCACCGCGGGCGAGTCACTTTCTTTCCGCAAGAAAGTAACCAAAGAACTCTCCCCGGATCAATCGCCGCTCTCATTCGGTACATCCCTGTACCTCACCACTTCGTGGCAACCTTCCAGTTGTGCAAATTACCTTTCGTGGTAATTTGTCGCGGTCCCTTCCGTTCCTCAAAAAAACACAGACGCTGCGCAACTCGCACGAGTGAACAACACTACGTGCTCAAACAGTGCTCGCCTATGTCTGTATTTTTTCTCCGGTACTCAGCGAGTGCTAACGGGAATAAGAGCAGTGGTTGTTTGATGCGAGAGTAGGTATTAGCAATCTACTTCCTTTATGGCAATGAAAGTGATAAATTCGATAACAATATAAAAAACAAGGCTCGGGACCTAACCCGATATCAAGGTGATAGGGAGATTCACCCTAATATACTGTTAGCAGGATAAATAAAATGGAGCAATATCTACTTTACCTAATAATGGTTATTCTTACTGTATCAATTCCTGGACCGGGTGTTGTTCTTACTTTGTCCAATGCCTTACGCCATGGTATTAAACCTGCATTGTCTGGTGTTATCGGGATCTCACTAGGTATCCTAATTATTTCAATAGTTTCGGCTAGTAGTTTAGGTGTGTTACTTACAACTTCGTCAATTGCTTTTAGTATTTTGAAATTTATCGGTGCGGGCTACTTAATCTATTTGGGTATAAAGCTTTGGAGAACACCTGTGATAAGTCTAGAGGGTGCAGTTTCTACAAAAACCATGCTTAAAGAAATACCGTATTGGAGGAGCTTTAAGGAGGGGTTTTTTGTTAGTCTTTTAAATCCAAAGGCAATATTCTTTTTTATGGCATTGTTTCCACAGTTTATTAATCACAAGCAAAGCTACTTATTTCAGTTTACGTACCTAACTCTTACATTTTGCTTTGTTATTATTGTAGTGCACACTATTTATATCCTTGGAGCTAACTCTATAAAATCATCGCTCTCATCACCAAGAGGTTATAAAATAGTGAATAGAACAAGCGGAAGTGTTTTTGTTTTATTTGGACTTGGGTTGGCAATATCTTCACAAAGTAATAGGTAAAAACAAGGTAGACCAATCTATTGAGAACTACTTAACGTCGTGCCAAAGCCAAATTCTAACAAGAACCTCAAAGCGACCCTGTAAAAATAACAGGGACATCCACCACTCAAAAGATAAAAACAAGCCTTCTGTTTGATAGACCAGAGGGCTTTTCTTTTATCCTGGATTAAAAAAGGTGTTATGGCTTGACGTTTTAGTGGTGCAGGTGAGGTTTATTATGGATTTTCTGCATGACAGACATAAGCGTCCCTGACAGAGGCTTATCATGATTTTTTATTCTGTAGAAGTGGTAAGTGCTATGTAGGATACAGCAACCGTGATTGCCACAGCCCCTTGATAAAACTC
>Ga0224506_10001955_pt1 | contig 14455 bp, 13 predicted proteins | sample SF_Jan12_sed_USG_2_FD_169108 | JGI IMG/M metagenome (GOLD analysis project Ga0224506, IMG submission 169108) | Sediment microbial communities from San Francisco Bay, California, United States - SF_Jan12_sed_USGS_8_1 | ecosystem: Environmental > Aquatic > Marine > Sediment | place: USA... | reverse complement strand
GCACCGCAACTCTTTGGCCACGGTCTCGAGCGATTTGGGTGTGCGAGGGATGTTGGTTTTCTCCCAATTTCCTTCTTCCGTTATATCGTAATAGGCACAAAACCTTTTGGCATCTTTCCCATCGGTGATGATTTCCCGAATCTGCTCGGGTGTCCAGACAAAGAACTTGCCTTCTACTCCCTCGCTGTCCGCGTCAGTGGCTGAATAGAACCCACCCTCGGGAGCCGTCATTTCCCGGAGAATATAATCCAAAGTTTCTGTCGCCACTTTGCGGTAGCGTTCTAAGCCGGTGGCCTGAAAAGCCTCGACGTAGGTGCGAGCCAACAGGGCATTGTCGTACAGCATTTTTTCAAAATGTGGGACCAACCATTCATCATCGGTAGAATAGCGGGCAAAGCCTCCGCCAATATGATCGTACATGCCTCCGGTGGCCATGCCGTCTAGGGTCTTCGTGACCATGGTGAGGATTTTTTCTTGTCGACTCCAATGATATTGACGAAGAAGAAACGACAGGCCGGTGGCTGGAGGGAATTTTGGTGCGCGGCCAAAGCCGCCGTAGCGTGCATCAAAATCATGGGCGAATTGTTTGACCGCGCCCTCAATGTCCGCTTCACCCACCGCTAATGGGGAGGCTGGCTGTAATGCCGAACGCAGTTTTGAGGTAAACCGTTCGGCTTGTTGCACAATAGTGGAATGGTCTTTGATCCAGGCCTCTCCAATGTTTGTGACAATCGACCCAAAGCCTGGTCTTCCCCATTTATCGGTAGGTGGGAAGTAGGTGCCGGCAAAAATCGGTTCTTGATCGGGCGTGAGAAAGACCGTCATGGGCCAACCGCCATGGCCCTGGTTCATGGCCGTGGTGGCTTGCATGTAGATTTCATCGATATCCGGTCGTTCTTCTCGATCGACTTTGATATTGATGAAATACGTATTCATGAGTTGAGCGATGGCCTCATTCTCAAACGACTCTCGTTCCATCACGTGGCACCAGTGGCAGGCCGAATACCCAACCGATAAGAGAATCGGTTTGTTGAGCTCTTTGGCCTGTGTAAGGGCGTCTTCCCCCCAGGGGAACCAATCCACAGGATTGTGCGCATGTTGCAGCAAATAGGGGCTGGTTTCGTGAATGAGACGATTGGGTTGGTGTTCGTTTGAAGGATGAGTCATAGTGAACAGATCATTTCACCTCAGGGGTTATCGATGGTGTGTGCCAAATTTTCACAGAACATTCAGAAATCGCGATGGATTATTTCGTCTCTCCCAGGCTTCGTTCGTACAAGAGGACTTTCCATCCATCAGATTCGGAAATAAAACCGTTCGGTTGCACCACCGGCAACATACCGGTTCCAGGAACGCGACCTGTTTGCCCCATACTGCCATTTTTCAAGACCCACATCATTTCACCTGGTGTACGGTACGTGTTGAATTTTGGGTTGGTAAAATTTCGTGGTTGAATGGGCAAGTTTTTGGCTGCAGCGCCGTCGCCTTTTCCTTCTGCTCCATGACAACTGATACAGCCTCCTCGCCCTAAAAAGATTTCTTTGCCTTCAGCGAGAATTTCGGGTGTGGCTTCAATAGGGGGTTGGAGGGCTTTGGCGGCTTTGAGTTCATTCGCGGGTACTCGAGAAATCTTAATATTAAATTCTCCTCCAGCGCTGCCGTATCCGGCAGGGTTTGCTGCCCAGGCAGGAAGCGTTGGCAACAATGCGACAAGCAGGCCAAGCAGGTAAGTTTTGTGTGTCATAAGGACCTCCTTCACGGTCTAGGTGGTTGAAAAATTACAATGAATCGGTTTCATGGTGTATGGGATGGGTGGCATCATTCCTCTTTTGGGTTACGGGTAGGCAGGATACCAAGCCCTCTAAATACTGGGCAATGCCTGGATTCCATTCGGTCGCGGATTTGGCGTGCAGAACGACCTCCTTGGGTCGACCAATTGAGAGAGAAGGTTGTGATACAATGGCGCGGTTTCATTCCCTGGCTAGCTGTTTGAGCGGATGACATGGCATTAAATAATCACAATCGACGGAAATTTGTGGCCGGGATGACCCGACGTATCGCACAACTTCGAGCGCAAACAGAAAAAAGTTTAGATTTTGCCATTGAAACCATGTTCCAAGAGCGGACCGAAGCCTATCTACATGTGGAGGAGGGCTTGTTGGAAGTTGATCGGATGCTGGAGGTGGTGGAAGAAGAAGTGGAGCATATCAGTGAGCTCAACACCGCTCAACGGTTGGAGGCTCGATTGGAATTTATTGAAGATCGATTCGAAGAATTTGAGAGTGAAATCCGACAGCGTCCTCGTCGGCGGCGGAACAAAATCAACCTATTTAATTTCTTTAAAGCGGCGGCAGGGGGCGGTGGAGACCCAATGGCCGCAGCTGGCGAAGTCCGATCCGCCATTCAGGCATTCGAAATCTTAGACATCGAATTTGGGTCCTCGTTATTGGCGGTGACCCGGGCGTTTCGAGAGCGTGCCAAAAAGCTTCATCCGGATAGTCGTCAGGGTGATCGCAGTTCCGAGCCGGAGCTTCGGAAAATTATCGAAGCCTACCAATATCTCAAAACCGAATATTTCGGGACAGGCGGCTCGGAATCTGCTCAGCGACCATTTTAGGCCCTCCAAGGAGCGGCTCTGTGCAACTGATGAGATTTGAGTCAAACCCACCACAGTGCTTTAGAGCAGTTGCTTGACGGTTTCTGGTGGGCGGGCAAGGATGACCTGGTCACCTTTTTGGACGAGGGGACGTTGAATGAGGTCGGGTTGTTTAACCATGATGTCGAGGAGTTCATCATCTGTAAATTGGGATTGGGCGAGATTGAGACGCTTGTATATATCTTCCTTTTTCCTAATGACGTCGGAAGATTTTAGCCCGGCTTTTTTCAGGAGCCCCTTGAGCTTGGATTTAGAGAAGGGTTTTTCATAATAATTGACGGCGGTAAAGGGCAGGCCGCTTTCCTCGACCAGCTTGATGACCGTCCGGCAGGTGGAGCACGTGGGTTTTTGGTAAATCGTGATTTCCGACATCCTAAGATCTCCTTTATGGGGGCGAGGGGACTATCCTTTTCAACCTTGACCTCCATTTTGAGGCCATGCTACAAGCTGTTCCGCTTAGTGATTCAGTCTGACGTGTGACGATGTATTGATTGAGGATGTGTGATTAGAATGAGCGACCCAACCGTATCTGAAGAATTTCATTGTGCCACACCAACCGAAAGAACCTTAAAGGATTTGCGTATAAAACGTAAAGGCCAGCCTGTCTATGTCATTGGCCACGAGGATCGCTATAAAGGGCAGGAAGGGGTTTTTGAGTTTTTTAATGTTCGTCTGGCTGTGGTGAAATTTCCGGATGAGAAAACTTTGGGCTATGATCCTCTCGATTTATTGCTGCCTTGTGAAATTAACGAAGATGGTGTGCCGTTTTTTGAAATCCGCTATTGCGAATCCTGCGATCAACTCTTTCCCCTAACCTCTGAAGAATTTCATGTCGCTGATGAGCGCCGTGAATGTCCCGATTGCGCCCCCTAAGGGTAGGCGGGCCTTTCTCTCTTGTAATATTCCCTGCATAGTTCTGACATTCTCTCTTCACACGCATTGCGTGGGAGCGGTTTCTTGTACTGCCGGGGTAATCTTTGTCAATGTGCTGGGAGGTGTGATTTTAGACTGAGCCATCGCCCCACCTGAGTTTTGTTCGGAGCACTTCGAAATAGGTTCGACCGGGAAAACGGATGAGTTGCGTTCGGTGGTCGGAGGCGTGAATCTCGACCCTATCCCCTGTGATGATTTCCTGTCCCTCTTGGCCGTCAACGGTGGCCATGGCAGGTTCTTGACTCGTAAGTTGAATCGAAATAGCAGCCGTATTGGGCGTGAGGAAGGGGCGATGAGACAATGTGTGGGGGCAAATGGGGTTAATTAATAGCGCTTCGACGCCGGGGTCTAGGATTGGCCCATTGGTTGAGAGGGAATAGGCGGTCGATCCAGTTGGTGTCGAAACGATCAGTCCGTCACTTTGCATATTCGTCATGAATGCGTCATTCACTGATACGGTGGTGGAAATCATCCGAACTAAATGCCCCTTGCTCACCACTACGTCGTTGAGGGCTGAATACGAGCCAATGAGCTGGTTCGCCCGCCGAATATGCACTCTCAGCATTAACCGGGCGTCCAGGTGAAAATCTCCGGAGAATATTTTCTCCAACGCCTGGGGCAAATCATCAAAGTTTATTTCAGTCAGAAATCCGAGTCCGCCCATGTTGACGCCTAAAATAGGAATTTCGCGTTGTTCGACCAGGCGTGCTCCACTCAACATCGTCCCATCTCCTCCGAGAACAATCAGGAGATCGGCTTCCTTTGCAATGCGTTGTCGTTCAGGACAAGATGGTGAGGGTGGCATATCAGTTGAATCAAGAAGGATAGTTTTCCGATGCACGTCTAGCCATGCTTGAACCTGTTCCACTCGTTGCCGCATGTTGGGCGCGGAGGGTTTCGTGAGAATGCCAATAGTTTGAAAGGTTGCCATGACTTTTGAGGGGGTGTTCTTGTTTAAAGAGCCGATGGTAGTCTCTTGATGAAGCCGATAGCAAGCATGGAATGCCTTCAAGGACTAGGCAATATTTTCCTTATTTTGGTGCTTCCTTTGAGTCAATTTTGTTGGTAGAGTTTGTCGTGACTTATGTTCAAACTCCCTATGACATCACGTAACGTTGCTTGACAGTTTTAGGGGGTCAGGGATAGACTAAAATCATGAATTTTCCTTGTGATTGTTGTGTGTTCTGATTGCCAGCGGTGAGCGAAAAGTTTCGCATATAATCGGCTAGAGGAGGTACAATGTTCGAACGATTTACGGATCGTGGTAGAAAGATTATCATCCTTGCCAGAGAAGAAGCGGAACGGCACCAAAATGATTATTTAGGTACCGAACATTTAGTTCTGGCAATTCTTCGAGAGTCCGATGGCATCGCCCTGATGATCATCAAAAAAATGGGGCTGTCGCCTGAACAAATTCGTTTAGAGATTGAACGCAATCTTCCAGGCGGGGGGACTACCGTGACCTTCGGGGAAATTCCCTTTAGCCCACGTGTTAAAAAAGTCATTGAATATGGTGTCGAAGAGGCTCGCCTTTTGGGACATAACCATATTGGAAGTGAGCATCTGCTGTTAGGGCTTTTGCGCGAAGAAGAAGGCATTGGTGGCAAAGTAGTGAGAAGTTTGGGGGCAAACCTCCTGACTGCCCGACAACTCACTGTCACCTTTTTGCGAAAAACCGGGACAAGAGAGCGTGATAAAAAGAGCAGTACTCCTGCCTTAGATGAATTTGGAAGAGATTTGACGCAATTGGCTCAAGAGGGAACATTAGATCCCGTTATTGGTCGAGCCGATGAGATCGAACGGGTGCTCCAGATTCTGAGTCGGCGAACGAAAAATAATCCAGCCCTCATTGGCGAATCCGGTGTGGGTAAAACTGCCATCGTGGAAGGATTGGCGCAGAGGATTATTGGACTCGATGTTCCGGATAATCTGTTGAATCGGCGGGTGATTGCCTTGGATCTTGGTTCTCTCGTTGCCGGCACCAAATACCGCGGACAATTTGAGGAACGTCTGAAGGTGGTGATGAAGGAAATTTCTCAGGCGGGCAATATTATTTTGTTTATTGATGAATTACACACATTAGTGGGTGCCGGTGCGGCGGAAGGGTCGATTGATGCCGCCAATATGTTGAAGCCGGCCTTATCTCGTGGGGAAATTCAATGTATCGGGGCCACGACTCTGGACGAATACCGTAAGCATATTGAAAAAGATGGAGCTTTGAAGCGACGGTTCCAATCGATCCATGTTCAACCACCATCTGTGGAAGAGACCATCAGTATTATCCAAGGGTTACGGGATCGGTATGAAGAGCATCATGGTGTGGATTACACCGATGAAGCTGTTGAAGAAGCGGTGAAGCTCACGGATCGTTATATCACCGATCGGTTCTTACCTGACAAAGCTATTGACCTGATTGATGAAGCTGGATCTCGGGCGAAATTGTTGACGTATGCGCTTCCTCCTGAATTGAAATCGCTTGATCAAGAACTGAAGCGAGTGGCCCGTGAAAAAGAAGTGGCCATTGGGTTGCAAAATTTTGAAGAAGCTGTGAAATTCCGTGAAGAAGAAGAAAAGTTCAGAAAATTATTGGATGATGCCAAGCAAGATTGGAAGAAAAAACAAGAGAAAAATCGTCCGGTGATTACTGGTGAAGATGTAGCTTATGTGGTCTCAAAAATTACCGGTATTCCCCTCTTCAGATTGGAAGAAGAGGAATCAGAAAAACTCTTGCATATGGAGGATTACCTTCATAAACGAATTATTGGACAAGAGGAAGCCATTTCAGCCATTTGCCGGTCTATACGTCGGTCACGTGCTGGGCTAAAAGATGCCAAAAAACCGATAGGGTCATTTATTTTCTTAGGACCGACCGGTGTGGGAAAAACGGAATTGGCCCGTGCATTAGCGGAGTTTTTGTTCAATACTGATGATGCCTTGATTCGAGTTGACATGTCGGAGTATCAGGAGAAATTTACTAGTTCTAGATTGTTTGGAGCTCCTCCTGGGTATGTCGGCTATGAAGAAGGGGGACAATTGACCGAAAAAGTCCGGCGTCGTCCTTACTCTGTTGTGTTATTTGATGAAATTGAAAAGGCCCATCCGGATATTTTCAATGTGTTGTTGCAAGTGCTTGATGATGGCGTCCTTACCGATAGTCTGGGGCGCAAGGTAGATTTCAAAAATACCATTTTGGTCATGACTTCCAATATCGGGACGCGATTTATTCAAAAGGGTGTGTCTTTAGGTTTCCAACGTGATGTTGAAACTGAAAATACCTCTCGAGTGAAGGGGGAAGTGCTGGGTGAACTCAAGCGGCATTTCAGCCCGGAATTCTTAAATCGACTTGATGAAATGGTGGTCTTCCATCAACTAACCAAAGAGCATTTGTTCAGTATTATTGACATTCTTATCGGTGAATTGAATGCTCGATTGGTAGACCGAGGGATAATTTTGGATGTGAGTCCAGAGGTGAAGCAGTGGCTAATTGATGAAGGTTTTGAATCGCAATATGGCGCTCGCCCGCTTCGACGCACGATTCAACGGTGTTTAGGCGACCCGCTTTCAGAAGAACTGATTAAGGGCCGATTCAAAGATGCCAAGAAGATTAAAGTCGTCCTCACCGATCAGACACCAAGTTTTATCGAGGAAGAAGTGTTAGCGAGTGTCTGATTGGAACTAAGCGAGACTTAAGCTGAGACAAGACCCTCAGGACGTCGAGTTCTGAGGGTCTTGTTGTTTGTGGAGAGAGGGGAATGAAGGCTGGGCAGGCGATCATTTTAGGTATTGAGACATCGTGCGATGAAACGGCCGTCGCCATCCTAACGGGGGAAGGACGAATCCTCGCCAATGTTTTGGATTCCCAGGTCGCGATGCACGCACCTTTTGGTGGGGTGGTGCCCGAGCTTGCTTCTCGCCGCCATATGGAACGGGTAGAGGTTTTGACCAAAGAGGCCTTGGCTCGTGCCTCTCTTTCCCTGTCGGACATTACGGGGATTGCGGTCACTAATCGTCCAGGTTTAGTGGGGGCACTCATTGTCGGGTTGAATTTTGCCAAAGCCTTGGCCTATGCCCTGAATATTCCGTATGTCACCGTGAATCATTTGGAGGGGCATCTGGCATCTGCCTGGTTAGCTAATCCCAAGATGGCGACTCCGGCGATGGTGCTTGTGGCGTCTGGCGGCCATACGCACTTGGCATGGGTTCCGCGTTCAGGCGAATATCAATTTGTTGGGTGGACGTTAGATGATGCAGCAGGGGAAGCCTTTGATAAGGGGGCAAAAATGTTGGATTTGCCCTACCCTGGTGGACCCGCAATTGATGCCCTGGCTAAAAATGGAAATCGGGGGGCTATTGCATTCCCGCGCCCTCAATTACATAGTGGGGATCTCACCTTTAGTTTTAGTGGGCTTAAAACGTCCCTTCTGTATTTTTTAAAAAAGGCAAAGAAAAATGGGGAGAGCCATTTTCCCCCGGCTGATGTGGCGGCGAGTTACCAGGAAGCCATTGTTGAGGTGTTAGTTGAAAAGCTCTGTCGGGCAGCACGCCAGTTTGGGGCGAAGGCCATTTCGGTGGTGGGTGGTGTGGCCGCCAATTCACGTTTGCGGGAAAAACTCGAAGAACAGGCCGGAGCCCTTGGGTTGAATGTAACCCTGCCGCCGCGTTCTTTATGTACAGATAATGCAGCCATGATCGCTGCAGCGGGATTGGAAACATTGAAACGTCGAGAATATGCATCGTGGGATGAAGACGCCATTTCGACGTTACAATGTAAAAACGAGTTGGTCGCAAAAGCTGCACTATCTCGGTAGGCTTTGATCCTCAGTTACGAAGGAGTCAAAATATTCCACCAGTACTTGGGAACCTCCATGGGTTAAAAGCTAATTGTGTCGGCCGCATCGAGCGGTTGTATCGTCGACGCATTCCTCCCGAAAAAGTTGTGACGTTAGATGTGGCTCGTGAATGTGCCGATCTGACATTTGAAACTCGCCGGCAAATTGGATTGCTGGTGAATCGGCAGGGCCAGATTGAAACGGTCCTCATTGGGAATGGGCAGGAATTGGTTATTCCCCATTTATCCAGAACTCGTTCGGGTTTGCGGTTATTGCGAGGGGTGCGATTGGTTCACACGCATTTAAAAAATCAACCGTTGACCCAGGATGATTTGACGGATTTGGCGCTTCTTCGCTTGGATTTAATTATGGCTCTGGGGGTCGGCCATTCAGGTGGCCTGCAAGATGTCTATGTCGCTCATAACGTTCCCAGTTCGGCAAAAGATCAAGCATATGTGCAATTACCGCCATGTGCCTTTGAAGCCTTTCACATGAATTGTCAGGAGTTTATTCAATCGTTAGAGCAGGACATTCTGAAAGGCTGCCAGGTTTCCCAGGAAGGAGCTCGGGAAGGACGTGCTCTGCTCGTCAGTGTGGGGACGGGGCATGTGTCTTTTCAACAGGAGCGGCTGGATGAACTGCAAGAGTTGGTACGGGCACAGGATGTCGAAGTCTTAGGATGTGTGACACAGCGCCCTGCAGCCATTCATCCAAAATATGTAGTCGGGTCGGGAAAAATGAAAGACTTGGCGATTCAAGCCCTACAATCCGGGGCAGATCTGTTGATTTTTGATCAAGATTTGACGCCGGCTCAAGTCCGCGGCATTTCAGAGCTCACGGATCTTCGGGTGTTGGATCGTTCGCAAGTGATTCTTGATATTTTTGCCAAGCGGGCGCATTCCCACATCGGGAATATTCAAGTCGAGTTGGCGCAATTGCGGTATCGGTTACCTCGACTGGCGCAATCAAGCACGGCCTTCTCTCGTCTGGCTGGTGGAATTGGCACTCGGGGACCTGGAGAAACGAAGCTGGAAACGGATCGTCGACGCATCCGTGAGCGGATTCAACACCTCGAGCGCGACCTTACGTCAATAGGCCAAGGCCGCCAAGAACAGCGAAAACGCCGAGTCAAACGGGGGCTGTCGGTGGTTTCCCTTATTGGCTATACGAATGCCGGAAAGTCCACGCTGTTCAATGCCCTGACGAAGAGTCAAGTCTCGGTGAGAGATCGCGTTTTTGAAACCTTGGATACGGTCAGTCGAAGCTGCCATCTTCCAGGTTTGGGAGAAGTGATTCTCACGGATACGGTCGGATTTATCCGTGATTTACCCAAAGATTTAGTCGCTGCGTTCAAAACCACGTTGCAGGAGTTAGAAGAAGCGGATGTCTTGGTGCACGTCATTGATGCGCATACACCAAACCCGGCACAACATATTTCTGCCGTTGACCAGGTGCTGACGGAATTAGGCCTTCACGAGATTCCCTGCCTTCGGTTTTTCAATAAAGGAGATCTCATTGCACCTGACGATATGCAGCGGCTCTGTCAGCGGTATGAGGGGATTGGAGGGTCGGCGCTTGATGAGGCGTCCCTTCAGTTGATTCAACAGGAGATTGGCCATTTGCTAGGGCTTTTTCAGCAGACACCTGCCTTATTATTTGAAGCGGAAGCCTCACCGGTGAATCAGAATATGCCATCGGCCAATGGCGTGGGTTGAATCGTATGGTGGCTTCAAGAGTTGGGCGAAAAGCTTCATCCCGTTCAGAGCGCACGCAAGCGGCGGCCAAACAACGTGTCGCGAGCATTCTGGCCACGTTACAGCAGGCGATTCCCGATGCCAAAGTCGCCTTGGATTCCAGTAATCCCTTAGAGTTACTCGTCGCGACCATTCTGTCTGCCCAATGCACCGATGATCGCGTGAATCAGGTGACGCCGAATCTTTTTGCGAAGTATCGCACGGCAGAAGATTTTGCCAAGGCTGATCAGGTTGAATTGGAGTCGCTCATCAAGTCCACAGGATTTTATAAAAGCAAAGCCAAGCACTTGATTGGGTGTGCGAAAACGTTAGTGGCCAATTTTCAGGGGAAAATCCCACAGGCGATGGATGAGCTGACCACGTTGCCTGGTGTTGGGCGTAAGACAGCCAATGTGATTTTAGGAAGTTATTTTGGAGAGCCGGCTGTGGTGGTCGACACGCATGTCAAGCGAGTGGCCAATCGACTGGACTTGACGAGAAGCCAAGATCCCACCAAAATCGAAGAAGATCTTCAATCGCTCATGCCCAAGGCTCAATGGACGATCGGGGCCCAGCGCCTGTTATTGCATGGACGGCATGTGTGCCAAGCGAGAATCCCGCATTGTGATCAATGTTCGCTGTATGATCTTTGCGAATGGGAAGGGAAACGAACGCGCGCATGAAAAGTATGACAGGATTTGGGAAGCGAGAAGTCCTCTCACAGGGAACCATGGTGGGAGTCGAGATCCGATCTGTGAATCACCGATTTTGTGAAATCATGGCTCGCCTGCCTAAAACGCTCTCGAGTATGGAGTTGGGCCTGAAAGAACAAATTAAGCAGGTGTGTGAGCGTGGGCGTGTGGAGGTGATGGTCACGGTCAATGGTGTAGGGCCTGCCTCAAAAAAAGTCGTCACATTAGACCGAGAATTGGCGCGGCGGTATATTCAGGAATTGAAAAGTTTGCAACGGGACTGTCACTTGAGTGGAGCCATTGATGTGAATATTGTGGCGGGTTTTCGCGATTTGTTTTCCGTCAATGAAGAGGTGGCCCCACTCCAGGACCTGTCAAACGTGGTGGCGGGATTAACCCAAAAAGCGTTAAGCGATTTAGAAAAAATGCGGAAGAAAGAAGGCGCGGCCCTACAAAAAGATTTGACCCAACGGCTTCACACGATTGAAGGACGTCTTCGTACCGTTCAGCAGCGTATTCCTGCCGCGTTGGAGGCTTCGGCTGTGCGTTTAAAGGGGCGTGTCGCGAAATTATTAGAGGGACAGTCGGTCAATATGGATCGGGTCGCCCAAGAAATGGCCATGTTGGCTGAGCGCTCCGATGTGACAGAAGAACTCACCAGATTACGGAGCCATGTGGGGCAATTCCGTGCGGCGCTCAAAGAGAAAGGGCCAGTGGGTAAACGGCTGGATTTTCTTCTCCAAGAAATGGGACGAGAAGTGAATACGATTGGGTCGAAGGCCAACGATGGGGAAATTTCTACTGAGGTCGTGGAATTAAAGAGTGAATTGGAAAAAATCCGAGAACAGGTTCAAAATATTGAATAATCGTGCGCTGAAAGGCGTGGCAGGGCTATGGGAATGTCCCTTGTAGGGAAGAAGTTGCTATTCGTGGTCTCCGGCCCTTCCGGAGTAGGTAAGTCCACGCTGTGTCGGCATATCCTTGAGGATATCCCTGATATCCGCCTATCGGTGTCCTGTACCACTCGTCCCCCGCGTGCCGGTGAGACGAATGGGAAGGAGTATCGGTTTATCTCAGAAAAGGAGTTTCGTGGCAATATTGAGGCCCATGCCTTTGCGGAATGGGCTGAGGTGTATGATCGACTGTACGGGACTCCGTGGAAAGAATTGGAGCAGGAACCTGGTATCCATACGGATATCTTATTGGATATCGATGTGCAAGGGGCGCGTCAGGTCATGAAAACTTTACAGAAGGCGGTGACGATTTTTATTTTGCCCCCTTCGTTAGAAATCCTGCGGACGCGCTTGGCCGGACGAGGCACGGATTCTTCTGAGGAGCAAAACCGGCGGTTTCAGAAAGCGCAAGATGAAATGAACAACTATTCGGAATATCAATATACGATTCGTAATGAAACCTTGGATCAGGCCATCCGAGAATTACGAGCGGTCATCGTGGCCGAGCGCGTGAAAACGGCCCATATGGAGCCTGCTCAAGTTTTTCGGTAAGGGCTGTCATGATAAGACCGAGTACGCTACACTCAACGATACAATTGTTTAACGTCACAGAAAGGTGAGGTGAGTCGATGGATGCATTATCGTTATTACCCCAACATCATCAAAAGGATTTTGATTCCCGCTACCGGATCGTGTTGATTGCGGCTCAACGGGCCAAGCAATTAGTGCGAGGGGCCTCGTCAAAGGGCGCGAGCAAATTTTCAAAAGACACGTCCATAGCCCTTGAAGAAGTGTTGGGTGGTCAGGTGCCCTATGTGATTGGGGAAGAAGCCAAACAGGCGATTCGCGAGGCCAAAATGGCCCATCAACGGCCGATTGATCCGGCTCTCTATGCGCAACCGGATGAAAATGCTCAAGAAATCAAAAAAGAATTGAGCGTGTATATTGATGATACGGCTCAACATGGTCTCGCAGAAGTTGAATCTCCAGCTGACGAGGCGGAGTAAGAGTTCACTCATGTCTAAGGCGAAAATGGCCGGGAAGTGTGTGGTTCTCGCGGTAACGGGAAGTATTGCTGCCTATAAAGCGGTCGGACTCTTGCGTCTTCTCACTCAACAAGGGGTGACCGTACGCGTGGTGATGACGGAGTCCGCAACACGATTTGTTGCGCCGCTGACCTTTGAAGTGTTGTCAGGCTCACCGGTGACCTCTGATCTATTTTCTGGCCATCAGGACATGCGGCATCTTTCTTTGACGGACCAAGCCGATCTGATGCTCGTGGCTCCTTGCACCGCCAATACCCTGGCGAAGTTGGCTTTGGGGCTTGCAGACAATGTCCTTGGAACGATGGCACTGACCCTGCAATGTCCCCTGGTGATTTGTCCGGCCATGGATGGAGAAATGTGGTCGCATCCTACGGTGCAAGGACATGCGAAGACCTTACAGAGCAGAGGGGCAATCATTGTGGAGCCGGAGAATGGTGAATTGGCGTCGGGACAATGGGGTCAGGGGCGATTGGCGGGAGAGGAAACCATCCTGTCCACAGTGCAGCAGGTGCTTCAGCCTCGAAGGGATTGGTTGGGCGAGCGGGTTCTCCTTTCGGCAGGGCCAACGAGGGAGCCCATTGATCCGGTTCGGTTTTTGAGTAATGGGTCATCAGGAAAAATGGGGTATGCGATTGCGGATGCGGCTGCGGCTCGGGGTGCTGAGGTCGTCTTAGTCTCTGGTCCGACTCAGCTGCAATGCCCAACGGGCGTCACGCGGATACCCGTGGTGACGGCGGATGAGATGTTACAAGCGCTCACCGCCCGTTTCGATTGGGCGACGACGTTGATCATGGCCGCGGCGGTTGGTGATTTTCGAGCCAAAGAACCACAAGCCTGTAAGGTGAAAAAGGATCAGTGGAAGGGGGAAGCCCTTCCATTAGAACGGACGCCAGATATTTTGTTGGCGCTTTCCGCCCAACGGACGCATCAACGCATGATAGGGTTTGCGGCTGAAACCGATGCGCTTATTGAACATGGGCAAACCAAGCTTCACAACAAACATCTTGATATGGTGATCGTGAATCAAGTTGGCGGAGAGCAATCTGCCCTTGGAAATGATTCCAACGAAGTCATTGTTCTCACGCCCAATACCTCTCCCTTTCCAATCTCTCGTATGCCCAAACGGCACCTGGCCGATGTGCTCTTAGATCGCATAAAAACGCTTGCTGTATCTCCACAGTCCCAACCCTCTGCCTCCTAACCCAACCTCCTCATTCGTTCGGATTCTCATCTTCAATTGGCCGAAAATCTGAAGACGCAGATGGCCCATGGCTCTTTTGGGTTTTCCGTGTTGGGCAGGCAGAAATCACATTAAACTGCTCAAAACGACCAAAAACAAGAAAAAACTTAACTTAAGCGACCATATTGCCGATAAAGAGAAGTATGGAAGGATTCTTCATGAATATCTTGTTTTTAGGCTGGCTCGGCACGATCATTGTGTTAGCTTCCCGAAAAATCTAGCCTCAGCTCTCCCTCCCTCCCTCTACTCTTACGAGGTTGCAATCCGATCTTTCTGGAAGGCCAAGGCAATCCTGATCTTTTTTCAAAGCCAGCCTACATGTATTGAGGAATACGGCGATAGCTCAGAACAGGGCTTGGGAAAAAGGATTGGA
>Ga0224506_10001954_pt1 | contig 14460 bp, 11 predicted proteins | sample SF_Jan12_sed_USG_2_FD_169108 | JGI IMG/M metagenome (GOLD analysis project Ga0224506, IMG submission 169108) | Sediment microbial communities from San Francisco Bay, California, United States - SF_Jan12_sed_USGS_8_1 | ecosystem: Environmental > Aquatic > Marine > Sediment | place: USA... | reverse complement strand
CTAAACCTATATTTTCAACCATGAGACTGAAGCCGGGGCCAGAAGTAGCGGTCATGGATTTTACACATGCGTAAGATGCCCCGATAACCGCAGTTAGGGAAGCGAGTTCATCTTCCATTTGTATGTAAACCCCGCCGACTTCAGGCAAACGTTGAGCCATCCGTTCAGCAATTTCCGTGGCTGGCGTTATAGGATAACCTGCAAAAAATCTGCATCCCGCGACTATGGCGCCTTCGGCGCAAGCTACGTCTCCCTGCCAAAAATGGGTGCCAGTTAATACTTCCAGTCCCATATCATTTTCCCTCTTTTTCAAGGTAAATGGCAAAATCTGGACATAGGCGTTCACAGAGACCGCATCCAGTGCAGTTATTGTTTTTCTTTACCTGAGGCAGATGAACTCCTCTAGCGTTTAGGTTATTTGAGTATTCTAATGCCTTCACTGGACAACATTCGATACAATAGCCGCAACCTTTGCAGCGGTCTTTAATAATGATGATTTTCATTTTTGTCGCTTTCTCTTCTTCGTGAGGACGGAGCGTTTTTGTGGAATTGCCGCTCTCTTCCTCGATAATAGAAAATTCTGTGTCTTCGATATAAAAGTTTACAAATGTAAACGTCACTTTCCAATGTTGGATTTTAGTGTAAACGTCTACTCTATTTTCGCTTTCTGAAGAGTTCGTGGCCGTGCATGTTGCCTACGTAGTCGAATCCGAATTCTCCGATGGCTTTTAGGAACCATCTTCCATCATGTAGGAGCCAAAGATTACGAAGCATCTTTTCTCTTTGTTCGGTCGTAAGTCTCAATTTAGTCTTTTTCATATATTCTCCCCCATTTCTTTGTCACAGTTTGATTTATTTGTAATTTGTTCACGAGCAACCCTCTAAGTTACACCGTCTTTTCTTGGCTGTCTCGGTCTACTTCCTTTTCTATATCGAAGCATTTTTTATGGGAGTCTTCGTTCAAAATCTTCTAGTGCCGCTCCTGCTGCCTTTCCTAACACTGTTTGCCATCCAGTATGGAGTGACTCTCGCATATTTTGTGTCTGCCAGCTTCTTTACTCGAACAGAAATGAAACAGCTCATAAGAGAATAGAAAATAGCGACTTTCGTTGAGTGTTTGCTTTGATACATTCTGTCAACTCCAGCTTACGTTACGTTAGATGAGCTATGCATGACCCTGATGTATGCTTTATTGTTTATTGAATAAATAATTCAATTGGTTTTATTTTGATAAAATAGAAGATTCTTCATGAAATCTTTAATACTAGAAATGGTCAAATAATACATGTATGATGATGATTTTGGGGAGGCGATATGTTGAAGTTTGAAGATGCTGAGGCGATCATAGCATCGATGGCTGTGGTTGCTTTTTTTATTGTGGTTCCCTTATGCATGCCAGAGATTACGTTAGCTCCAGGAGATACGTATCCATATCCTCCAGTTGGTGGTGAGGCAAGCCAATAAACGCACCGGTGAATAAGCCGGAAATACCAACTTTCTGGATGTGGCTATCAATAATCATACTATCTTTGGCTTCAGCTGCATACATACTGTTTATGTCGAGAAAAGAAAGAGATGCAGAGACCAATTCTTAAACAAAGCACGCGCGCGCGCATGTAGTGACTGCTAATGAGCGACGAATTCAAAACACTTTTTATTATACCTCCTTTAAGAACTGTGTTTGGAGAAGAAGGAGCAGGTGTTCCTGAACACCCACATGTTGGTGTCGCATACTTAGTTGCTATGCTTAGACAGAATAATATTCGTTGTAAAATCATCGATATGTGTCTGGGTTACACATATCTTCAAGTCCTTGAATTTATAGAGCAATACAAACCAAACTTGATTTGCATTACATGTTTTAGCTGTGATCATGACAAAGCATATACGCTAATAGAAAAAATTAAAAACGCACGCTTTTCCTCCAATTTACCTATCGTAATAGGAGGTCCCCATTCTTCTGCAATCCGTAGTAGAATTCTTGAAGAAACTAGAGCAGATTTTGCTGTTGTGGGGGAGGGTGAACACGCTATCATTGAACTTATCAAAGAATTAAGAGGGTCTAATCCTTGTTTTGAAAATATAAAAGGATTGATTTGGACCCAGAATTCACAGATAATAGAAAACAAAGAAAGACCATATATACAAGAGCTGGACAAGCTTCCGTTTCCAGCCTATGATGACTTTGAAATAGAAAGGTACATTTGCTATGACGACAGACGGTTGCCAATCATAACTTCTAGAGGCTGTCCGTATCAATGCAATTATTGTAGTGTTCGACTTTCAATGGGGAATTGTTTCAGAGCTAGAAGTCCTGAGAATGTGGTTGATGAAATTGAATATTGGTACAAGAAAGGGTGGAATAAGTTTGATTTCAATGACGACACATTCACTTCTGATATGGGCAGAGCAGCAAGGATCTGTGAACTAATAAAAGAACGTAAGTTAGGTATACGGTTTTACTTATACAATGGTATTAGAGCTAATAAGGTAGATGAGGATTTATTAAAATTAATGAAGGAAGCAGGTTGTAGATTTCTTGCATATGGTTGTGAGTCGGGCAATAACACTGTGTTGCGTGTCATAAAAAAGGGACTACGAGTAGAAGATGTCATAAATGCAGTAAATATGACTAAAGAAGTAGATATCAAACACGCAGTCAATTTTATAATAGGACATCCAACAGAAACCTATGAAAAAGCGATGGAGAGTATTAAACTGGCTAAAGAGCTAAAGTGTGATTTCGTAAACTTCTATAATCTCATACCATATCCCAATACCGACTTATTTAAATGGATCGAAAAAAGTGGAAATGCCCGATTCCTTTATCCAGTTGAAGTATATCTTAACAAACTGTCGTATAGAAATATTACTCCTGTGTTTGAAACGAATGAATTTCTAGCTGAAGATAGGATTAGAGCCTTAAAACAAGGGTTTGATTTATATGAAAGAACTGTAATGCAATTTAGATTTGGTAAACATGCAGGATATTTAGCGTATTTACTTGCAAGAAAGAGATGGATCTTTAAAAAGAGTCGTCGCTTATTGATGCATACGAAGACCGGATCTAAAATTTATAGATGGATTACTAAACAATCTTATTAAAAAACGAAAACCGAGAAATAAACTGAAGACTTTGTGTTGAAATAGAATGTTATGCTTCGTTATTCTCTTTCCATTTCTCTATGGTCAATTTGTTGTCTCCAGCTTTGAAGCTGATCTTAACTCTGACGCGCGCGCGCGCAATACAACAAAAATAACTGTGCCAATCATACAAATCATAACATCTACGACAGAGGCTTATCCTTCATAATTTACAGAGAACATTGGGCTCCTCGAACCGAATGGCTTGTAGACGCAAAAGAAAAATGGGGAGAACGTTTCTTGGGATTCTACGCCTATGATGAAGTTGGCGGATGGCAACTGGATCATCATGAATACAGGGCAGTTTATGACGCAGATAATATCACTCATGCTGCGAACCAATTTGTCTATAGAATGAGCCAGATTCTGAGATGGTACACTCGACGTTATACTAACGAGACCAGCTTTCCTTTGTTTACTTCCGACTATGCCCTCTACTGGTTCGACTACAAAGCAGGATACGACGTACTCCTCGCCCAGTTTGGCTGGAACTACAGCAGACAATTGAATGTAGCATTATGCAGAGGCGCAGCCAACATGCAAAACAAGGATTGGGGAGTCATGATTACATGGACATACGATGAACCGCCATACATCGAGTCAGGCGCAGAACTCTACGACGACTTGATGCTAGCGTACAATAGTGGAGCAAAATACACCGCAGTCTTTGACACTAACAAGAACTACACTCAAGGAATTTTGGAAGAAGAACATTTAGAAGCTCTAAAACAATTTTGGCAATACGTGCAACATAATCCAAGGAACAGCGACCCAATTAGCGATAGAGTCGCTTATGTTCTTCCAAAGGATTATGCATATGGTTTTCGAGGGCCAAACGACAAGATTTGGGGATTTTGGGAAGCCGACGCTTTCTCAAACGAACTCTGCAACAACCTCGGCAGTCTACTTGAAAAATACGAGGCTAAGCTAGACATAATTTATGATGACGGCTTAGAATCCAACAACACATACGGATACAGCAAACTCATTTTTTGGAATGGAACGGTTTATCCTCCATAAGTCTTTAGCTATCTGCCTAACTTTTCTCAACAATCTACACCTCCTATATGCATGCGTAGTTACAATACCAATCATTATATTAGTCATGAAGTTCTGCTTGTATGTGAGAGAAAGCTATAGCGCGCGCATTGCGTATCCAACAAATTTGAGGAAGGCGAGAACTTGTGAAGAGTGAATTGTTAATAGTTTCGTTGATTGCGGTCCTTCTCTTTTCAGCCTTGAATATGGCGGGAGCGAAGGATCAGTGCCCAAGGTGCGACGGTAGCGGTAAAATAACGACAAGCCAAACTTGCAGTACCTGTGGGGGATACGGTGTGTTGGAGCCCAACGTCGCCTTGAAGAGAACGTTCGGTTGGGGAAGCGAGCCGCGCGCGCCCGTGGCAACATTTGTTGCTGGAGTGTTCCAGAATGAAGAGAAGGTCGGGGCTTATGGAATTGCTAAGGCAGAGGTGAAAACCCCAACCGCATCGTACACAAATTCCTCATCGAGAACTTACTTCCCACCTCACGAAGACGTCACTATAACCATCATCGTTAGAGAGATCGCATTTGAACGCTACTGGAGCTGCATCATTTACCTGTCTGAAGTCGACGACATCACTTGTCCAAGTTGCGATGGAACCGAAGTCGTGTCCCTGGTAATAGACTGCCCGGAGTGCGGTGGAACCGGATTTGTAAACGGGCACATAGAAGACGCAACTAACTACCTGGTTGTTGGAGGAGCTATAGTTGGCGTGGCCATAGTTGCAGTTGTTGTAGTAAGGAGAAAAAAGGTAACGGAAGGAAACCTTAGAAAACTTCCACCCTCTGAATTTCAAAATTGGGTTGTTAAAAGCCTTTTCGGCAGAGTTTCTTCGCAAAGAGACTCTTACATGGGAATAGATGGGTATACAGTTGAAGGTTATCCCATTCAGGTTAAACAGTCAGATGACATTGGCAGAAACGCAATTGACAACTTTGCAGCTGCAATGGGACGGAGCAAAGCAAAGAAGGGAATAATTGTTGCTTTCAGTTTTGGTAAAGATGCATATAAAGGAATAGTAAGAGCGAAAGTACATTACGGGCGTGAAATAAAAACCGTAACGGTTAGAGAGCTAATAGAAAGCAGAAATAGAACTTTATGATACGGCTTAATGGCATATATCCGTATGGAACGGTGCTCTTCCAAGTTGGCTGTTGCCGCGCCCACTTTCCTTTCCATTGTGAAGGCTGGATTTCCTTTCACAACCCAGTGTTTGGGGTTGCTTTGTCAAAATCAATAAAGATGCACGAATGATGGATAAGAGCATAAAGGTTAAATCTCTTTGATGTTATACAAGTCCGTTTGCGAGGGAAACCTGTTGAAGGCAAGACTGTTTGCAATATGCCTTTTTCTGCTGTTAGCTTCTGTATATGTGACGTCTACTCATGGTATTGGCGAGGGAGAATGGATCATTAAATACAGTCTGGAAAATTTAGATACGGGGCAGATTATCCTACAGCGAGATTTTCAAACAGGGGAAACCAGAGAGTATGTTTCATTATTCGGGGATACAGAGTTGAATGTGACTTTTACGGTTGATGTAGCCGTTTCGGCACCTCACATCAACTTGAGAATCGCCACTGACATGAAACATTCAAATATCCAAGACAGGTACTGGCAGCTTCATTCAAAGGATTACCCAGTTGTGAACTACAACCCTAATCAACCATACTTCGAGTTCAATCAAATTAAAGGAACTCTCAGTGTATCATGTTATGGAAGAATTCCAAGAGGGATAACTGAAGAACAAGTTGACGGTTTTGTGCTACACAAGCCGGTAAATTATTCTCTAATTGAGCTGACTAGTCCTGGCGGTGAGACTTTAGATCAAGTTATGAATGCTGTGCTCGATGCCGAACTTGATGAATTCCAAAACCTTCTGGAGAAAAAAGAAGACAAGTTGCAAAACCTTCGGGATACGGGGGTTGCCCCGGGGTACATTGAGCTTTTTGAGAGCGTTGTTAACCAGGCTAAAGCTCAGGCAGAACTGGGGTTAGTTGAGGAAGCGATTGCTCTCTTAGACCTATTAGCAGTCTCTCAAGAGCCTGTTTCATCGATTATGGAAATGCTTTTCTTGCCGGCGGTGGGGATTTTGTCGGTTGCAGTAGCCGCAATAGGATTCGTATTCTTAAGGACTAGGGGAAAAATCCACTATGTTTTATCAATCATTGAAGATCAAATTAAGGATTTGGAAGGGTTGACCCTGAGAGCATCAAAGGTTGATCGAACTATTTCATCAAGGTTGGAAACAATCAAAGACAGGCTTAAAGGGCTAATTTGGGCGTAATGCAAAATGAGACCATACCAAAATAGCGTGATGTTAATAGGACTTGGCTCAGCAGGAACTAATATCGTAGAAGCTTTTCTAAACCATAAAAAGACTATGGAACTACTAGAGAATGATATTACAAGACTTTCTCTAATGGCAATTGACATAGCTGATCCAGAAATCAGGAGCTTACAGGAAAGTCATGAGAGATTAGTGGACGTGATGCTGAAGAGGCGATTGCCAAGAGAAAGAATGCGACTAAATGCTCAATCAATAAAGTTTCCAACTGCCGAAGCAATGTTCGACTTCATTAACCAAAAATACGATGAATATCTCGTTAGTGAAGGAGCCAAACTCAAGAATTTCAATCCATGGCTTCTCTCAACAAGGGCTATACCTCCATTGGCTGGAGGTGCCGGTAGAAGAAGAGCACTAGCGAAGGCAGTATACGTCTTGAACTACTATCAACTTGGAATAATGAGAGGCTTTATAAACTCATTCAAAGAACAGGCTCTCTCATCGATAATCACCCCGACCGTGATCTTAATATATGGGTTAGGTGGGGGCACTGGAAGTGGGGCATTCTTTGAGTTCGCTAGACATTTACGCAAAGTACTAGGATCCAGTGTACCGATCATAGCTTTTGTCATAGCACCTTGTGGTGGGGATGACCCCCCAGCAAAGGGATGCTCAGCCTTTGTAGCAATGGACGAACTATCTCTGCTGTTGAATAAGAATTACAATGAGTACGTTTGTAAGTCGTTTGGTAATATTTATCAAAATCCATTAAATGCGCTCATTTACTTACCGCTAATGCCTGCTTACACCAAGGTAGGTAACATCGTCACTGCCCGAAGAGAAATGGATGAAATGATCGTGGACATGCTCTATGTTTTGATGGACTTCGATTTAGCTGATCTTCTAGGGGGAATAGGGACAGAGGTTGGGCTCACAGATAATTTCGTTAATACCTTGGGTATGGTCAAGGTAATGTATTCAGTGGACGAGCATATATCGGCCCTAAAAGTATATTTCGAAAAACTTCAATTACTTTATGAGCATAGAAGGGAAAAGCTCTATATTTTAGAGAGAATCCAAGATATAATCAAGATAAGGAATGAAGAAACAAGGGACCTCTACAAGAGGTATCTAATAAAGACTGGCACCTACGCCGAAGAAGAGTTTGAAGAGAAACTGAAGTCCGTTATTTATAACAATCCAAGACTTGAAGAAGACTACGCATTACATGTTAGGTGTATAGAGGACCAAGTGAGAAATTGGATAAGCGAGCTGAGAATGTTTCTATCAACCATCAGATTGATGCCCAAGACCGGACCAATAGAGGATACTATAGTAGAATTGACACTTCGCAAAGGAAGATCCAGGAAAGCAGATAACCTAGAAAATCTCCTTACTCGCATTACAAAAACACATCTCGATTTCTCCGAAAAGAAAGCTGCCATCTTTGAGCGCTTGAAGCAACTGATTCCTGGTTCACAAGTCTTTACCGTCAGGCAAAAGAAGCTTCTGAAGGATTTCATGAATCTGACGGAACTTGCAGAAAAGTCTCTTAAGACTCTTAGGTTTTATGATGAGACCCGGATTTTGACTGAAGCCTTAATCAGCTACTACGCTGTTCTTCCCGAGTCTGAGTCTTCATTGAAAGATTTGAAAGATATTCGGTCTGAGTTGGCAACTCTCTATCTTGTTGTGCAGTTAATGCTTAGAACACCGTTAGATGAAGCAAAGATGATCGAGGAACACCTCACCTACCTGCATGAAATCATAGCAACGATCATGAATAAACGTGGTCCTGTCGATAATGAACTTGTAATGATACAGGAGACAAAGAAGAGAAAAGAATTTGACAAATCAAAAATGGAAAGGCAGGTAAGGAAGATCTTCGGTATGAAAAGATACGCCAGAGAACGACTCACAGAAATTGAAAGGGATCTGACAAGAATGGCGGAAGAAGAGGCCTACACTCTTGAGAGTCTTGAAAAATTAGAGAATACAATCAAACTGTATGATCAGCTGGCAAAAAAGATTGAAGTCACTTCTGACTACCGTAAGAGATTGAATGAGATCGTGGATCTGTACATGGAATATGAAGAAAGAATCGCCAACATAACCCAGCCCAAGAAATACTTTGAAAGATCAACTGAACTTACTAAAGGCGAGCAAATGGAGATAATCTTCAAGATACTGACTGAACAAGAAGAGACCCTCTCCAGAGAGGCAATACTGGAGGAAATACTGGATATGGAGCATTTCAGGGATTACATGAAGAGCGTCATTCGAGTTTTCAAAACGCCGAGCCTCATGGGATTCAAGCCTACCTACAAATCCGATTACATTTGGGTCACTGTGCAGACCCCTCCTAATCTTTGGAGCGAAGACCTAACACAAGAGCTATACACCGCGCTAGCAGGGTACGTTACTAGCGAGGTATCAAGAACAATAACCGTACGGGTTGTCGATTCTCGAGATCCATGGATAACAAGGATCCTAGTTGTGGGTGGTAGAGGAAAGCCTGAAGACCTTGAAGCATATGATGAAATGCAACTGCTACATCGCAAGTCCAACGATTTCGAGAAGAACTTCTCTCGTTCCTTCCTCCTCGAACATGGAATTACAGCAAGGCATCTTATTGAAGAGATAAACAACAACCAGCAGAAGAAAGAATAAATCGTCAGGAAGGCGTAGCCCTTAATCTCCTACTAAACTCTCAGCGATTTCTTGCCATTCATTCTCAGCTATAAGACCGCGTTCAATTGCGTCATTCTTTATCACGCTCACTTCTTTCTCCATCGAAGTGAACATCCTAGTCACATCGAAACCTCCCACAAGCATAACTACATCTATTCGATCACTAACATCTTCTGCGTATATGGGGTCGCTTATGTATATAGATTTGAGGCGGGCTCTTTCCTTGAACCAGTTGGCTATTGCTAACTCAATTCTTCCCCTTGAAAGTTTGTCCTTGAGTTGAATGGGCATACGAAGAAGAACATAGAGAATTGATGCATTCGAAAGGTCAAATGTTAGAAGAGGTCTGTGTAGTACGGCGGTGAGTATGTTTTCTAGCGAGCCATAAATCTCGAGGCTGGCCCCTGTGGCTGGTAGAACAGTATAGATTCTAACATTAAAGGATCTAGACAACTCAGAGAGTTCTTGTACGAGCGTTTCTTTAGCCAACATTAATTCTAGTATATAGTTGACAACAGTGTTGCCCTTTATTATGGAGCCTTTTCTGTCAACTCCCACGTAGCTTTCGAGATTGTCCCTTTCTATAAGCAGAATTGGTGTGGAATCATTAGATGCGCATATTCCCATGGACGAAAAAGCATTGAAGTGAACATCTGAAGACTGTAGTTTTGAAGGCAGCACCGCTATTGCTACTGGATTTATGTTCCATACTTTTAATTGCGAAATCAAGGTGGGCAATAAGGCGCTACCAACACCATCCCAGATAGACGATATTATTATAGCTTCACGTAGCTTGTCGATAGGTTTGTTTTTTAAGCGCGCGATGAACGCATCATTTTTTGTAATGTGAGGTAAAACATTAAACCAAAAATGCGTGTCAATGTTTGTGTCTAGGCCCAGAATATTGTAATTCTCAACACGGGATTGGCTCCATTTAACAATATCTTCGCTGTGTTTGTCAATAAAGATGGGCAAAGTGTTTTCCATCTTGCCCACGAAAGGTCCTTTCAACAGAATCTGTATGGGATATTCACCAATGCATATGACCGCTTGTTTAGGAAACCATGGTCTTAGTTGGCTAATATGCTTCTTAATGTTTTCAAGAACATCAAAGTGTTTGCCGCTACCCATAAGTACTCTCCACAATAAGCTTTAAGAACCGTTTGGTAAATTAAGGTTTTACATGATTGGCGTTGACCGCACTTCATGATTTGCCCATTTTCCACCTGCGCGCGTGGTACAGAAGACGAAAACAAAAAAAGAAAGAAGAGATGGAGCGCGCGCTTGAACAGACATCGCTAAGGGGTCTGACGTTTATAGTGACGTTCGCTGGCATGGTGTTGGGCCTATCCTTGATGCCACTTTTTCCACAACCCTTGCCAATCATCATGTCCTTTCTAATCGCTTTTGTCACATTCAAGAATCACGCGCGCGCTGGTATGTCGATAGGAAGCCTACTTATTGGGTTAGGCATGATGTACCACTTGTCCAGGACAAATATCATATCTCAGATGAGTGCGCTGCCTCTAGTTCGTGCACTCTCGATTATTGTCTTACTCGTCTTGTTTGTCGCCCTTCCCTTTCTTTTTCATCGCTACGAAGACGCTATTGCTATTGATCTAGGTATCATCGCAGCTACATTGCTTTTCTTTGGGCCAACCTATTATCTGGCCATACCATTGATCTTGATTGCCGCCGTGCTCTTTAAAAAGACGAAATTAGGCCTTACTTTGTCATATTATGTTTTGATTTCAGTTCCCCTTCAAATAATGCAGTATTTGAAGTATGTCTTAGCTCTAGGTAACATATATTGGTGGGAAGATCCTACCGCCGACCCATTTCTTTACGTTCCTCTAACAGGGATTCTCAAAGACATGCGAGGGTCAATGACTCAAATAAGGTTGATTGAGGTGAATAAAGTTCTGGAAACCATAGCTGGGCAGATCACATTCTCGCCCGAGACCCACATGGCGCAGACTACGGAGGCAGTGTTGGCCAGATATTTCGATTCCCTTCCGGGCATAGTTCTTCTCTTGGTTATAGTAGTTGGGCTTGTTTCGGCTACTGCTCTTATAACGCGCGCGCTAGTAACAAAGAGCTATGGAATGCATTCAGAGATGCTTCTTCCCGCTATGACAGCGGCTAGCGCTACCGCATTATTCTTCCTTCTCTTGGATGGTCTTCAAGGTCCGTTGGCCTTCAGGGCTGAAGTCAGTAGTTCACAGATGGCAATCGGCATTTTAGCGACCAGCATATTCACGATATTAGCATCCATGGTGAGTTATACGCCCAAGAGAAGAACAACAATCGAAATGCGTTCAAAGATGATCATGGAAAAGACTAAAGACCTAGCGCGCGGCCGGCTGCAAGTTCTTGAATCGTTACTGAATAAAGCCAAGAGTAGCATTCCCCTCGACGTTAGTTCAACTGAAGGAAAAATGTTGATAATCAAAGACAGGCTTAATGATACTCTCGCCAAGACCTCAGCGAGTTTCTATGACTTGTCTGAATTAGAAGAGAAATCCAAAGAATTGGACAAAGGCATAAGCAATGAGATTGACAACCTAATGTGCGAGTTAGACGCTTTGCTGAAAGAATATCAAATGCACGTTAATACCGAATACTCGGCATGGATAAAGAAACTCGAGGAAATAGGACTAGATGTTAAGACCACTGCAAGAACAGATTTTCAAAAAGAGTTACCTCTGGAAATGAGGATAGATCTCATTAAAGAAGTACTGGAAGGCGGTAGATTTCTTGCCACTGAGGTCGTCCGCGTCATCGGACAAATCTATGACATCATTCGGTCTTTGTGTGATCCAAAACTTCCTAGAGAAAGCTTGACAATAACATTTGCAAAGCAAAAACTTGACGAGAAGACAGCTCCCTGGATCGCTCTTGACGCTCTTTTCACCTCAGTCAATAATTGGGAGAAGCAATATGGTGCTGAGATTTCCAAGTCGGTGGAGTATCTTCAGAAATCTTTAACAGCTATAGTCGGTCTAAGCACTCGAGGTGAAAGACTGTTACCCGTTTTGGGCGATAACTTTTCGAAGTTGATGGATCACGTGAAAAGGGCTGAGGGCATCAAAATAGGTATTGAAAAAAACGCACTAAATGTGATGAATGTTCTGATCATAAGTGATGCCCTCCAATCATCGTTGAGAATTGCCAGAGATGTGCTTTCAATTCTTTATGAAGAGTTAACTAGCAAGGAGGAATCAATCGAAAGTCTGCTACTCACAAAAGACTATTTGTGGGAGAAGAACGTGGCTTTGAGGGAGCGGATGGCTTCTGAAATGGAAATAATCTTTAACCCATCGAAGTATAAACTGACTGAAGTGATAGAAAATCTGCCCAAATCCTTATCCTACCTAGATGAGTGTGTAGAAACAATAGCCATGTACAATGATAAAAAGGAGCTCTTGCTAAATTACCCCATAGCAAAAACAGCTATTGAAGATCTACTTAAAGAAAAGAAACACATCTCCGCCCAAGACCTCCCATTTGAACCTGAGTACGCAAAAGAGTATCTCAAGCTGTTCTACAGCCAAAGATACCGTGAGTTTTCTTTTGACAAAGCAAACATGTTACTCATGAAGAAAGCATGAACATGGTTTTCGTGCTCATTCAATCTAGTTAAGTATACAAGTCAGACGACCATCAGAGATGATCAATGGTCGTCGCCGTCCAAAGAATTCGGAAGACCTGACTTGTGAAGAAGCGGGGCGTAGCCGATTGTTACACGTAACCGCCACACCTATCTATCTGGGGCGAGGAACGCAGGATATTGGGAGCGCAGAGGTTTGTCAAACAAAGGTAATCCAAGAGATACCTGCCTGCACAGAGAAGTGGATATTAAAGCTTATATTAGAATATAGCTCGTTACCTATTTGATCATGAGTCGCAGAAAAAAACGATCGACCGAAGTAGTCACTGCAAAATCTGCAGCGAAAGCCAGTCTAAGAAATCTGGGTAGTGGTACATTGGAGCTTATTGACAACAACATAACGTTTCACATAGAAAAAGGATACTTCAAAAAGCGGAAAGAAGTTGCCAGAGAAATACCAATGACTGAAATAGAGAGTATATCACAGGCTGGAAACGAATTCAACATTACATGGAAAGGAGTTACGGACACATTTGTTATGGAAGAGACAGAATTGGTCGGATCAATGTACGAGAGGATGACTAGGGCTTTGAAAGAACAAAGAAAAATGTTAGAGGATAAAGAAGCAGCGAAGCAAAAACGGAACGAGCTCGCTAAGATACTCGGCGTTACCACAGGGATCGTTGATTCACTGTTCGACGTTCTCAGAAGTTTACAAGGGCGGGTTGACTGGAATCGTGTGGAGAGTTACTTAACGCGTTCTGAAGAAAATGTTAGGAGCTTCACAGGCCAAAAGATAGGCACAATAAAATTGGACTTTGCTAAGCTTTCGTTAGCTATAAAGGAACACCTTCCGGAAGAAATCTCAAAAGAAACATATGGTATCTTAAGGTCGTTGTATGAATATTTCGGCGGATTGACATCAACGAACGAGTTCCTTGACCAAATCCATCCAAACTATCAAGACGCAAAAATAACAATTCTAGCACATTACACATTAAACGATATCATATTAGGTACGATAGTCGGGGATGAAGAAATTGAAAAAGAAGGTGACGAACTCGTGATGATGGTAGACGATCTATCAAAGAGAACAGATTTGAAAATAAATGTCGAAGCGATCAAAGACGTTATACACAAATTGGGTATGGAGAAAGGAAAGGAAAACGTTATTGAGGAAAGCAGAGCGGTGTTCAGACAGCAGCTGAAAGGCCTAATAGCTGCGTGAGTACTTAACCAGCGCTCGCACATAGTGTCTTAAGTCGTGAGATCCAAGCATTTGATCCCTCCAACGAGCGGAGAGATGCGGGGGATATCTCCACTTTAGCCGAAGCTACCTCACCTCGGCTACTTTTTCCTGATTTCGACCACCGCAGGCTCAAAAAAAGAGGGGAATTGCGGGGAAATTCGGGAGATATCTCCACTCTCGATTATTTACAAATGTAAAGGTCACTTTACAATGCTGGATTTCAGTGCAAAGTTACGCGCGCGCAAGAGAAAAAGGCGAGTTGGGGAAGAAATCATCAGCACAGCGCGCGGTTCAAATCCCACGTGCGGCACCATTGTGGAATTTTCGCGAACCTGCTATTTCCCGGCTCTCTATTTCTCTTCATCTGTTTTTTGACGGAATCGGGGTAGCAATCGTCCGGTTCGCTTCATATAGGCACGGTACTCGTCGCCAAACTG
>Ga0224506_10001953_pt1 | contig 14468 bp, 4 predicted proteins | sample SF_Jan12_sed_USG_2_FD_169108 | JGI IMG/M metagenome (GOLD analysis project Ga0224506, IMG submission 169108) | Sediment microbial communities from San Francisco Bay, California, United States - SF_Jan12_sed_USGS_8_1 | ecosystem: Environmental > Aquatic > Marine > Sediment | place: USA... | reverse complement strand
ATTGAAGTCGCAGCTCCAGGCCTTAACGTTTACTCGACGCTTTTTGATGATTCCTATATCTACATGAGCGGGACGTCGATGTCGGCTCCCCACATTGCTGGGGTTGCCGCGTTGATTTGGAGTCGGTTCCCTTGGATGACTCGCGACCATGTCCGAGCACAGTTGCGGTACACGGCGGATGATTTAGGCGACTCCGGTTTTGACGTTTACTACGGATACGGAAGAGTTAACGCAAGAAGAGCTGTTGAACAAGCCCCGCCCGACCACGACCTTCTCGTCTTAGACTGGGAGAGACCCCAATATGTTAAGCCCGGTGACATGGCATTGATCAACACAACCGTGCTTAACTTTGGAATAAGCGATGAGAGCAGCATCCGGGTGAGATTGCTGGTGAACAACATCAGTGTTGATTCAGCCTTCATCTCCTTTCTGGCGAGCGGGGCTTCAGTAACCGCTAGCTGCTCATGGAGACCAACCGTCGAAGGAGCATATGGAGTCGCTTCCTACATAGTGCCTGTACCTTACGAAACCGTCACGGAAAACAACGTCGTTGAAGGGTTTGTCTACGTTGGATATCGAATGAAAGCGGCTGTGCTTGATTCTGCCGGCACCGACCTTTACGAGGTTATCAGTACTTGGGACATACTCAACACGAACTGCCCTATGTTTGGCAGCAAAATGATTCAGGTTGACTACACAACCTTAAACATTGATGACATCACCTACGACGATATTGCAGCCACCGAAGCGGACGCGCTCATAATCTCCTGTGCATATAGCTGGGAGTTCACGGATTCAGAGATCGACGCGATAAGGCGATATGTCCATGAAGGCCACGGGCTTATCGCCACGGCTGGAACCTTCTATAGCGAAGTTCCTAACAACAACAAACTTGCGCCCCTGTTCGGACTTGACGAAGCTGCAAGCTGGGATTCAACCCAGACAGACCTGTTAGACATACTGCATCCAGCGCATCCACTCTTTTTAGAGGTGTCGGACCCTTACACCTTCCCTCCAGTAGGAACTGCTGTGCCCTCCGATCGTGAATGGGACTCGAACGAGCTGTTTGGAGGAACCTATCTTGCACTTGGACATTACAAGGAAAGCACAATCGTTGCCTATAGAGGATTGGTATACATTTCTCCGTGGTTGGAGATTATACCTCCCCACTATCACTTCCACTTACAACTGCTCTACAACGCAATAACATGGTCCTGCTACCAGAGGCCAGAGCATGAACTCGTCGTTTCTCTGGAAGCTCCAGCCCGTCTTAAACCTGGCGAGTCGTCATTTCTAAACGCTACTGTTTCTAACGGGGGGTTGAATAACGAGATCGACGTGGAGACGCAGCTTCTGATCAACAGTGAACTAATGGACTTCGTGGTGATTCCCAAACTCACAGTCGACTCCTCTTACACGCTCAGCTACCGCTGGACCCCGACGGCTAAGGCAGTTTACAATGTAACGGCGTACACTCCACCCGTTCCAGGCGAGGAGTTCAAGCTGAACAACGTAGACACGAAAATGGTCAATGTCATAGAGATTGTTGTCGAGAACGTTCTTGTCTACACGGACGACGCCGATGTGTACCCGTCTTCAAGATATCCCATAGTTGCACTGGACAACCTGGGAATCGACTACGCACATTATGCTGACGACCCTCATGGATTCGTCACGGCGCTGACAAGTCAAGCTTGGGATCTGGTGATTGTCGATCACTGTAACTGGTATGCTTTAGGACAGTACTGGACGGAGTTAGAAGCCTATGTGCACCGTGGCGGTTTTCTCATCTTAGATACGTTTGACATTGATGGCTCCCATTCGGAGCCGACGACTCTTTGGGATACCCTCGGGGTTCAGTGGGTCTCGGATATGCCTGATCCCGAGCCAGTGTACCGATGGATACCAGCACACCCGATATTCACATTTCCAAATACAGTTGGCGACCTCACCTCGTATGTACAGGGATACTATGACGGTGGAGACCACGTCGCAGCAACCACTGGAACCCCGATCGCTGGTTTCACATCGTCTCCAACAGAGGGCAACGCCGCCATTGTTGTGGGAAACGCATACAGAACCCTGCTTATGAGCTTTCGTCTTTGCGAGTTCCGTTATGACCAAGATGCCGACGGAAAGCTTGATGCGGTGGAATTGTGGGAAAACGCCGTTGCTTCTGTGTCCGTACCAAGTGAACACGACTTGACTGTGACATTGGACGCTCCAACCTTTCTTAAGCCCGGCGACTCATCGCTGTTGAACGCAACTGTTCATAACCGAGGTTTGAGCAACGAGACCGCTGTGGATTTACTTTTGTTTGTCAACGACACTGCAGTTAATTCTACAACGATTCCGGAACTGCTGACTGGAGAGTCGTGGACGATCAACTATTTGTGGACCACACCTCGAGTCGAGGCTACTTACAATGTAACGGGTTACGCTCAACCCGTTCCGGGCGAGAACTTGACTGTTAACAATCGTCACACAGAATTCACGAGAGTTACATATGCGCCCATAATAGGGATAATTGAAACACATGGCGAAACTCTACAAAGTGAAGAACTAGATGAATACTACAGAAGTCTGGGTCACATCGTTGAGAAAATAACCACAACGATAACGTTGGAAGCCTTAGGCAATTACGACATAATCATAGTGGGAGAGGACTGGGGTGACACTCCATGGCTGCCCTCAGAAGTCGCAGCTGTACAAGCGTTTGTTAGTTCTGGAAAAGGCTTCGTCGCAATAGGAGATGAATTAGCCACATCCGTGCAAGAGATACTAGTCACGTACGGCATCAGCTATGCTTGGATCAGCGCTCTAGGTGGTTCTTCAAGCCACTTTGACCCACTTCACCCAATAATGCAAGGTGTAAGCCTTATCCATGCAGGTCACCCCGTTAATTCGCTGCAAATAACCGCCCCAGCATACTGGATTGCTAACGACGCCTCTGACATGTACATCTTGATCGCGGGCGCAGAAGTTGAAGGATATGTTCTCTGCTTGTCAAATGACTTTGCTCTCGATTTATACGACGCTGACAATGAAATAATGTTCAAAAATATAGTGGATTGGATGGCAGTGAAGTACGAACACGAACTTGTCGTATCCTCGGGGGCACCAGCTCTTCTCAGGCTCGGGGACTCGTCTCTGTTAAACGCGACCGTTTACAACAGGGGATTGAACACCGAGATGAATGTGGAACTTCAACTTCTGATTAATGGCACTCTACTCAAATCTATAACGATTCTCGACTTAGCAAGCAGTACATCTTGCACGATTGACTGCCTTTGGACCCCAACCACGGAAGCTACGTATAACATAACAGCCTACGTACCGCCACTAGAAGAGGAGGAGATTACGGCAAACAACGCCTTAACGAAGTTTGTTACGGTAAGACGAATCAAAGGATGTGTTCTATGGGATCAGACCCACGGCACTGACGAAATCGCCAGTTACGACAACTGGGTAGCCAACCTAACCAGCAGAGGATACTTGGTTGACACTCTCACTTCTGACTACATTTCGCCTAGCGTGTTAGCGGAGTATCACATATTGGTCATTCCTCAAGCTTCTCGCAGATACTACTTTGATGAACTTGCTGCGATACAGGATTTCGTGTCCAGCGGCAGAGGACTCTTGGTTATAGGCGACGATGAGCCTGATATCTACACGGATCTCACCAGCTTCGCTGGTATATGGTGGGCAAGTGGCGGAAAGTCAGGGATCACCACAGACATCGCGCCCCACGATGTAACGCGAGAAATATATTCCGTGTACCTGGATTCGCCAGACGCCAAGCTGGAGGTGACTGGTGTAGCCCAAGACCTAGTTAGAGACTATGAAGGCGGAGTAATGCTTGCCGTCTCAGAGCATGTTGGAAGGGTTCTCTGCTTCGCCGACGAGGATTCCCTTCAGAACCATGACATCACTTCCGAGGACAATCTGCGACTCGCCAACAACATGATTGACTGGTTGCTAGGCTATGAGCACGAAGTAATCGTGCTTTTGGAAGCTCCAAGCCTTGTAATACCTGGCACTCCGTCGCTTCTTAAGGCAACTGTCTACAACAGAGGTTTGTACACAGAGAAGAACACAGAACTGTGTCTGTTGATTGACGATGTTGAAGTCAGCCGCGCAACCGTTCCTTGGTTGGGAGTCGCGTCATCCTATACGCTCGCCTATTTATGGACCCCCACGACTGAGGGAACGTACAACGTCACAGCTTACACGCCTCCCCTGGCGGATGAGGTCATCGCTGTAGATAACGTTGCAACAACAAGTGTAAATGTCAGGTTTGCCCCTACGATACGCGTCAATCCCTCAATTCTATATGTTGACATAGGCGAATCATTCACCATCAACATAGTCGTCACCAACATCCCAGAACCGGGCCTCTACGGCTACCAGTTCAGGCTTTATTACAATAACACTGCCTTGAATTGTACGAAAGCAGAGATTCCTGAAGGCCACTTCCTAACACCTGAATTAGATCCCGACAACATCTTTATCGTAGAATGTAATGCATATCACAATGAAGGCTACGTTTCTGTCGCCGTAACACTGCTGAGAGATGAACCTGGAAAAAACGGAAGTGGAGTACTAGCGAAGATCACCTTCAACGGTACGGACTTAGGTGCGTCTACTTTGAATCTCATAGATGTTGTACTAGCCGATCCATCGATCACCGAAATCCCCCCAGATCAGTATGCCATTGTTAATGGCGTCGTGTTTGTGTGCGTAGGGCCGAAGGTGCCAGGCGACTTGAATCGTGACGGAGTTGTAAATATACTCGACTTGGCCACTGCTGCAGTAGCCTACGGCTCCCACCCTGGACATCTGAGGTGGAACCCAGCCGCCGATCTAGACGAGAATAACATCATAAACATATTGGACATAACGATAATTGCCAAGAACTTCGGAAAAACAACGTAGCGAAAGTGCAACTGCACGCACGCAGAAACTTCTTTCTGTTCCTTATTCCAAAATCCCGAGCATCAAGGAAATAGAGAGGTCGCGCGTGCTAAGACCCTCTAGGGATATTCCCATTTCTTTCCGAAGGTGCGCGCAACCATGGCGATATCAAGTATGTCAATGAAGCTGTCGCCGTTCAAGTCTGCGTGGGGATTCCATTTGGAGTGTTCTGGGTGAGAATGGAAACAACTTGCTACAATGCCAACGTCGATGATGTTAACGGTTCCGTCGTGGTTCACGTCTCCTAGAATGTAGGGACTCATCAATGGATAATAATCGACGTCAAGATAAGGTGTTTCTGTGTCTCCGATTCCATCCCCGTCCAAATCCTCACCTCCATAATCGCTCCAGTAGTTTCCTTCTTCTTGGCTGTTGTCCCAAATGTTTTCCTGCAGCCAAAAGCCCATGCTTAGTATTTTGTTTGGATTATCAACGAAGTTGTTGTGGTAAAGGCTGTTGCCACCGGATTCATCTAGACGGATGCTCCAATGATTCTTCACGATGTCATTTCGACTGATAGTGTTGTAATTTGAAAAATCCTCTATTTCTACACCGAACATGCAGTCTGATATCGCATTCTGAGTGATGCAGTTATCATTTGAATGATGCAGTTGGACGCCGCTAAGCACATTCGAGATCATCGTGTTGTTACTAACGGTATTGCTGGGGGAGAAGCGTAAGGAAACTCCGTTATCCTCATTGTCCGCTATCTTGCTGTTTATGATCTTGTTGTTTGCAGAAGCGTACAGGTAGATGCCGTTGACGTTGTCGAAAACGTTTGTTTCTTCGATTGTGGAATCGGTTGTGTACGCAAGTAATATGCCTTGTTCATTGTTGGATGACTCAATCTGTTTCACTGTGATTTTCGTGGAGTTCACGAGACTCAGGTATCCAATGTTTGGGAACGTAGTTGCGTCTATTGTGAGACCCTTCTGATTTGTCAAGTAGTACATAGATTTCCCGTTTATCATGTTTGAAGTTTCTATTGTTTGCATGAAATCTGAGAGATTAGAACCGTAGACTCCAAAGTTGTGACTGTTGTCAATGATGTCGTTGTTCCTCAGGGTGTTGAAGCCAGACCAAGCTAAGAGAGCGCCTTTAGTGTTGTTTGAGATAGTGTTGTTACTGAAGGTGTTAGTAACAGAAGACTGTACTGAAACTCCATATCGCGTGTTTTTGGTTATCGTGTTGTTAGTAACCACGTTTTTGTCGGAACGCCATAAATAGACGCCGTCAGTACCGTTCGATATCGTGTTTTGTTTGACACCAGTGTTTTGGCAACGCCACAGGTCAATGTTATACTCGTTGTCCGTAATGTTATTGTCGAAGATGTTGTCGTCTTTCGATCCTACCAACAGGATACCCCAACGATTGACTGACGCATTCACACGTTCTATTGTGCAGTTCTGCGTGTACGCAAACAAGACACCTTGACCGTTGTTCATGAGATCTAGGTTTTTGACCGTGACGTTTGTAGATTCTATGACAGACACATATCCGGCATCTAGTGGAATCTCTCTATCATGCTGTTTCATCCAGTAATACAGGGGCCTTCCATCTACCGTGTTTGAAGCATCTATATCGTTGGTGAAGTCTGAAAGAGACTCTGCCACAAGATTGAAATTTAATTTGTTGCCGGTCATGTTGTTGTTTCGAAGGGTGTTACGCGCAGAATACATCAAAACAAGCCCCTCGGAATTGTTCAGCATTATATTATCAGCAATAGTACTGTGCCCTGAGAACGGAGAAAGATAAATTCCACAATCCCCGTTTTGCACTGTAAATCCACAGATATCAACGTATTGTGCTAATACTTGAATAACATTTCCACTTCCAAGGCCGTCGATAATAGTACTAGAGCTTTCTTCTCCGATCAGACTCAACGAGTTGTCTATGCTGATATATTCATAGTATGTTCCGGAGGCAACATGAACAGCATCTCCAGGATACGCAGCTTCAACTGCCTTTTGTATACTCACATAGTCTTTCGGAACCTCGATAACCCTCGGGGATCTGACCCTTACATGTGCAGACAGGACATTATTTTCCACGTTTTCTTCACCAATCAAGGGCACCAAATCACATGTGACGATGTATACTCCTTCAATAGTCGTTGCCCACGAGAAACGAACTGTTGTCTTAATGCCGCTTTGTAGAAAATCAATCCAGCTTGAATCGACAACACTTCCGTTAACTAGCAATTGTACCAACATATTTGTCTCGTTGAACGTTCCAAAATTGAATATTGTGCCATTCACAACCACGGACTCTCCAGGTCTAACATACGAGGGTCGTTGCCAATCCCACACAACAAGATCATGCTGAGGCGGATTTTGCTCAACAGCTCTTCTTGCGTTAACTCTTCCGTATCCGTAGTAAACGTCAAAACCGGAGTCGCCTAAATCCTCCGCCGTGTACCGCAACTGTGCCCGGACATGATCGCGAGTCATCCAAGGGAACCGACTCCAAATCAACGCGGCAACCCCAGTGACATGAGGACAAGCCATGGAGGTGCCACTCATATATGCGTAGGAGTCATCCCAAACGGTTGAGAAAACGTTGAGGCCTGGGGCTGCGACTTCAATCCACTCTCCAAAATTGGTGAAACTGGTGGAATTGTCGTTCTCATCCGTCGCTGAAACAGCGACAACTTTTTCACAGGCAGCGGGGTAGTGTTTGAAACTCGAAGCATCGTTTCCGGCGGCGCCAATCAGCAAAACACCGCTAGAGTAGGCGTATGTCATAGCCTCATGAATCAAAGCACTTTCGACATATGAACCCCAGCTGTTGCTGATGATGTTTGCTCCTTGATTAACGGCGTGGATGATCGCATTAGCAAGGTCATCGTCCCATCCCTTTCCGAACTGGTTGAAGGCTTTTTCAGCCATGATTCTCACTCGAGCCAGGCCGGCTATGCCTATGCTGTTGTTTAGTTCAGCGGCTACTATGCCCGCGCAGTGAGTGCCGTGACCGTGGTCGTCCATGGGATCAGAGTCCATATTCACCCAATCGTAGCCTAGTGCAGCATAGTTGGAGGCCAAATCAGGGTGGTTATAGTCAATTCCCGTGTCAACAACTGCAACGAGAAGGCCGGTATTGCCTGTCGTGGTATTCCAAGCGTGATCCGCTTCTATCTTAGGGTGAGCCCATTGTAACTCCCAATATTGATCGTCTGGTGAAAAGTCAAGCTGAACCTGACTGTTTGGTTCGATGTATCTTGACAAGCCCGTCGCGTAGAGCTCTTCGACGAACGAATGAGTAGCCTCTGAAGGTATTTCGGCAACGATAGCGGAGATTTTTCCATTCATCGAAATTGTGTTAACGAGCCTTGCGTTGCTTCTGTCAATCAAGCCTATCAATTCGCCATATTTGTCTGAGTGAACACCAATTACCAATTCGTCCGATTCATGGCTGGCTAAATCACGCAACCTATCTAATCTCTTAAAGTTCGATCCTGCCACGCTGTTACGTCCAAGATCACCAAATTCATTTGTTTTTATGACCCCTTGTAATATTGGGAAAACCCACTGATCATCGTTATGCGAAATGTACGTTACTGATGCTCCTGCACATAAAACAAAAGGCGTTTGCTGCGTAATTGACAAGAACAAAACCGAAAGAAAGACTAAAACCCTAGTTTCCTTCATCGGATCACCCTTCTTACAGCGAGAGTTCTAACGGTTTCATACGTGGAGATTCTTCTTTATTTAGTTTCTTTTTCTCGTAAGTTGCTTTTGCTATGGCAAAACTTGAAGATTTGCAGTATCTACAGATTCTACGACTCTGACGCTTCTTTCTAAGTACTGATTGCTTCGCAGCAATCAAATGGTCTTCCCGTAATCTTTAGCCACCTTGGCAACATCAAGGATGTTAACGGTTCCGTTGCCGTCCAGGTCTGCGGCCGGGTTCCATCGCGGGTGGCCTGGGTAAGAACCGTATGCCTTCGCAACTATTGCAATGTCCAGAATGTTGACTACGCCGTCGCCGTTTATGTCCGTAGAGAGGGCTCTTGGCAAGGCTTCGAAGCTTGTGCTGTTAACAGCTTTTGCACCGTTGACCATCGAATTCACATATACAGTGTAGTTGCCGAGCTTCGAATCAGCTGGTAGCTTGAAAGCAATCTCGTAGGTTCCATTACCGTCTGTCTGCAAAGTGATAAGCAGTATAGAATTGTGTTCGGGATCTTGAACCTCAAACGCGACTAACTCATTCTGAACCACCAAGCTATTAAGAATAAGTTTTCCACTGACATAAACCGACTCCCCGATTCTATAGGAGTTTTTGTCGGTTTCAACGGTGATGATAAATTGGTTAAGGCCAAATATTGTACTGTTTGTGGCAGTCTCGTTCTCATACGTGGAGCCCACATAGATAGCGTAAGTACCTAATGGAGCATCATCTGAAAACTCAAAGGTTACATTGTAGACTCCATTGGTGTCTGTTTGCAGAGTTAAAGTGATAATCGAGCTGTTGTTTGGATCTTGAACCTCAAAGCCGACTAACCCATCTTGAACGGGTGAATCGTCAAGCTTGAGAACACCATAAGCAATCACTGGTTCGCCTATATAATAAGAGGGCTTATTCGTTTCAACAGATATAGACAAAGCTGGGAAAGCATCACCGACTTCGACAACAAAAAACATTAATACCAAAAAGATTAGGGGAAAGAAAGGTTTCAGGTTTGCCAAAGGATTTACTCCCTTATCTCGAATTGCGCTGATCTCCCAGGACAGTATGGAACTCCGCCTAAATGCGGCCAGTCGGTGAAGACGCTGGCGTAAATTGTCGCATTACCGGTTGAAGCTGTTGTTGGAAGCTGGAAGCCTAGAGTATAGTTGAAAGAGCCTTGAGATATCGGGCCTTGAATTGAGGCTAGGCCGATTGTGACGCTGTCAGCGTCAAAGACGTTAACAGTTACCAGCACAGGCTTTGATTCCGCATCTGAGTTGTTCACATTCACCTTGAAATACGCCATAGAGCCTCTGGGGAACCCGTCTGTAGGATATCCCGTTTGATTGCATGGAGTCAGCTCGATTATGTTAACTGTTACATGTCTAAGCCTCACTTCGCCGTCCACATAAACGTTATCAGTTATATTGATCTCTCCCGGGATTATGCTTGCTTCCGCTTTTATCGTGTAATTAGTGTTAGGCGGTAAACCGATAGTATCCCACTCGAACGTTATAGTGGTCTGTGAAAGCGGTGGCATGCCGACAACTGTTTTCGTTTCAACAGAATTGTTGTTGTAGAAGGCGGTTAAGTTAAACGTCTCTGTGTAGTTTCCCTCGTTCCTGACTACAACAGCTATATTGACTATTTGCCCTGCGTATGGCTCTGAAGTAGATGGTGTAACGCCTATTATTGCAATGTTATGAGGCCAGGTCTCAACGGAACCATCAACAGCGGCATGTTGAATTTCAATTCCTTCCGGATCGCCAAGTGCTGAATAGTCAAACGAGAGAGTGGAGTTGCCGAATTGCTTGCATTCGAAAAGTATGTTTGCTAACGATCCGCTACCATCTAATCCGGAAACATTCCCAAGGAGTGCACCTGTTGCCCATAGGATTCCATGTGTCGCGTTGTAAGCGTCAGTGAAATTTATTGATTCAAAGTAGGTATCACCTTGGGCTTGAAGAAAATCACCCTCACTGACAGATGTTCCATTTAACATTGTGTTGTTGTAGTAGAGTTTAAACTCCCAACCATAAAGATTAGTGACATTTGCGATCGTGACGTTTACCGTGAAGATTTCTCCAACAAGCACTTTGCTCTTAGGCGGGTCTACATAAAGCTTAGCTGTACCCTCGGTAGCTACATGTGGAAAAGTACATAACAAAGACAATGTTAGTAGAGCTGTGATGATGATGCTTAAAACTACTTTTTTGCGCATTTTTGTCACCCTATGTTTTTGATTTCAGTTTCACAAATATCATCAATCGGTTCTCCCGTAGTTGCGAGCCACCGGGATCAGGTCGAGGATGTTTATGATGTTGTCGTGGTTTAGATCCACGAGTTCATTCCATTTCGGATCTCCTGGCCTAGTCCCATAAGCCCTAGCCACCATAGCTAGGTCCATTATGTTTACTACACCGTTGCTGTTCATGTCTCCTGGTATTGGCCTGTAACGATACAACCCGCCAATCTTGTCATGATCGACTGCTCCCGTATCAGCTTCCAGTTCAGTAAAGCCAAAGCTGAAATCGGATTCTATTGGAGGTTTTGGCCATGTAGCAGCATTGGTTACCTCGAAAGTTACACTCGCCAACTCTAAGCTTTCATTAATCTGGAGTGGAGGGCTGATGGATTCTACTCGTAACGTTACGAGTCCTTGGGTGTCATCAAGTATCTTTTTAGATATCTTATAGGTTCTGTCTGGGAAAGACGTAACAGTCATTTCCTTTGCGTCTAGAAGAGTTGTATTATATTGGAGCTCAAACTCAAAGGTGTGGAGGTTAGCCACGTTAGCCACATTTATGCTAAGGTTGAAGACTTGATTCAGGGCTTTTGCCTCGCTTACCTCTGGCAACACTTGAATCTTAGTCCTAGCGGCATAACACGTATATTCTCCGTCATAAGCAATGTGGGGAATCGAATTCCCATCGGGATCTCCGAGTACAGTTTCATCAAAGTCAAAGAGGCAGCTAACATTTTCCGGGTACACGGGGACGTAAGTAATCTTGAAGGTGAGGGTTGCCAGTGTTGTGGATCCATTGAATGAAGGTGATGGAGCTAGCGCCGATACACCGAGCCAGTATCTGCCAATTGTTTCATTGACTTGGTTAGTACCGGAGGTGTAATTGGTCCACGGTGGCGTAAGGTTGACGTCCACCAGATCCAGTAATGTGGTGTTCCAGTATAGCTTGAACTCGAAGCCATAGAGGTCGGTAACGTTGGCGAGACTCACCTCTGTCGTGAAGTTCTTGCCATATGACGGGCTTTCTATCGTTACTGAGTCCACATAAAGTTCAGGTGCTGGTACTGCCGGTGGGTATGCTTTTATAAGCCAAGGCTTGTAATCAACATTGTCGCTGACGTTGTCGCCTGTGCCCGACGGGTTTGTTACGGGATTGTAAGGGCCAGTCTCGTTTCCCCACCAGTTGTATGCAGCATTAATAGTCTCAGCAGTGTCCGTAACCGACACACCATAGTTGGTATTTCCGACAATATTGTTTCGGTTGATTTTGACGTCATTTGCAGAAAATTTGACCAACACACCAACCTCACTCATCTGTATTTTATTGCCTATGATACCCACATTAGTGAAAGTCGATGTACTGGAATAACCGAGCTTTATACCATATTGGAATCCTTTGCTACTAGTTGACCCATTTATTGTATTACCTGTAACTGACACATCTGTCACGTTACCATCATTTGCACCACCGACATTTATTCCTTGATAACCGCCGGGGAGGCCCGGAGCAAGATCTGTTATTATGGTATTACCGCTGATTGTTGTTTTTGAGCGTTCTGTAGTTATTGCACGGACAAGGTTGCCGCTGAATTGATTGTACTGCACTGTCACTGTGTTGGTTCCTTCATCTAGATTTATGTATATACCTTCATAACCTGCTACTCCAGCACCAAGATGTGTGAATGTGTTGTTATGGATACTCAACCCTGAAACATCAACTCCGGGTTGAGCGTTTTTATGATATGTTTGTACAGCTTGGGAAATTTCATCAAGATTTGCGGCTGGCGTTACCTTGAAGGCATTATCGTAAACCTCAACATTGGCTGCTCCAATAATCATACCGCTTGAATATTTGCCAGATGTATAATCAGGGCTTTCTATTGTAAAACCGTGTATTTTGACTCCACTTGCACTTATTTCTATGTTTGGAATTGCCAGAGGAAAAGACGTCGCTGGAACATTTTGTACGCCCTTTATTATAACAGTTGAATTTGCATTAGGCTTGATTTCAAGATTTGGTTTTGTTGCGGGTATACTTAAGTCTTCAGTATATGTTCCATCATGAACAATAACGATGCTGTCCAGGCTTGCGGCGTTTATTGCATTTTGGATAAATTCGTAATGCTCATTTGTAAGGTTCCAAGCTACCTCAAACATCCAAATGTTTCCATCTCCTTTCACAAAGCTTCCACTGGCGACTTCAGAAGTATAGAACAGCAGCATATCACCATCAGGGTTCAAGTAGGCTTCCGGCAACATGTCCCACCAATAGTTGTCTCCATAGCCTCCACTTGTCACATGAGTGCTATTTGACCATGTGCTTCCGTCAAGAGAAGATACAACTTCGAGCCATTGGCTGTCTGTTGTGGAATTCCATGGAGACCAGAAAAGCCGATAAGTGCCATTAGCATCTTGGACGAGTGCGGGGTCGCATGCTACGTAACTGCTTGTTAGGATTAACTGCGGCGTTGACCATGAAACACCATCAGAAGATGTTGAACGGTAGATGCCGCCCTCGGTCCATCCACACCACACTACGTTGAAAACTCCGCTATCATCTATCATAGCCCTTGGAAGTCCGCCATGCTTTCCAGTCTCGCTAATCTGCACGGATGAGGACCATGCAGTTCCATTATGGTTCATGCAATAGATTAGAGCTAGCTCGTCTTCGTAGAAAACCCAGATCTTTCCGGCGCTATCTTCAAGGACGTCGACGTGGCCACCCGTAACGTTGTTGCCCCCCGATGTAACCAAGGTTGGGCCGTTCCAAGCTGTGCCGTTACATGTATAATAGCGAATGACATTGTCGGATCCAGGACCATATCCACTGGCTGAGAAAACCCATATCGTTCCGTTGCTGCTTTGGAAAGCAGATACGTCTCGTTCACTAGGTGATGGGTCGCTAAGGGTAAGCAAGGATGGCATCGACCATGTCGTTCCGTTATCTGAGGAGGTCATGTAATAAATATCGTACGTGTCATTATCAGGGTTGTAATCTGGCGTGGTCGGGTCTGTTTCTCCCTCTGTGTAGAAAAGCCAATAAGTGCCATTTTGGGTTTCGAAGAAGCTCGGGTTCCGATCATAGAAATTCGAGTTGGTAAGTCGGACAGCCTTGCTCACCTCTCTAATCTGAGTTGAGCTCGGATTTGCGCTTATCTGTGTTATTGGCGCCGCTACCATAAACACGCTTGAAACTAGCAAAACAAGTATGAAAGTTGACACTAACTTGTTCTTCATTTTCTCCCTTCCCTCTAAAATATGATTGATTCCCACTCATTTAAGGCTTCTGTAACTTATCTCTATACGATTCTACTGTCCAGTTGAGACATATTCTACATTCTTTAATAGAATCAAAAACAATACAGAGGGTTAAAGCGTTGTTTTTAACTCTTAAAATCTTTAAAGTTACACACGCATTAGTAGCGGTTACACGTAAATTTCTCCAAAGTCCTTGGCAACCAACGCTATGTCCAATATATCTATGATGCCGTCTTTGTTCACGTCCGTGTTTTCGTTCCAGTCTGGGCTTTCCAGATTGGAGCCGTACGCTTTTGCTGCTATTGCGATGTCAACAATATTG
>Ga0224506_10001952_pt1 | contig 14471 bp, 11 predicted proteins | sample SF_Jan12_sed_USG_2_FD_169108 | JGI IMG/M metagenome (GOLD analysis project Ga0224506, IMG submission 169108) | Sediment microbial communities from San Francisco Bay, California, United States - SF_Jan12_sed_USGS_8_1 | ecosystem: Environmental > Aquatic > Marine > Sediment | place: USA... | reverse complement strand
CGCTGTCAATGATTATGGCATAGAAGCCGCTGGTCGAGTTGCCAACAAACTCTAATGGAATTCGGAACTCGTTAATTCTGTGCATCGTAGCGTTTTTCGGAGATGAACCACTCCGGCGCGTGGCGAGGTAACCCATTTCGGTACAGTTGATTTCATTTCGTGTCCAAATGGTTCCATTTCCTTGCCAAGCGAAATTCCACTGGCTAAATCCGTCATTGAACAGGTAGTCGTCGAGTTGAGGGCCAATTGTCGACTTGTCGTGTTCCGTGTCGAAGGCAACATAGGCGTTTTCAAGAACGCCCCCAGTTGCATTGCTTGTGTCCCACGGAGAGTCGATGAGGATGTAGAGGAAGTCACCGGTTATGTTGCTTGGACCCCACTTAACCAGCATGTAGCCCTCGCCTCCGGGACCACTTACAATGTATTCGTTTGCGTCGTCCCATTCACCAGAGCTCCAGACACCATCGATGGTCGGGATCGTCGGCGAGAAAGGAGCGGTTGCTTGGGCTGGGGGTACCCCTACGTTGACCGTATTGTTATACGAGGACTTCAATCCGTCGTTGTCCGTGACGGTTAGGTTAACGTTGTAGCTTCCACCCGTGGAGAATATGTGGGTTATCGTGTGAGTTGTGGCATTGACGGTTGTGACGTTTCCGTCGTCGAAGCTCCAAGTGTAGTTTGCGATTGTTCCGCCAGGGTCTTTGGAGAGAGAAGCGTTGAAGGTCACAGCATCGCCCACATTTGGGGTAGAAGGCGAAAACGAGAAATGAGCCTCGCGAGGAGCGTATACATCAACAGGATGTGCGACATAGTTCTTTAATCCGGTGTTGTCGGTGACGGTTAGGTTGACGTTGTAGCTTCCGGGGGTGGAGAAAGTGTGGGTTATTATTGGGTTTGTGGTTACGTTGCTGCTTGTGTCCCCCCAATTCCAAGTATAGTTGGCGATACCATCAGGATCTGAGGAAGCCGCGGCGTCAAAAACAATGGCATCTTCTACATTCGGTTTGGACGGCCAAAACATGAAATTAGCCCCTGGAACGCCTACATCAACGGTATGCGCAACCCAAGCCTGTCGCGTAAAATTGTCGGTAACAGTTAAGTTGACGGTATAACTGCCACCTGTGGAGAAAGTATGGTCAACTACCGTAGCGCTGATCGTTGTGACGTTTCCGTCGTCAAAGTCCCACGTGTAGTCAACGACAGTTCCGCCAGGGGAGAACGAAGTCGTAGCGTTAAAGGTTACAACATCACTAGGGTTTGGAGCAATAGGGGAAAATGCGAAGGCGGCCACAACACCTACATTAACGATACTTACCACCGAGCTATCTAATCCATCGTTGTCGGTGACGGTTAGGTTGACGTTGTAGCTTCCGGGGGTGGAGAAAGTGTGGGTTATTATTGGGTTTGTGGTTACGTTGCTGCTTGTGTCCCCCCAATTCCAAGTATAGTTAGCAATGGTCCCGTCGAGGTCGTGGGAGCTCGTCGCATTAAACGTTACGATTTCACCTATATCTGGGGCTTCCGGGTCCCACGTGAAAGTAGCCTTGGGGCGTTGAACAAAAGCGAGGTGACCCCAAGCATCAGGCACAGGGCAGGGATCTCTGCCCTCAGGTGGCCAGCCATCGGAGCGTCCTCCGGAATTCTCGGGCCACTCGATGTAGGTAGGTGAGCCCAGGGGCCCTCCCTTATCTGGGTCGTCTATATCGTCCACGACTATGAAGTAGAGCCCTCCGGTTTGGTTTATCAGACCAACGTGTGTTAATGGGACTCTGAACTCGTCGATTCTGTGGGGTGTGGAGTTCTTCGGGCTAGGCTGTACTCCAGGGCCCCACTCGTCACAGCTACTACTCTGGGCTTTGAAATCCGATGGCACGGGCATCATAGTCCATTTGGTTCCGTCTCCCCTGTAGGCAACCATGGCGTTTGTACTGAACAGGTAGTCGTCTGTCTGGGGGGCGGATCCGTGGTTGTGCATTGTGTCGAAGGCAATCCAAGTGTTCTCGTACGGATAAATGGATGAATTGGTTGTATCCCAAGGAGAGTCAATAAGAATGTAAAAGAATGAGCCATTCCATTTCACTCGAACATAGCTTATGAGCGTCGAATTAGTTACAACATATTCGAGCGAATCATCCCATTCACCGACACTCCATTTGCCGTCAATTGTTAGAATGGTACCGGAACCCAAAGCCTGCATTATTGGGGCGTCTCCGGTAGCGGCGGTAGATGGAAGCGTCACCATAAGGAATGTGAAACTTAGAAGCATTATGATCAGAGAAGCCAAAGAAGCTTCCTTAAAGTGCTTTACACTCAGCAAATTTACCTGCATTTTTCTTGCTCTCCATCTTCAACGGGAGCAGTCTCTTGGCATATTAATTTTTCGTCGACAAACGCATGTGTTTAAATCAGAGTCTTGTAGCGATATACACCCACGCGTAGGGAACATAGCTTTAGAGTCATGATTGAACTATAGAAACTTGTTCTAGAAAGCTTTAAATTAATGTTAATCGTCCATATGTAAGCGTATATACAAACTTGCTGAAAGGAGAAAGGAAAATGCACTTGTGGAATATAGACTATCCTAGGAAAGCTATGTTTGCTTCTATATTGGCGACGCTACTTATGCTTACGCTTCTAGTGACGATACTTCCATCTGCTACTGCGCAATCTGGAACCACAATTTATGCTCCGCCCCTCATAGTAACCCCAACCATCGACGGTGTTTGGAGCTCTGGTGAATGGGACGACGCGCCTGAATCCGCCGCAACGGGACCAGGCGGCACAAGCTATCTGCGGATCAAATATAACAGCACCCACGTCTTCGTTCTGATCGATTCGCCTTGGGACACCACCAACGCCTCCGTTTATGATTCAGAAAACTGTTGGGTTGCCTTTGACACCGCGCATAACTACGGGTCTGCCCCCCAAACCGACGACTGGCTCTTTGATAACCCTCATAGCTCCAAACAAGTGGATGCGGAGGCTTGGAATGGAACTGGAACCGACTGGAGCGCCCCGACTTTCGAACCCAATGCAACGGACTACTATGCCGAGGGGTGTACTAGGGTGCCTTGGGGAGGTGGAGGTATTGGCCCACAGCCTTCTCCACACAGTTCCACGCCCCACAGAATAGATGAGATCATGATGCCGCTACAATTTGCAGTGGCTACCCCTAACCACGCAGGCCTTTATGTAATGGTTGTCGACGACACTGACCCGACCAAATATGTCGAGTGGCCTTCTGGCGCAGGAGGAGATTCATACGGCTGGCCAGGGTGGGGCAGTCCCAGCCCTGCACCTAATGCATGGGGCAACCTCATATTACAAACCACCTCAAACGTGATGTATGCTCCGCCTTCGACGGTGGATGTAACCATCGACGGTATTTGGAGTTCAGGCGAATGGGAAGAGGCACCTCAATATCTGATGATGGGCAACCGAACAGGTTATATCAGAGCCAAATTCAATAGCACCCACTTCCTCGTCATGATCGACTTACCTTGGGACACGAACAGTTCATCTCTCTATTATTTCGAAAACGTTTGGTTGGCCTTTGACACAGCCCACGATGACGGGTGGGTGGCTCCTATGTCTGATGATTACCTAGTCCATCCAATGAACTCGTGGGGGGCTCCCGCTTGGGTGGGAAACTCTTCCACATGGGATAACTCAACTTGGATATGGGGCATCGCAGCCGCTGAAGCAGGCGAGAACTTCGGCTGGGGTACGCCCTTGCAGCCGTCCCCGAACAGTGCCATACCGCACAGAATCGTTGAGATGGCGGTTCCATTAGCTTTCGTTGGCTCCCCCGGTTCAACTGTGGGCTTCTACGCCATGGCCGAAGACGACTCCAGCGACCCTGACGGATATGGTTGGTTACCTGCAACTGCCTATTCTGAGTGGCCATCTTATTCTGGAGGAAGTCCGGGCTGGCCTGGCTTCTGGGGCTGGGCTCCGTGCCCAGCTGCTGGTGCTTGGGGTGACCTCAAATTGTCTGCGCCGGTAGGTGGAACAGCTTTGACTGTTGACAAGCTTAGTCTGTTGGCTCCATACATAGCTTTAGTCTCAATGATCGCAGTCGCAGGTACAGCAGCCATCTATTTCATTCGCAGAAAGAAGCTACGGTGAACCCGCTCCACCAATTCAATCCTCATCCTCTCTCTTTTTATTTGTGCGCGCGCATAAAACTATCAGGAGTCACCATCCGTGAGGGAAAAAAAGAAGCCCAGCGGAACAAAAGCAGAAATTCGCGCGTACAAGAAAAGATCAAGGTTTATTGGCACAGTTATTATGGTCGCTATTCTTGTCGTCGTCATAGCCTTTTCCATCCTTATCATCTATTCTTACCTAAAACCCTCAGAGCCAAACGAGCCTCCTCCAGAACTTGAACTGAAGGCTGCAATAGTTGACCACCTAAGCCTTACAGTCCCGAACCAAACCTTCAACCAAACCGCCACAAACATCCTTCAAGAAGCTGGGTTCACCGTAGACTACTACCCAGGCGAAGAAATCACGGTAGAATTCTACAAAAATCTCCCCACGCACGGTTATAATTTAATAGTTTTAAGGGTGCATTCAGGCCTTTTTAATGGAACACAACCTCCACTTTGCCTCTTCACCTCCGAACACTACAGCGAAACAAAATACGTTTTGGAACAACTAACTGACAGGCTCACAGGCGTCGCTTATTCTGAGGAAGAAGCAAAAATGGGAATCGCCTACTTCGGCGTAACCCCAAAATTCGTCCAGGACATGAAAGGAAGTTTCCAAAACACCACGATCATCATGATGGGTTGCAACGGCTTAACAGAACTATTATATCCTTATCCAGTTCCCCTTCCAATGCCAGAAGCCTTCGTAGGGAAAGGAGCCAAGGTCTACATAGGCTGGGACCTAGCCGTATCAGCTGGCCACACAGACCAAGCAACCACACAGCTATTAACCTACCTCACTCAAAACCAAACAATAAAACAGGCGGTAGAAAACACGATGAACGAAGTTGGACCAGACCCAATAAGCGAAAGTGTACTCCTTTACTACCCCACTGAAGCACAAAACCACGTTATCCTAAATACGCGCGCTATTGTCGAGATTGATTCGGTACTACGATGCCGGCCTCTGGAACTGCTAGGCTTTGTAAACCTTGCACAATCCGAGCATGGGCCAGCTTCCGTGGGCGTGATCGCATACGTCAGGGTCGTCGTCGAAGAGAAGGCTGGTGTTGGATTCCCAGACTCCGAATAGGCTTGGCTCCTCTTCAGGTTTTTCAGGAAGCCACCCGTTGTGTTGGCAATGGACTACGTTTGGAAGAATCTTTGTAGTTAGTTTGGCCCTCTGCTTGATTTTGCCAAATTGGTTCTCAATGTACACCCAGTCGCCGTCTGAGATGCCTAATTTCTTGGCGGTGTCGGTGTGGATCAGAGTGTTGGGTCCTGGAGGTTCATACCAGTCTAGACTCTGTTCTCTAAGGGACTTGACCATCCAGAACTGTGTGTGGGTAAAGAGCCTAATTTTGCTTCCTCCTATGAGGATTAGTGGATATTTCTTAGCTAGTTCTGGAGTTCTAACGGGGCTCCACGGCGGCTCCTCGTAGTTGGGTAACGGATCTAGGCCTAGCTGCTCGAAGATGGTTGAGTACAGCTCAACCTTTCCTGTTGGCGTTGCAAATCCATACTTTTCATGAAGCTTATACTCCGATTTTTCTTCTTCGCCTCTAAACAACTCTGTGGGCGGATGAACTTTTTCCACCAACTCCTTGAATGACATGCCCAAATCTTTCACGCGCCAATCGTAGAATTCTTCCATGGTTTTCCAGGGCCAATATTCTTCTTGGTCGAGCCGTATTCCCAAGCTGCGCCAGAACTGGTAAGCGTCTCGGCGTTCATAGAGAGGTTCTATAGCCCTCTCTTCTGCGTTGACCGCGCCATATTGGTATGTGGGCGTAAGTTCCGGTCTTTCCATCCAGTCTGCAGCTGGAAGGAGGTAGTCGGCGAGGGCGGCAGCCGGGTGCTTGAAGAGGTCGAAGACCACGATTAGATCCAACTTTTTCAGTGCTTGATAAACCAGCTTGGCGTTAGTGTGTTCACCCAAAGTGTTGTTGTGCAATATGATTAGAGCTTTTATTGGGTAGGGTTTACTTGAAATTATTTGGCGCCACGCAGAAGGCGCATGGGCTGCGGCTAAGTCAGACGGATTATCAATCATCGTTGTCCCCCAATTAGGTGTATCGTTGGCAACTTTCGTGAAGATTTTTTTGTACGTGGGCCATGACATGAGTTTGAATCTTGGGTAACCGGGTTGCTTCTCGTATTGCTCTGAGGGAAGCTTGTCACCGAGCTCTATATCGGTATCTGATTTAATCTTCATTATCCCTGTTACAGCTTGTCCGTGAACTAGCTCGCCGCCTATAACGTTAAGATTGCCAGTTATGGCGCGGAGGCAGGCTATGGCACGTTGAGCCTGTGAAGTGTTTAACCCAAATTGATCAAATTTGACACCGGCCATCAAGTCCGCGGGTTTAGTCATCGCGTATAGACGGGCAACTTCTCGGATCTTATCAGCTGGAACACCAGTAATCTCGGCAACCTTCTCGGGCGGATACTCCTTGACGCGCTCAGCCAGCTTGTCGAAGCCAAAAGTGTAGTTTTCCACAAACTCCTTGTCGTAAAGGTTCTCCTCGATGATGACATTCAAGAATGCTAGGGCTAAGGCACCGTCTGTACCAGGGCGAGGCTGCAGCCATATATCCGCCGCCTCGGCAGCTTCCGATTTTCTGGGATCGATGACGACGAGCTTCAGGCCTTGCTCTTTTCTAAAGTATTTTACCAAAGGCCAGTAGGGAGGATGTGATTGTGGAAGGTTCCTGCCCCACATTAATGCAAGTTTGGCTCCGCCGTAGAGCTGAGGTACTATGTGTGTTCCGTATGTAGCGCTTTCGACGGCCATTGCGCTTGTGTAGCAGACGTGACCAGGACCAAAATAGTTGGGGCTGCCGAATAAATGCATAAAACGTCCCATTAAGGGAGAGCTTGGCTTCCAAGAGCCCCGGGTGTTGGCTACGGCCTCAGAACCATATTTTTCCTTTATCTCTTTGAGTTTAGCTGATATTTCATCTAGCGCCTGATCCCAAGAGATCCGTTGCCACTTGCCCTCACCTCTCTTACCCACTCTCTTCATAGGATAGTTGATACGTTCTGGATGATCATTAATCTCTGGGGCCGCAACAGCCCTTTCGCATATGTAGCCTCTCTGCCAACCCTCCGGATCACCAGTAACCTTTACCACTCGGCCGTTTTCAGTGTGCACTAACAGGTGGCAACTGTTATAGCAAAACCAACAGATAGATTTTTTAGCCTCCATTTTTCCTTCACCTGCGTGAGGTTTACTTTCGGACAAACGCATGTAAAAAGCTTTTTGACAAAAGTTGTCAAAGACGCGGTTTCTTTTGGACAGAGCGAAGATGTGTGCGCGCAATTTTATAGAAAAAATAGAAAGATTAGGAGATCAGTGCATATTTAGCCGCTTGTTATTCTAATGCGTATGACCAGGGGATAGTAGACTAGGCAATGCTACCCACAATCCAACCGCAAGGATTATCAGACCAGCAATTATTTCTACGTGTTTTTCTATTTTCTCTAGTTTTGTTATGAACGTGATTGTCTTGAGTGCTATTGATGTTAGTATTACCATCATTCCTATGGTAGAAATAGCGTATACAACCATTACAATTAAGGTTGTGGTTGGTCCAAACAACGTTGATTGCAACAAAACAGGTATTAGTGTGAAACAGGGCGCTATGCCGACTATTGCAACTAACCAAGCGCTTCCACTGATAATGGGTTTTCCCTCTGAATCTAATTTAATCCCTGATCCACTGGGCGCGCGGCCATGAGCATGCGCAGCATATTTAGATCCGTGCGAATGTCCGAGCCCGCCGTGCGAGTGACTATGTCCTTTCCTTCTCCATGCTAAGATCGTGTAGACTACACCAAATGTCACTAGTAAAAATCCGGAAATTATGTGCGCTGTCGAAGCAACTTGCTTTGCTAATGCAGTGCTAACAACTAGGGCAATTATCCCAATGGTCATTGAAACAGAGATGTGGATTGTTCCTGCAACTAGTGTGACTCCGGCCATTTTCTTGATCGTCCAATTTTGGGCGCGTCCTATCATGGCTAGAGGGAGCTCGTGATCAGGGACTAAAGTATGGAGAACCGCAAGTGTTACCGTTGCAGCCATTAAGCCTAACGTTGCCTCATCCATTCATTTCTCACTCCATGTAAGAATTTCAGATTATAACATACGTATAAAAACCTTATTGACAAATGTTGTCAAAGATTAGGCTCCTTCAGTCCCGCAGAGAACTACGAGCCAAAGCTGGATACTGATAATCTCCGGTTACTTTGTTGGTTTCCTCACCTTCAGGAAGTAAACTGGTAAGGCCACTCCAATCCCTGCCGCCACCACAACAACAGGTATCCACAAAGGGAATTCATCTTCATTGACAGTGGAACCTATTTTGATTTCGGCGTAAGCCGATACGCTGTCTCCTTTTTCATCTGTTATTTCTAACGTGATACTATATGTCCCTTGTTCGGTGTAGATGTGGGTTACTACTTCGCCTTCATCAGTGGCTCCGTCCCCAAAGTCCCAATCATAGCTAACGATAGGATACGTATAATTAATGGTGCTGTTCCAGTCGCATGTTGAGGTCGACGCGTTGAAGGTCACTGGATCGCCCACAGGGACGGTGTAAGGGGGCTCGTAATAGAAGTTGGCGTCAAGACACCCATATGCCCTAGGCGTGAATGCAACAACCATCATGACCATAGTAATCACGACAAGAAAGATGCGCGAGCTTTCTCTCTTCACTCATATCACTCCCTGACTATTTCATAGAAATCCACATCATAAATTCAGTTGAAACAATATTTAAACCTTTTTTGGTGTCTTGAAGATACCGTTAATGACGGGACTAAGCCTAGAATCGCTGCTTAACCGAAGAAAGGAAAAAGTAGCTTCCATCAAGATTAGTAAGGTGCTCCGTTCTATTCTAGAACTACCAACCCGCTATTTTGCGGGCCAAGAGTTCGGTTTAACCGTTTCTTTTCGGCTTTCTTCAACCCACTAAAATGAGCCAATGTGCACGAAATCTTGAGTTATTCTCAATGTCAATAGTTTTATAAGAGAGATGTTTTGTCTTAATTTCATAAGTCAAAAATGGAGAGTGAAAAGGGAAATTGAAACTGCGTTTAATTGTGGTTATTCCGCTTTTCCTTATGCTTTTGCTGACGCCTCTACCGCTCGTTGGATGGACCGGTGTTTCGCCTCAAGAAACAACTTCGGAAATAACCGTGCCCTGGGCAAGTTCTGCAGAAGCCGACGGATATATAAAAGCCGGCGAGTGGGACGATGCCCTAGAAATAGATTTGTCTAATGCTACTTGGGAAGCCTATCTCTACCTCAAGCATGACAATAAGTCCCTTTATCTGTTCCTAGATCATGTTTCAGACACCATTTCGAACGCGAGGGGGTACGACAACTGTTGGGTCGCCATAGACGTGAATAGCGACGACGGAAATGAGACCAAGGAAGACGACTACCTGTTCCACAGCAGTGGCCACCACATAAGCATTGGATACGACGGCGGTGTTTCTATCCCTGGTGGCCAATGGGATGAGCTGTGGGGACATGGAGAGGTCCCATCTTGGCTTGAACCTAAGGTTGCTCCATTTCGGGGAAAGTATGCTGGCAGCGGACCGGGAGCATTCGGAGTTTCACCGAAAGACTTGGATACCCCTCACAGCATCTTCGAAATCAAGATTCCAATCACGGGTTGGGAGATTGAAGAAGCGAATCGGACGTTTGGATTCTGTGTGGCCGCGGGTTCCCCAGGGACCACGGGAGACTTCTTGGCAAAGGTTGTTTGGCCGAGTACGGCTTACGACGATTACACAGGAGATTTCTATACCGGTGGAATTTCTGCCGAGGGAATATTCGAGAACCCGGAAGGATCATTTTCCCCTCCCAGTACATGGGGCACCATCACGCTGAGCGATGTCCCACCGCCCCCGCAGGACGAAACGGACTACTGGCTTTACATCGTCATTGCAGTCATAGCCGTGGTCATCATCGCAGCTGTTGTTCTGCTGCTAAGAAAGCGGAGATAAGCCGATTCCCAATCTACAACGTTCGTACCAATCCTCGTAGAGGGGGGTGTGAAGAGCGTTTCACCAATCTTGATGGTTATAGCGCTCGGAACCCCCCACTCTCCGTAATAGACAAGTAGCTTTCTCAAGCAGTAGCAGTATATTATTAATAGCTATTTCAAACTACGGTTGTCCTGACTATTTCGACTCCTCGTACGGCCTTTAAGCGTTTAATTAGTTCCTTAATTTTTTCTGGAGCTCCCTTGGTTAACATAACTTCGAGACAAGTTTTTCCCATGTGGCTATGTAAACTCGTTAGAATTAGATGCTCATACCTATGTTCTATATGACCTATTTCGTCTAAAGTCCCTCTTCTGTCTATGTTAAAACTCATGGTCACCACGGCTAACGCCATGCCCCCCAACCTTGACATCCACCCCACTTCACTAAAAAGCCCCCTCAGGGCGTCTCTGACAAGCTCCGAGCGACTAGCGTAGCTTTCCTCCTTAACTATCTTATCTATTTTCTCAACCATGTCGTCCGGAAGAGAAATGTTCACCGTCCCCAAATTCTTTCCTTCCTACGCGCGCGAATAGGTACTATGCTTCTTTCCCATAGTTTAATTTTGCCCTTAAGTCAAGGAGAACTACTTAGATATGTTCTAATAACCCGCGACTTTCTGATGATTGATCATTTTTGAAAAGCCGAAAATTATATATGCACGCGCGCATGCAGCTTCTGATGCAATCAACAGGAGGCACGAATATGGTAGGTGTTGAAATAGTCTTGGCATGCAAAGATTTGGATAAAGCAGTCAAATTCTACAAGGAACAGCTTGGTTTCAGAACAGTCTCAGAGGAATCCGAGAAAGATTTTGTAACCCTTGAATTCGCCGAAAATTCAATCATGCTTGAGAAGGATAAGCTCTTCAAAGAAGCCCTTCCTGAACTCAAGGAAGAATTATCAAGAAACCAATACGGTGTCGGGATGACTATTTTCATCCATGTCGACGACGCTGACCGTCGATATAGAGACATAAAAGCCAAGGGCGTGAAGATTTATAGCGAAATAGCGACCAAGCCCTGGGGCGCACGGGAATTCGTGATCAAAGATCCAGAAGGTTACATGCTCAACGTACACGCTCACATCTAAGCTTATAGAATACCAATAACTGATCATCACAGCATGACCAGATGACCCCACTAACCTGCTAAATCGACTGCAAAGCAGTCTACCGATAACTTTCCCATCACTTTATTACATCTTAAGTCCCAGTTGCTCTTTCATAAAAAGACTTAAATACAAATGTTTCTTTTTTCAATACGCTGTAGAAAGGTAGAAAAGTGTGGGATGATAATTTGAAATCGCGTCATGTGTATGTTACTCTGCTTTGTTTTATCTTGATGTTGCTTCCTTTGTTGACTTTCAACTTGTCTTATGCCAATTCAGAAGTGGATACCGAAATCGTGGCACCTTTGGCAAAAGTGGATGCTATCGCCAACGGATACATAAAAGCCGGCGAGTGGGACGACGCTCAGGTCTTTGCGATAGGCACAAAAAACAATTATGGATACATGTACATCAAGCACAACTGGACAGTCCTGTGGGTGTTTCTAGATTACGTCTCGGATACGGTGAAGAATGAGAAGGGCTGGGACAACGGCTGGGTGGCCATTGACAAGAATATGGATGGTGGAGACACTCCAAAAGAGGACGATCTCTTGTTCCATGAGGCTGGCCACGGCGTATGGATCGGTGACGGTGTAGCACCAATTCCAGGCAGCCTATGGGGCACGTTTATAGGGCATGGGGGGCCGTCAACTGATGAGGCGATCGCGCGTTATCAGAATCTCAGTGATACCATTGCTCCGTATTTTGCTGGTTCAGGTCCGTCGTGGGGAACTACAGAGGCGAGCGGCACTCTCCACGCTTACTGCGAGCTTCAGGTTCCCTTAAACTGGTTGGAAGACGCGTCAGTCTTCGGGTTTTCCGTATCGATACAGGACCAAGACACAGGAACCATCATCGATTGGCCGGAGACGAAATCGACAAGCAACTTCTGGCCGGGTCCAGACTTTCCAGAAGGAACATACGTGTCTCCAAGTGAGTGGGGCACACTCACGCTGAGCACGGCATCACTGGCCGAGAAACCTACGCTGCCTTCTATTGAAGGAGAGGGCGCAACTGAGATACCTTATCTCTACATAATTATTGCCGTAGTCGGAGTGGTACTTGTCGTTTTAGTGGTCGTATTGGCAATGAAGCGGAGGAAATGAACCGCTTCTTCGCCAAAGAGGTGAAGATGGAATGGGAAAGTGGACTTACAGAATTTCTATGTTAATAATGATTGTTGTCATCGCCGCGGCTGCCCTTTATTGGATATGGTTTAGAACAAACCCGGAAACAATGACTGGTCCTTGGACTGACCCAGACTACCCGACTGGCACAGGTTGGTTGCTCTACCCTAACGGAGGAGAAATCGTGTCTGGCATAATCACGATCGAATGGGACACCAGCAAAACTCCAAAACTGGGTCCTGACGACAAGATCTGGATAGGATGGACTCAAAGTCCGAGATATGGAAATTGGGACTTTAGGTTTGAGGATCAAGAGGGATGCTTCTGTCAAGAATATGAGACCCTCACAGATAGTGCGCCTAACACTGGTGAATATCAATGGAACACCACTGAAACGCTGGAACGGTGCAACGGGGAACACTATCCTTACTACATAAAACTCGTGGGTGGCGTTTACATGGATGCGACAAACACGTTCTTCAACATAACAGGATAAGAGTCTTAGGAGGTAACAAAATGAGTGAACTAAGAATGGAAAGAAAGCCTGGAACGATCCACGTCGTAGTCACGGCTGTCATGAGCGGATTAATCGCTGTGATAGGCTATATGACACATATGTTTCTCCCCCACTTTGTAATCAGTGTTTGGCCAACAACAGGACTATTCGCTGTCGCTGGAATCTGGTTTGGAGCCTGGGGAATCTTAGCAGCCTACATCGGCAACACGGTAAGCTGCTTGGCTGCCTTCCCACTCACCCTAGCCGCGGCTCAATCAGTCAGCACACTCTTTCAAGCCCTGATTCCCGCTTGGGCCTTCAGACGTTTCAAGGCTAACCCAAGTCTCAAGACATCGAGGGACGGATACATCTTCATGATCTGGGCCAATATAATCGCTGGCTTCGTGTCGACGCTCATAGGACCAACCATATGGTACTTTTTCGGGCTTGTCCCGACCTTGGATTCGTTGTTCTTTATTTTGATGCCAGGGTGGTTCATAAGCAACGTGGTCATAACACCCCTCGTCGGAATGCCACTGCTGAAGGCGACTTCAGATGCAGTCATGAAAAGCAGAGCATACGTTAAAAGATGGCTCGCATAGATGTGCCATTAAACAGGAGATCACTTAAAATCTACTTTATGTTCTTTTGGGATACACTTAAGAACCATTTTATCCATACTAACGTCGCCAAACTAAGGAGTTGAGTGAACTGGGACATCACGGACGCGGAGGCGAAGGAGTTGCACCTGGAAGAAGGGCTTTCATGTGGTATGCACCTTCATGGACCAGGTTTTCGTCGTTATCTCCGCTAACTAGAGTTGCCATAGGGATCTTCTTCAATTTAGCCAGTTACTTGGTTCCGTTCAGCGTGGGCATAGTTCTTTTGGCCTCGGTGCTCGTCTTGATGCATTTATCTGGCGTTAAATGGAAGACCATGTGGTTCGTCTGGGTGGGGAATGCAATGCTGTTGGCCTCATTTCTTCTCTCATGGGGTGTCTTGGGAAGTTATGAACAAAACATGCATGTGATTTTTGAGTTGTGGCTAATCCGAATTACCTTAGAAAACTTGCTGGTTGGATTAATATTTTGGGTTCGGATGATGAGTGCCCTCTTCGGAACTTTGTTCATTCTCACAGTTTGCACTGACGCCGATCTCCTTGTATCTTTGAGGTTAATACACATACCGCACTTCCTAAGCATGATTGCAGCATTCACCTTCAGGGGCCTGCAATTGTTTTTCGATGACATGTTTGTAATCATTGAGGCGCAAAAGTCGCGGGGACTAGACCTGAACAAGCTTTCGCTTTTACAGAAGTTTAAATGGTTCGTAGCCTTGATTGTGCCACTCTTCGTGCTTGAGTTTAGGAAGATGGAGGAAACAGCTAACGCCGCGGACTCACGGGGATATTCTCTCTCCGGAGGAAAGAAGCGTACAGAATTAAGGTTGCAGGAAGCAAAAATGCGCGGCTTTGATTACTTGGTCGTCAGCCTTCTCATAATTCTGCTTGTCTATATGATACTTAATTTT